>Ga0210044_10011251_pt1 | contig 10461 bp, 9 predicted proteins | sample CryGey13umfilter_2_FD_183959 | JGI IMG/M metagenome (GOLD analysis project Ga0210044, IMG submission 183959) | Groundwater microbial communities from aquifer in Utah, USA - Crystal Geyser 4/9/14 3 um filter (SPAdes) (version 2) | ecosystem: Environmental > Aquatic > Deep subsurface > Groundwater...
CTTTAGCGAAGGAGGAGTTCGCTCGCCATGTACTACGTCTACATTCTCAAGTGTTCGAATGGCCAACCTTATACGGGTTGTACCGACAATCTCAAAGAGAGAATAGAACGTCATAACAGTGGATATGTACCAGCCACCAAACCACTACTCCCAATTAAACTCGTCTCCTACTTTGCATTCACCAACAAATACACTGCTTTCGACTTCGAAAAATATCTCAAGTCAGGCTCTGGTCGTGCCTTCCTCAAAAAACATAAGATAATAAACAACCTATGAAAAGCTTTATTTCAGACAAGTATCGGAAAGTACGAGGAGGATGGAGTCGGATACTAAAAATATCATGTAATACATGTAACTCTTTCCTTTTTCATTATCAAAAAGATGGTTCTGGCCCACTCAGAAGAAGCTACGTTGATCGTATAAACGGTAAGAGCTACCTATTAATACAAAAAGAGTGGATATATTGTCCTCAGTGTAAGGTCTGTTTAGGTTTTAACGAACCGTACGCCAAAGAGAATAATCGACCAGCCATCAGATGGGCTGTTGAAGCAGTAGATTACAAAATTATGTCAGTTACAAATCTTAAGGTAAATTAGGTTCTAATTTCGTATACGATCCTCCGCCATTTAATAAATAGCTGTCGTGAATATTGGCGCGAATATGGCGCGCAAGTTGGTCAAAACAAAAATACCCGCTATAATCTAAATTAGTTAATATCTTTATCGGAGCATATATTATGACCAATAAACTTACCTCTCTATCTATCGTCGCCTTCGCCTCTATCTTCCTCGCCGGTTGCACCAAACAATCAAACACACCTCAAACCACCAATAAAACAGTCAGTGAAGCCTCCGAATTTGCCAAAGCCATCCAGTCCGGCAAACCCACCACTTGTGTTATGACCAAAGACAACGACAAGATGGAGTACTTCATCAAAGGCAAGAAAATGTACGCCAACATGACAACTATCATCGAGAACAAAACCATCCTCTCCCATATGATCAATGATGAAAAATATCTTTACATGTGGACCGATGGTAGTAAACAAGGTAGCAAAATCAATCTCTTAGTTTCTCCTTTACCCGCCGAAGCCACCCCTACAACTGTGGCGAAGGAGGGCGGACCAAAATTCGAGAGTGAATCCGATTACCAAAACATCAAAAACGAAGGCTACACCATCGACTGCAAGCCGAGCAACATAGACGATACAGCCTTCACTCCTCCCTCAAATATCAACTTTATCGATCCGACCGAGATGATGCAACAACTAGCTCCCCGCTAAAGTCGATCGTCCCCAATCCATCAACTCTAAATACTGAGAGAGGGCTCGCTTCATCGAAAATTCGTTGAGAATTAGCTCTCTCGCCCCCCACATCATCTCTACCCATTTTCCAGGTATCCCCAGATCATTTTGGTCATAATACAGGGGTAAAATTTGATTTTTTAGTGTCTCCAATATTTCTTCGGTCAAGTTGTTGTCAGGTACCCCCCACCCTATCCCCAACATCTCAATCTCAGCCATCCAACCATCTCTAGTCGAAAGAGGCAACGCCCCATTTAAGGCCGCCTTCATGCCACTAGTTCCACACGCTTCAAACCCCACAACTGGCGTATTCATCCACACGTCACACCCAGCTGTCATCACTTTTGCCAACTCAAGACCGTAGTGTGGCAGATATACTGCGATGCCCTTTAGGTCTGAGTTCAATCGATACTGCAATTCTTCAAGTATTTCCTGACCATCCTCGTCCGCTGGGTGTGCTATCCCCGCAAACACAATTCGTACCGGTCTATTCTCATCTCTGGCCATCTCATTAAATTGTTTAAGTCGCTCAAGAATTGCAAGTGGCCTTTTATAATTAACTATCCTCCTCGCCCATCCCAGCAATATTGTCTTTTCGTCCCAAGCTACTCCCGCTTGCTTCTCGATCAACTTAATCAGTTCTCGTTTGTTTTCTTTATGTTTGGTCCAGATTTCGCTACTCCCTATCTTATCCCACGTTGGTATATGAATCCCATTGGTTATCGGAACCATCGGGTGATCTGCCCAAATTTCCTTTGCCCTTACAGCATGTAGTTTTGACACGGCATTTATCTTCCCCGCTGCTCTCATCGCTAGTATAGTCATTGAAAATGAAGATGATTGTTGTACCAACCCCAAATCCACGAGCTGTTTTACTGGGATCTCTATCTCTTGGGCATATTTCGCCAGTTGCAAAGCTACCAAATCATTGCTAAACAAGTCATTCCCCGCCGCAATTAAGGTATGATTTGTAAAAAGTACTCGCTCCCTCACTAATGACCTCGCCTCTTCAAAAGTCATTCCTCTTGACTCCATTTCATGATGAATTAACTCAAAAATTAAAAGTGCCGAGTGCCCCTCATTCAAATGATAATGGAGCGGATGATGCCCAATCATGAGCAACATTCGCAATCCACCAATTCCAAGTACCATCTCTTGCTTAAAACGGGTTTCTTTGTCCACAGTATACAAGGCATCTGTGATATGGGTATCTTGCTCATTATTGCCTTCCACTTTTGTATCCAGCAAGTATACTTTCACGCTTTTATAACTCCACAACCAAGCCCTTACTTTAACTATTCTCCCGCCAATTGGGACTTTTACCTCTATCCACTCATTTTTCTCATTTTTAACAGCTTCTAACCCAACTTGTTCAGGTGACTTTGTCTCGTGCAAATCCACCACTTGTCCCTCGTTTGTCAGCTCTTTGTGGATAAAGCCCTCTCCGTAATATAGGCCCACAGCCACAAGTGACAGTCCCTGGTCTCCCGCCTCTCTTACATAATCGCCAGCAAGTACCCCAAGTCCTCCCGCATAAATATGTAAATTATCATCTAGTGCATACTCAGCACAAAAATACGCAATCGGCCTAGTCTCATTCATATTTATATCCTAGCAAAATTTTTAGTCGCCAACTCCCTAGATTTTGTCTTAATCGTTCGACGATACCATGTTGTATAAAGTTTTGCCACCTCGTCCCAAGAAAAATCAGCTTCAAGACAATTTTTCACCAATTTTTTCCACAAACGTTTATTTTTATGGGTAGTTGATGCCTCAATTATTGCTCCGTAAAATGCCCACGGATCCTTGTTGGTGAACGAAAATCCATCTCCAGTCCCACCAACTGGTTTAAAGTCGCTCACGATATCATTGAGTCCCCCAGTCCTACGAATAATTGGGACTGCTCCGTACCGCAACGCTTCAAGGGCTACAATCCCACCCGGCTCAAACAAACTCGGCAACAATAACACATCTGTTCCAGCAAAAATTTTTCTCGGTAACTTAAAATTGGGTAGTAAATGCACCCCTACTTGCTTAGGATACTTTTCACTCAACTTAGTCAGCGCTCTACGGTATTCATCATCTCCTCCCCCCAGCACAATCAATTGAAAATCAACATGTTCACCCAACAAATGTTTCATCGTCTCAATCAAAATAACCAGTCCTTTTTGATTAGACAATCTCCCACTATATGCCATCAAAAAAGCCTTTGATATCTGGGGAAGTCCAAACTCGATTTGCAACAATCTCTTATTATTTTCTCTCGCACTTTCAAACATCTTGTAGCTAAAATGAGAATGGATTAGTGGATCGCTCATTGGGTCAAATTCCTTCGTATCCAATCCATTGAGTATTCCGGACAATTTGTCTCGTTCGCGAAGGAGTAGCTCTTCGAGTCCCTCCCCATACTCACTAGTCAACACCTCTCGTGCATGAGTCGGGGACACTGTCGTTACTGCATCAGCATACATAATCCCTCTCATGAGAGCGTTTTGTTTAACCAGTTTCTTATCAAGTAGTGGCAACAGTGGACTAGTTCCATCATCTCGATCGCTCGCTTGGCAGTATCGATACTCGTAATTACCCTGGAAAGTAAAATTATGCACCGTCAGTCCGATGGGTATTTTTTTGAGAAAGTCTGCATATCTTAGTGATTTCCTTGCCAATTCACCAAAATAGCTTGCATGCCAATCATTCAAATGAATAAAGTCCGGCATCCACCCACCAGTTTTCTTTTGGATCAACAACCACTCTAAACAACCCTTGCACATCAACAAAAATCGAACGTGGTCGTCTCTGTAGCCAAACACATTGGCCCGAAGTTCATAATATTCCTTATTCTCCAAAAAATATGTCTTAACTCCAGAATTTTTTTGTTTATACGACTTAACATTACAAATTATATCGTCTTCCCCACTTTCATTTACAATCGGTACTCTCAGTCCTTGTATTTCATCCTGCAATTTCCAACCTTTTTTTGTGGTCGCAGTTTTCTCCATTGTCCCAAATTTTGGGGTAAATATCGCCACCTCATTACCTGCCTTGGCAAGTGCACGGGGTAAAAAATAACATACCTGAGATAGTCCTCCCACCGACACAAATGGTCCAACTTCAGCCGCCAAAAACAAAATCTTCATACTTCTATTATACTCTAGCGCGCCAGAGTCACTCCCCATACCTCGCCCACTCCAGCTTTCTTAAGCACCTTGACACACTCTCGCATTGTAGCTCCCGTCGTCCACACATCATCGACCACTATCACTCTTCCAAGTATTTGATCCTTTGTTACTACGCGAAAAGCGCCATTAATATTTATTTGTCTATCATTTTTTGATAATCCAAACATGGCTTTAGTTTCTCTAACTCGCTCCAACAAATCAACATTATTCCCAAGTAACTGTGCGAGTATTTTGGCCTGGTTAAACCCACGCTCTCGCTCTTTTTGTTTCCACATAGGAACGCTTGTAACCATACTCTCTTCTATTTGAGGAAAACTACACAACCCATACAAAAATTTGATTATCTCCCAACTACTTTTATACTTCACCTTTTTTAGACACTCTTGCGCCATCCCTCGGTATGGCAACCCTACAATCAGTCGCTCCATTCCACTCGATTTTCGGCATCGAGGGTGCACCCACCCATCAAGGCTCGCTTTACAGCACATCGGACAGATCGCCTCCGGTGCTCTCAGTTTACTCTGGCAATCAAAACAGATATACTCCCCCCCTCTCCCGCACCCCACACATATTTTTGGATATATCCAGTCCACTAGACTCATTATGCTATAATATCAGCTATTGGGGACGTCTTGCTTTGACGTATACCAGCTCCTTAACATCTGCATACCGACTTTGACGAGAGAAGTCGTAAAACAGCGTCAAAAAACAACTGTCAATAAAATTTCGACAGCAGCTCGTAAAGTCGCTTCATTCTTGAACGACCTTACCGCTCCCACAGTCAACCCCGGCTTTGCCGTAGTTGCCTAAAGGCATTCATATCCCACTTGCTCGTGGGAAAGATATGGGTGGAAATACACACGAGACGTAACCCCGTTCCGATCAGGCGGGGCCATATCAAAGATCACCCTCGCTTCACTCTTGGTTTGATAATCACCTAAGTGAATAGAGGTTAAAAAATAAATTTATCTAAGTATGTAGATGGTGTTAAAGACGGTACGCGGACGAGGGCTCATTGCCCTCCGTCTCCACTCTTCGCCTAAACAGTATTCTTTACAGCTTTTGCCAGATCCCTTTTGATATCACGAGACTTGAGATCTGCCCGCTTCTCCCACTCTCTCTTCCCCTTCCCTATGCCCACCTCACACTTGGCCCACCTACCCTTAAAATAAATCTTTAGTGGCACAATCGTCAGTGATTTCCCCTCGATTTGCTTGAGTATCTTGACGATCTCACTCTGCTTAAGTAATAGTTTCCGCGTTCGCTTAGCGTCATACTGCTGGCCTGAGTAGTGACTATATCTGGGAATATCGGCTCCCACTAAAAAAAGCTCTCCATTAATGATCTTGGCAAATCCATCTCGCAAATTCCCTCTTCCCTCCCGCAAACTCTTTACCTCCGCCCCCGTCAGCCCTATCCCTGCGCTGTATGTGTCAGAGATGCTGTACTCACTCCTTGCCCATTTATTTACTATCATTGTCATATTGTACCTCAGGATAATCTGTGTGTCTCAAGTGGCAAAACGCTTCACAGGCGGGTAGCCGAGAATCGAGATAAAATTTTCACCAGAAAATTATTATCGGTTTTGCGTTTGAGATCATACGGATTATCCCAAAACAATTACAACCCAAACTCTTTAACCGTATTATCAATCAACACATATCCCTTATTATCTATCACCACCAAATCGCTAGCCTTCCCAAACTCCTCATTCACATACTGCGATTGATATTTCCCATCTTTCCCAAATACCACTATTCTCGACGCCCCACTCTCTAACACATACACAGCGCTCTCGCTTACCCACAATGCCCTCGGTTCACTAAATTTCTTGGCTTCTCCCGTCGCCGGGAACCCCTCTAGTGCAAAAGCAACTGGTGCTCCACGACTATAACGCTCGAGTTTCCCTGTCGAGGTCAAGAGCCAGATATCCCCCACCACCTTCATGTCTACCACATTGGCCAAATCCGGGGCAATCCCTGGCGCAAACCAGCGTCTCCTCCCACCAAAGCCAGTTTCCAGTGCTGGGTATTTCCAGATTTCGCCTTGCCCTTTATCTAGTACATAAACGTTATTGGCAAACAGTCCCATTAGCATTGGATCCACCCAAAATTCGTCGCTCTCGATTACTTTTTTGGGATCAGTATTTTTCCAGAACAATTCCATCACTCCATTGTTATTTAGTCCATACACCTTAGTCTCGCTCACTCCCAGATCCACAAATGAATCGTTTTTTGCCGTATCTATAATCTGCTTTGACCTATCTACGAGATTCATGAGAACTACTTTAGGGTTCGCTTGATCATTAAAAATCAAATTCTCTTTCCCATCACTCTTCATCTTCGAAGCAGCTAGTCCATCATTTAATATTGATAGCTCCACCACTGTCGTCAGTTTGGTATCATTTTTTTTGAAAACCTGTTCATCAGCCACCTCAATCTCCTTGATCAACTCATTCCCTTTTTGTTTATATGAATCAGTGATATCTCCTGCCAAGTACGCATTTACTTCTCCCTTGGCCTCGGACAATAGTGTTTTTGCCTTCTCTGGGTTCAGCTCACTACTACTTAGTGTCTCGGCAATTTTTGCGCTCACACTGGTTTCAAGACTCACAAATTCTCGCTCACGAACTAATTTGACCCGCCTTACCATCCCCACCCCTATCATCACAACCAAAAGTAAAAAGATCACTCCCCCGATCCACAAATTATTCTTTCTGGGATTCTCGTTTCTGAGTTTGATCTTTATCTCTCTATGTAAAGCCATTTCTTCTACAACCTTCACCACCATTGCCCCCACCCCACTAGTTTCACTTTGCGTATGCACAATTGGAGTCAAGAGTTCTGCCGGTTCATCCTCGTCTCTGAGAATATTTCCCAGCTTAGCAAGCGTCACAATTTTGCCAAAATCAAACGTGGCCAAAATTGCTTTATCTCCCTCCACAAGCTCTCCACTCTCTCCATTTTCTAGTTTCGCGAGCCTTCCAGCTCTAGACAAATAAACCTCTACCTCTCCGTGTTTGTAAATTGAAAAGGTTGAATCATGCAAGGTCGCAACCAACAAATCTATCGTGAGTCCATCGGCGATCCCCTCTACTATTTTTTGCGCCTCCTCAGCCCCCTTTTGTCCTATCTCATCAATAATTCCCACTCCAGTTGTAGGCAAATCTACCAGCGAGTCAGGATCATCACAGCTCAACTTAATCACCATCATTACTTGGTGTGTTGGACTTAGTGTGATTGTTCGCACCTGAGACCACACAGAGTTGGAAGCTGTCCCCACAATATTCGTAACTTGCAGTTTTACCATAGCTATAATATAAAGATTGCCAAAATCAAAACCATTAAGGCAAAGACAAAGTTAATCGTCCCTAGTAATCGGATCACAAAATCATCCCTCATTGCCACCGCCTTGGTCATCGCCACAATTTGTCTCATCATCAGCATGGCAAAAAGACTATAAACAGATAGTAGCACCACAAGCAAGAATTTGATCACATTCAGCATTGTGATTGAGCCTACCAAGCCAAGTAAGTCCATATTATTTGACCCTTCCTTCCAACTTTTCTTGTTCTTCAAGATCTATCAGTTGATTGATAATCTTTCCTACTTTGTCCGGATTTGGCACAGCCAAAAACTCAAATTGTGATACCTCCGCCGCCGTCTGGATAAACACCGATCCATATCCAAAAAATGTTTCAAGTGCACCAGAAGACTGGATATTCACATCTTGAATCTCGTCAATCTTGGCGGTCGAGATTTTGCGGAAAAAGATATTAGCAAAATCCACATCCACTACTCGCTCATCGGTCAAAATATAAATATTAAAAAACCAACCCATAAATTTGGCTAGCGTATATCCAAACACAAACATATACCACCCCATACTTACGACAAACTGGTAATTAGCCGGGAGCAAGGCATAAGGCGGGAAAAAAATAAACACTGAGGGCAAAACCAGCATCAAAGCGGCTATCAACATCCACTTTAGGTTGACGATTGGGTGTTGACGCAAGAAAAGAATCACTTGCTCTGCGTCATTTTGAGTCTCAAAAAATACTTTATTGGGAAAAGATGCAAAGCTCGTCAGCAAATTGTCTCGACCCACCTTCCCCACCATGCCTCGTATTGCTTCTATCGATCTATTTACCTTCTCTTGTACCTTCGCCTTAAATATCTCTGCCATAAATATATGTTAGCACACCTATTTTCTTTCAATATTAAACAGTGGACCTACTATCTGGATATTTGCCGGAGCTCGCAAGTTAAAATAGTCAACAAACTCATTGGCAGAAAACGCTTGTCCATTAATAGTAATATTTGTTGTTTTCCCAACTCCAAAATCAGCATTGACAGATATGCTTGAAATTGAATCTATTGGATTCCCACCCCTTGATTGTAGCTCTGTTTTTACCCTTGACGCGTCCCACGTATCTGTTCCATCAGGATTTGGTTTGTCTATTTGCGATAAGTGGGACTGTGTAGATGAATCCTTTTTTGCCAACATGAGCACATTCACAATATCGGCAATTTCGGTAGATTTAAGCCATGCCGATTTCCCATATTCTGATCTCCACCCTTGTGCTGCGTACATACAGGGAGAATCTTTGTCATATGCTTTGCTTAACAAATCTCCCCACCCTCCCACATCTCCACTGGTATCGCGCACTCTCTTAGTCCAAGATCTTGTTGATCCACCCCAGATATCACTGTTTGTAAAGGTATATCCACCCGCGGTCGATGCGTACCAGGCCGTAATGACCTGGCCACTAGCAATCATAACTTTCCCACTAGTTCTTATAGCAGCATTGTCCCATTCTCCACCCTTTGGCTCTGTTTTAAATACTTGGCAATATTGATTGGCACAAATGGATTGCTCTCCATTATTTGTTACTGCTAAGGCATATGATCTTGCGGCAATTGCCTGTGCCTCAAGAGCGGCCCCTGGCCAACTCGCGGGAATCTCATATATTTGCTTAACGTAATCTTCTAAGTTCCCCGACCAAATTACACTCCCCTGTCCTATTCCGTTACCATCATTCACTTTTATTGTTACTCCACTCCTATCCTGATAGTCATCAAAGTTGAAATATGCTCGTAATATTTGATCGTATGTTTGGCCAGCATTAGCCCTGCCATAAGCTCCATACTGACTCATTCCCACTCTGTGTGGGATACCATAAGTATAAAATGCAAAAGCATTTGAAAAACCTGGGTCCAAATTTCGATCATCCGTACAAGACAAATTCCCTCCGCCCAAACTAGTAGGCAAATTGAGGCTTCCCAATTTTTGAGCAACAAACTGCTGTTGTTTGGCTGACAGTGCCACAATCTTATTTGACAGTTCGACCTGCCATTTCTTAGAACCTGCAATTTCTTTCTCAAAAAAGATTTTTTGTGTGTCCAACTTCTTTTGCAACTCAGCTAATCTGATACGATTACTTTCAATTTTCTTTTTATCTGACTCCAAGCTCAAAATGTCTTTTGTAATATTTACAATCAAATTCTTGTCTTCATCAGCCACTGCTGATTTATAAGCAAGTCCCCTAGTTAGATCGCCCGCATTTGAAGATGACACGAACATTAAAAATGGTGAAAATGACCGTCCCCTCTTGTATAAATCGCGTACTTTTGCAGCCAAAATCACATACTGCGATTTTATTTTGTTATCTCTCTCCTCAATACTGGCGTCTAACGTCTGGAGTCTAATTTCTGCTTGTTTTATCTGTGATTGGATTCCACTCACTTGTTTGTTCAATCTGATCAACTCTGATTCAAGTGGGGCAGATGCCTTTTTCGCTGTTTCTAGTTGTGATGTAAGATCTCCGATGCTTCGACTCAAGCAATCATAATATGCCTGACTACCAGGATCATTAACATCACAACTCTCGGCTCGCACCCTCTGCTGTGATACAATTACCCCCAAGAGCAAAACAAAACATCCTATGAACAAATATCTCAAATATTTCATATCTTTATC
>Ga0210044_10011252_pt1 | contig 10460 bp, 8 predicted proteins | sample CryGey13umfilter_2_FD_183959 | JGI IMG/M metagenome (GOLD analysis project Ga0210044, IMG submission 183959) | Groundwater microbial communities from aquifer in Utah, USA - Crystal Geyser 4/9/14 3 um filter (SPAdes) (version 2) | ecosystem: Environmental > Aquatic > Deep subsurface > Groundwater...
CCTGAGTTATCATTTATCCCGATTAAAGTCGGAGCTAAGGATCTTATGGCATGACAAAATCAACGATAATAAGATACTTCACTTCGTTCAGTATGACAGACTTTTTTGTTTGAAACATTAATCATGTATACTAAACTATAAAATTTGACGTTCAGCGTTCAGCGTTCCACGCTTTACCTTCCCCTTTCCCATGCGCTTCCTCATCCAATATGTCCAATCAGCCTCTGTCTTTTTGCCCAACAAAGATGAGACAAGGTCAATCGGAAGGGGAGTCCTCGTGTATATGGGCATCCACAAAGATGATATCCATCATTACCCAGCACAGATACAAAAGTTCATCAAAAAAATTCAAACAGTACAAATGCTCACAGGGAAGACGGACAAAATAGACGCCTCACTCCATGATATCCAGGGTCAGATCTTGTTGATTTCAAATTTCACACTCTATAGTAGAAACAACAAATGATCATGAATTGATTACACCCATAGTGCAACACGCACTCAAGCACAACAAATCTATGACTACTGTAGAGAGCAGATGACCAAAGCACAACTCGATTTCCAAACTTGAAGTTTCGGAGATAAAATGCACATTACAAGCACACTTCATGGACCCATCAACCATATCCGGGAATTTTAAAGACAAGACATGCTATGCGCAAACAAAATGCTATATTCATACCTCTCCTTTCTCTCTTGTTCAGTATTCCAATGGTAGTATCAGCAGAAAACAAAATCCTCTGCGATACACTAGATGCATCATTCCCCTTCATTCAAAATACAGTCCCCCCATCAGTGTTTTCATCACAACACTTCAGCCAAGAAGAATTAATCAATATGTACAACAATCAACAATGGTATGAGGACAAAGGAGAGACAAAACTCAGCCCATGCATATTCCACAAAACACAATCATGAATGACAATCAGCCTTGCTTGCTTTCACAATCCAAGTGACATATTGTTACAAGACAATTTCACCGGCATTGTTGAAAACCAGCGAAAACATATACAAGGTTTCACAACACAGTATGATACACAACATGAGCAATTCAGCTACAATGGATCATTTCCTCGTCGAGCCAATCCAACAAAACAAACGCTTGCACATATGCGACAACAAATCATCAATGGACCAATATTAGCATTCCCCCTTTCTTCTTATTCTCTCACACTGACACAAGAACAACGAGAGATACTCGCCATGAACTTCTATAGTTATTTTGTCACACAAAGAGATATTTCAATGTACGGATACTGTAACAAAAAAAACTTTTATGTAGCCTCATTGAGTGTTGACAAAAAATATCTCGAACCATGAGAAGAATTCAATCTCAATAAGCGTATCGCATATCGTCTCTGATATTGCAAGGATACTGATGAAAATATTCCCTTTTATGGTGGAGTATGTGGTGTTGCATCACTCGTTTTCAGAACAGCACTCTTACACCCAGATCTAGAAGTACTAGAAAGGTCACCTCATCAAATTTGGTATAGTGTGTATTATGGCACTAACATTCGAGGTGATGATGCAACCGTGGCACAATATTATAGACAACTCCGCCTACGTAATGCATCACCTTATCCTCTCTATTACAAATTTCATGACACCATCCCCGAAAAATCAATCAACATAGTAGTCATATCTCCAACCACACAGTACAAAAAGTATCAAACAACTATTTCAAAAAAACAAACTGGAGAACTCTCTGCCACTCTAGACAAAACCGTTTACAAAGATAATCAACTACTCAACACTATCAGATTTGACTCCACCTACGAAAGAGTATCAAATATCAGATTTGGCAATCAACCTTTACCTTACCAAAGACAATGAAATATGATTTCACCAACAGAGTAGTGGTGCTAACCTGATCAAGTAGATGATTGGGCAAAAATTTGACTCTGATACTAGCATCCCTAGGTTCACAAGTGATTATCAATGGGAAAGACAAAAACAATCTCCAACAAACATCCAAAGAATTTTAAGAACAATGATTGAGTTGTCTCGCACCATTACAAGGTGATCTCAGTAATCCATGACCCATCTCATTATTCCAAAAAGAGTTTGAGACAAAATATTTCCCCTCATTAAAAGGGTGGATAAAGGGGGGATAAAACTGCAAGAACATGAATTCAACACAAAAAACATTGAAATATCAAGGCTCTATTCCTCACTTTCAATTGTAATTTATCATACACAGAGTATATATAGATCAATTCTCTTTAAACACTTTACAGGTTAACGACTTATTGCAAGATGAATATCAATATAATATTATCATTCCACAACAATCAAGCACGACCTTTTGATCATCACACCTTACAAGGTCTAATCTATTTATGTCTCACTCCAAATACTCACAAAAAAATCCATGGCACATTCCCATGACTTTTTTGTTTTTCCAATATTTTCACAGAGAAATCAACTATATACACTGCAAATAAAAAATATCATGTCACTGTCTCTAGTATTGATCAAGAGATTGTCGCAGATCTCTATGAACAGATGCTTAGCAAAAAGACATACCCTTTCTGAGCTGACAACCAAATAACCATTCATACCATATGTATAGTTCCTGATGAGAAAGTACGAGCTGGGAAAAAGCTCCAAGCGATGACTCCTGTAGTTATCAGTTTAGATAATGAAGTATGTGCAAGATTTGCTATCGACGACAAAAGAGAGCCACTCTACCGAACAAAAGAACATGGATTTGATGTTCGAGTTCATCAGCTCCACAAAAATCTCCTCAGAAAATATATCGCCCTGATAGAAAAAGGATACGTCCAGAGACTAAATCAATGGGACAAAGAACTTCTTGCTCTCTATAAACAAGAAGAGAGATCTTTGTTTGATGCCTTTGTATGAACATGCAACTTCTTCTCAGGATATAAATATAGAAGAAACGCTGTCGCAAACTATAAGTGATGATATATCTGATGAAGTGTTTGGAATCTTGTCGTAGGAGATGATAGTAACGGTATCAAAGTTATCAAAACTGTTCTACCGATAGGCTTTGGAGAAAGATGTACAGCTGGGTTTGGATACATGAAATAGTTTACTTTGTGGGTAAGTATTGGATGCACAAAACAGGTCAATTATTGTTATATACCACGGCAGAATGAGATATCATCATTAATGTCGTGCTTCACGAAGAGACGATACGAATGCCACAAAAAAAGATGGCAGAGCTTTTCTGAGTGGATGTAAAAACTATAAATGAACATATTAAAAATATCTATAAAAGCTGAGAATTGGACGAACAAGCAACTATCCGGAAAAACCAGATAGTTCAGAAAGAGGCAGAAAGAGACGTTTCTCGTGAAATCAATTTTTACCATCTCGATATGATCATCGCCGTGGGATATCGTGTCAACAGCGATAAAGCAACTCAGTTTCGTATCCGAGCTACCAAAGTACTCAATGAATATATCCGCAAATGATTCGCAATGGATGACGCCAGACTGAAAAATGGCCGCCATTTTGGCAAAGATTATTTTGATGAGTTGCTCGAAAGGATCAGAGATATCCGTGCCAGTGAAAGGAGATTTTACCAAAAGATCACTGATATTTACGCAACAGCAATAGACTATGATACACACAGTGATGTGACCAAAATATTTTTCGCAACTGTGCAAAATAAACTTCACTATGCTATCAGCTGACAAACGGCAGCGGAAATTGTTTATAAGAGAGCGGACGCGACCAAAGAGACAATGGGTCTCACGAGCTGGAAGGCATCACCCGCAGGAAAGATTATGAAAACGGATATCACGATTGCCAAAAACTATCTGAGTGAACAAGAGATCAAAACGCTCAATCTGATGGTCAATGCTTATCTGGATATAGCTGAACTACAAGCGATGAGTCAAGAACCCATGACCATGCAGGATCGGAAAGAAAGGCTTGATGAGTTTCTTCAACTCAATAGAAAAAATATCCTAGAATGAGCAGGGACGATTACTGCGGCACTTGCCAAAGAGAAAGCGGAAAAAGAATTTTCGATATTTTCACCCGTACAAGACATGGAATATATGAGTGATTTCGATGCGTTTGTGCAGGAGTTGAAGAAGATCAAGAAATAGCGTTTTATCGTTGTGTGTTACATGTCTCAACAATTAGTATTTCATAAACAAAATTTCATCTATGATAATGGTATCATCAATTTTTTGTTGATACTCAGGGAATTATATGCAAATAGCGGGTGATTTGATTATTTCATGGACGGAGATTGCTATATCTTTACTCTCAGGACGAATGAATATGATATTCAGATGAGATTGTCACATATGAGTTTGGAGGTATTGAAAGGAAGTGAAGAGGAAATGAAAAAACTTTGTAGTCAGACCTACTACTCAATGTTGAAGTTTGGGGATATTATTCATTTTACAAAAAACGATAAATACTATCGAGACGAACAACAAGAAAAACTTGTTGTATGAAAAAAAGTTGATGTAGAAGGATGAGCACAATACTTTTGATATCAAGCATTTAGAAAGTGGTGACAAGTAAAATATAAATGAGGACTCCTGACTGAATCTGATCTTGAAGAAGAAATCACAAAATTTAATGTAGAAAATAACACATCCATACAATCATCAGAAATTATCAAAGGTGATTATGGAATAAATGTACTACCTACTTTAGAGGAAAATACGAAAATCTTTGTAGAATACTCTTTAAATATTTCAAAAGATGTATTTGAACTTGATTCAAGAATACATCCTTTTGAAGATGGACAGAAGAAATTCAAAGACATGATCAGAACAAAAAAAGATGAAATAAAATTTTTTGATAGTTTCTTTTTTCAAATGTGATTTAGGGTAAAGAAATACTTTATTTATGATTACAATTACCATTTTTATTCTGATTCATTAGTTGATCTTCGAGACATAAAACTCAAACTCGATATTTGATATGATAAAGTTTCAACATTTGATCAAAAGAAAAAAGAAAATAGAGTATTACAACAAAATGTAAAATTTCAGGAACTAGAGTATGATTTCTTTGCTTCCTCTGAGTCAGACTACGAACTCAAACTTTTGTATTATATCTATCACAAACTCAAAATACTCCACAATAATGATGATGACTTGAATAGCTTTTTGCAAAGAAATCCATCAATCTACAGTTATACTGATGGAGAACTTAAAAGTTCGCTTAACTATTATCAAGAAATCAACAGACTCTTTTGTTTCTTTGCAAAATTGGAACAAAAAAGTATAGAGGCATGAAAAGGCGGAAACAAAAAGTATCACTCACTTTTGCGTATATTGTTTGGCCCATATGGTATACTACAAACAATCTATAACGTCAAACCTGATGGGAAAACACCGCTCTTGTTAAATAAAGCAACCCAACATATTCTTTCTTTTATTTCATTAAGATCTATCTACATGACTACACAAGAAACACTACTCAAGGAAAACAAGAGTTTGCCCGACTGACTCAATGAATTTGAAAATCTCTACCTACAAGAATTGGGGAAAAATGATGAACGTTTTTTACACAATCTCTGCTATAAAGTGGGAACAGAAATCGGAAGATTTTTATGATCAGTTGATGAGGAGAGATCAATCTTTTCGCTAAGGAATATCAAAAATCATAAACAACTTGTGTCTTGGCTCAATGATTTTGCTTTTTTGATGCTAAAGAGATCACAAGAATGAGGGATTGGGAAAGAAACAAAGGAACTCATTACCACCATATTAGAAAGCCTCCACAAAGACAATCGAGAAATTATTAAAGATTACTTGGGGATTTATATTATCCAAAAGTACCAATCAGTACAGTATGCTAAGACACAAAAATAAGTAGTTATATCTTTTTCTATTTTTTATTATCATTTACACTATGGCAAACTTCTTTAACATTGCTTATCTGAATAAAGTATCTCTTGCAAATCTCAACTCTGGAGAAGGAGCTGGATGAAACATTACGCCGATCAAAAAAATTAACGACTTTGAAGGAAATTCGTATTCATACATTTCTGGTCAAGCCATCAGAAGATATATGAAAGATACTTTACAACAACTTGGACAAGAGATTTCTAGTGTGGATGAGTCTGGGAATCCGTATTTTCTGCCTAGTGATCAAGATGAATCCATTAAGAAACGATTTGATCTGATGTTGAAATGAGGGAAAGAAAAATGAGATAAGGCTGAATTAATGAAAAAGGTATATCAGAAATATATCGACCTTGATATTTTTGGGTACATGTTCCCAAAGGGAGAAAGAAGACGATCTCCCATAAAAGTTTCTCCAATGATTGCAACAGGAATACTTAAAGGAGATTCTGATTTTCTTACCAGAAAAAGATTAGAAAAAGAGGATGGGAAGAAAGATGCAAATATCGTTCAAACTGAATTGGAAACTATGAATTTCTATAGATGAAATATCATGATCAAGACTGATGACATATGAGTGGAAGTAAATGAATATACGTACAAGAGAACAGCTCTTTTAGCTGAAGATGAGAAACAAGCAAGGCTCAAAAAAATCATAGATATGATCAAATCACTCAATGGGTGAAGTAAAACTGCTAGAATGCTCGAAGATATTTCTCCAAAATTTGTCATCTGTGTCACACAAGAAACAGGGAATCCGTTATTCCTCAATCTTCTCCATGTTGATGAACAAAAAAACATCGTTGTTGATCCTATCATTGCAACCATCCAAGATTACAAAATTGATCCAAAGACAGTGTTTGTCTGACTTACAAGCGGAATATTTGCAAATGAACAACAAGTCAAAAATAGTTTTGCCACAATGGGCATCATAGTGACTGGTGTCAGTACTGCTTTAGATTCTCTTGTTTCATAATACATGGATATTATTTCATTTCGCGCACAAGGGATTTTCAATTCATATAAAATCCCTGTGTTCAAAAACTACCACAAGACCTATCTCACTCCTCCCAAGACCATGATCATTGGAATGCTTTGTAATATCATGGATAAATGAGAAAGATATTTTTATGAGACCTTGCAAGATAAAGTTGATGTATGTGTCGTGATTGAATCGCTAGGTGGGACAGTTAAAGATTTGTGGTGATATAAAACACTGGAAAATAAAAATCGTGGAAAATCTGTCATAAGAAGAGAAAGAAACTTTTGTCCTATCTATCGCATCTATCTCCAAATTACTGATGAGCTAGTAAGAAATAAAATTTTTCAAGTACTACAATCTCCTCAGAATACTCCGTCACTTGGACAAGATGACGAGATAATTCATATCACGGAAGTAACGCAACAGTCTTTAGAAATATGAACACAAACTGTCCTCCATTCATCATTTGCTACCGATGACGCAATCTCTTTTCGTATGAAAGATATAGATATAGGAAAACAAGTCATTGCACCTACCATACATCGTGTCTATACGAGATTTACCAATCCTTTTTCTTCGAAAACAGATAACATACAAAAAAGAGATTATCGTGAGGTAATTGAAGAAAAAGACATTGTAGAATTCTATAATACATCAATACAGATAATACATTGATCCCTGAAAACATTTATGGACTCTCAATACTGATATAATGTTAGTTTTTATTAATCTTTTGCGTTTGATTCTATGTATGCTCATCAAATTATCGCAAAAAAAAGAAAATCTGACTGAGAGAGACAAGATATCTACTGACATTCCTTGGCAGTGGTTAACCAATGTTTAGAGTTAGTTTATAGTCAAGAATTAGAAAGAGTCTCACAACTGACAGAGTGGCCTCAAGAGAAAATCAAAGATCTCATATTTTTCTGTGCATACTTTCATGATCTGGGGAAAATTACTAAGCAGTTTCAAGATACTATTAGCTATAGGACAAGATCTACCCATGCGTATTATTCACTCTTTTGTATTCATGACATCAAAGAATTTGTCATCACTTATAAACCACAGGGAAGGTGAAAAAACTTTGAGTTGGATATTTTACAAGCAGTGATAGCTACTCATCATTCTGGTTTACAAGACCAAAAACCCTATGGATCAGAAGATTTTTCTTTGAATAATTGTAAAATTGATTTTATTCACCCAGCACTTGAAGAATTTTTTGATGATTACAAGAAATATTACGAAATATATCTGAAAAGGGCTTGTATATACGATTTTCATATCCCATCCCAACTAAATCATGTAGATATTTATTCCGCATGGAAAAAACTGGTGAATGACAAAATTTCTGGTGAGTTTCATACAGAAAAACATTTAGAAAAGATTAGATATTTGTATGGATATATATTGGGCATTCTCAATATATGAGACTGGCTGGCTTCTGCATCTTTTGACTCACAAACACCACCCATCATCGCGTGGAAAGATCGAAAAGAATTTCCAACACAAAAGCATTTAGAACAGACTATTTCTGATAGAATTAAAGTGCTTGTTCAACGAAAAAAGTTTCAAATCGAAGCATCGAAAACAACAGGCAATGTCTTTATAGAGATCCCAACAGGAGAAGGAAAAACTGAAGCTAGTCTTCTCTGGGCCATCAATAATATCAAAAATAATCATACCAAGGTCATTTATACACTGCCCACTCAAACAACATCCAACAAACTCTTTGAAAGAGTAGTAGATATTTTTTGAAAAGAGCATTGTGGTATTATCCACTCCAATGCCGACTCAGTATTGAAAGATTTATTTGAAAAAGACGATGGAAGTGTAGATGAGAGGTACCACGGAGAACGTTTGTTTCAAAAGACATTTAATAAGCCAATTACCGTTTCCACAATTGATGCGTTCCTCAAGTTTTTTATCAATATAGGAAAACGAAATATTCCACTCAAGAACTACTTCAACGCACTTTTGATAATTGATGAAGTTCATGCTTATGATTTCAAGTTAATGGGATTCTTGGCATATAATTTAGCTAAACTTGAACAACTTTGAATCAAAGTCTGTCTCATGTCTGCTTCTTTTCCAGACAAACTCAAAGAAAAAGTTTTAGGAATCAATCGGCAAGAAAAGTTTACTTTCATCACTCAAAAAGATCTGTATGAGAAAAAAGCAAATATCTTGCATAAAAAAGATATGTTGCTTGATGATGATATAAACTTCGTAATACAAGAACATCAACAAGGGAAAAATTGCATTATCATTAGAAATACCGTTAAGCATGCCACTGCTCTTTTTAAGAAACTCAAAGAAAAAGGAGTTGAAACTATGCTGTATCATTCATGATTCAAAAGAGGAGATAGGATGCTCAAAGAAGATGAGATGTTTTTTAGGCTCGGAGATAGAAATCCAAGAAAATCTGAGAAACTTCGTCAAAGTATTCTTGCTAAGTATGAGAAAAAACAAAAACTGATCGTTATAGAGTCGACATCGCAAGAGTATCATTTGATAAATTTTTTTGACTATTTGCAGACTATTGATATCAGTAGAAACTTTGTTCTTGTGGCGACACAAGTAGTAGAAATGAGTTTGGATATTGATTTTGATGTGATGTTTACAGACAACGCACCGTGCGATGCTCTGATGCAAAGATTTGGAAGAGTAAATAGGAAAAAGAAAGATGAAAATAAAGGTGATGTTTATATTTACCAACAATTAAAGTATAAAGAGTGAAAGTATCCATACAAAAGCTATGTCTTAGATGAGTCTAAAGAGGTAATCAATGAATGATATCATACAATTTGAACATATAACGAATGGTTAAATAACAGTATAAACAAACTTTTTCAGACAGTTCAACAACAAAATACTATGATAGATTTCGAAACATGATATAACTTATACCTCCAAAAACTCAAAGAAAATCATGGTATATTCAAATATGCTGATGAGTATGATATTAGAGCAATTGATCAAAAACTAAGAAAGATAGACTGTTACACGTACCGAGACTATGAGCATAAACTAGAATATCCAAAGTTTGATCAAGATTTATTGGTATGAATACCACTGTTTGTTATGAAACAGGATACATATAGCCATAAATTAAAGTTTCCTCAGTGAACACTCGAGGAAGAGAAAATATACAATGATATTTTCGATATCGGCTATGATTACAAAAATGGTATTGATATAGATAAAGAAACATTCGAGAACTTTTTGTAACTTTTCTTAACGGTTTCATGACTATCACCTGAACTCTTATCAACTATTACCTTATGTGCCCGAGAAAAATGCGGTTATTTTACCATAACATCCAATCTGAACATACCTCCCAAAACGTTCAAATCGGCAAATATTACCACGAACAAAGACATGAAGATAAACCGCATACCGAAGTAGAATTCGATGGCATCAAAGTCGACCAAATCCAGTGAGATACGGTGATCGAATACAAAAAAGCAAACACACATCCTGAGTCTGCAAAATATCAACTTCTCTTTTATCTCTGGAAGCTGAAACAAAAGTGAATCGTCAAGAAATGAAAAATAATCTTCAAAGAAAATAAGTGATCTATCGACATAGAATTGGATCCAGCATCAGAAAAAGATCTTTTACAAAAGATAGAA
>Ga0210044_10011253_pt1 | contig 10459 bp, 10 predicted proteins | sample CryGey13umfilter_2_FD_183959 | JGI IMG/M metagenome (GOLD analysis project Ga0210044, IMG submission 183959) | Groundwater microbial communities from aquifer in Utah, USA - Crystal Geyser 4/9/14 3 um filter (SPAdes) (version 2) | ecosystem: Environmental > Aquatic > Deep subsurface >...
CGGCGGGTGTTCGACCGCTATGTGCGCTTTGGCGACGGGCCGACCGACGCAGTGATGCCCGACAACAACGACTGGCTGGACGGGCTGAAATACATCGAGTTCCTGCGCGACTATGGCCGCCATTTCAGCGTCAACCGGATGCTGAGCTTTGACAGCGTGCGGCTGCGGCTGGACCGTGAACAGAACCTCAGCTTTCTCGAATTCAACTACATGCTGCTTCAGGCCTATGATTTCCTTGAGCTGCACCGCCGCTTGGGCTGCGCGCTGCAGATGGGCGGCTCCGACCAGTGGGGCAACATCGTCAACGGCGTCGATCTCACCCGCCGCGTGGCGGGGGCGGAGGTGTTCGGGCTGACCTCGCCGCTTCTGACCACGGCGGACGGCAAGAAGATGGGCAAGACCGCCGCCGGGGCGGTGTGGCTGAACGCCGAAATGCTGTCGCCCTATGACTTCTGGCAATTCTGGCGCAACACCGCCGACGCCGACGTGGGGCGGTTCCTCAAGCTCTACACCGAACTGCCGCTCGACGAGATCGCGCGGCTGGCCCGGCTTGGCGGGGCGGAGATCAACGAGGCCAAGAAGATCCTCGCAGGCGAGATCACCGCGCTCGCCCATGGCCGCGCGGCGGCGGAGGCGGCGGAGGCCACGGCGCGCGAGACCTTCGAGCAGGGCGGCGCCGGGGCCGACCTGCCGTCGGTGGTCGTGCCCGCAGTGGATGCGGCGGTGGTGGCGCTGCTGGTGCAGGCCGGGCTGGCGGCCTCCAACAAGGAGGCCAAGCGCCTGATCGCCGAGGGCGGCGCGCGCGTCGATGACCAGCCGGTGACCGATCCCGCCGCCATCGTCACCGCCGCGCGGCTGGCGCAGGGGCCGGTCAAGCTGTCGGCGGGCCGCAAGCGCCACGCGCTCGCCCGGCTGGGCTGAGAGGGGCGCGGTCGTGCTGTTTTCCCTGCGCCGCAAGAAACGCGACAAGCCCGGCAAGCGCCGGGTGCACGGCGAACTGGCCCCGCTGGGCTGGCGCGCCCGCCCCGGCGCCGCCGGGCCGACGCCCGAGGAACGCGCCTTCGCGGTGGGTGCGCCAGACTATCCGGTGGTGGACGGGCCGCATTACATCGACGTGCTCGACCAGTTGCACCGGCGCCTGAAACCGCAGTGGTATCTGGAGGTCGGCGCGTTCACCGGCCTCAGCCTGTCGGTGGCGCGCGGCGGCTATGTGGCGGTGGACCCGATGTTTCGCCTTGGCGCCCCGCCGCCGATCTTCGGTCAGGCGCATCTGATGCAGATGACCAGCGCCGATTTTTTCGCCAGCGGCTTTCTGGCGCGCAACGCGATCCGCCCCGATCTGGCGTTTCTCGACGGGCTGCACCTGTTCGAGGCGCTGCTCGACGACTTCATCGCCGCCGAGCGCCATGCCGCCGAGGGCGGCATGATCGTGCTGCACGACTGCCTGCCCTCGCGCGACGAGATGACCGCGCGGACATGGGACGAGGCGAAGGTCCGCTTCTGGACCGGCGACGTGTGGAAGGTGATCGTGATCCTGCGCGCCCTGCGGCCCGACCTGCGGATCACGATTCTCGACGCCTGGCCAACCGGTCTGGCGCTGATCGACCGGCTTGACCCGGCGAACGCCACGCTCGCCGAGGCCCGCGACGCGCAAGTGGCGGCGCTGCGCGACGTATCGCTGCGCGCCTATGGGCTGGAGCGGTTCTTCGGCGCGCTCGACATCCGCAGCAGCTTTACGCACCTCCAGCCGCAGCCATGACCGCACCGGCGGCGGCGCGCGTCACGGCGGTGTTTCCCGCCTTCAACAGCGCCCATGTCATCGGTCGGGCGCTGGCGGCGGTTCCCCGCGAGACGCCCTGCATCGTGGTGGACAACGCCAGCCGCGACGCCACCGCCGCCGCCGCGCGGGCGGCGCGGGCGGACGCGCTGATCATCCAGAACCCGCGCAACGAGGGCTTTGGCCGCGCCTGCAACATCGGCCTGCGCGCCAGCCGGACCGAGTTCGCGGCGATCATCAACCCCGATCTGTTCCTCGCCTCAGACTGCCTGGCGCTTTGCGTCGCCGCCGCCGACGCCCACCCGCAGGTCGCGCTGTTCGGCGCGGACGAAGCCCCCGACGCGGCGGCGCAGCCCGGCGCGATCAGGCCGCAGGCGGCGCTGTCGGGGTCGATGCTGCTGATGCGGCGCGCCGCCATCGCGCCTCTGGGCTATTTCGACGAAGCGATCTTCATGTATTTCGAGGACGCCGATCTGTGCCTGCGCGCCCGGCTCGCGGGCCTTGGCGTCGCCGCCGTGGCCGGCGCGCGCGCCGAGCACCTCAGCGCCGCCTCCACCGCCCCGGCGTTTGACAACCTGCTGGAGAAGCAGCGGCTGTGGGGCATGGCCTGCGCCTATTTCGCCGCCAAGCACCCCGACCAGCCCGAGGGGCGGCAGGCGGCGCGCAAGCTGCGCCGCTATGCGCTGCGCGCCGCGCTGCCGTTCGTCGGCGGGGCGGACCGGGCGATTCTGCGCGCCCGGCTGGAGGGCGCGCGCCGTTTCCGCGCCGAGGGCGCAGCAACGATGTTCGACAACCGCTTCGTCGCAAACGCCGCCGCTCAGATGCCCAGCACCTTGTAGCTTTCGGCGACGCGGCTGATCGAGACGATATAGGCCGCCGTGCGCAGGTCATGCACGTCGTTGCGCCCATGCCAGACCTCGCGCATCGCCTGATAGGCGGTGCGCATGGTGTCGTCGAGACCGGAGCGCACCAGCGTCAGTTCGTCGGAGCCTTGCAGATAGCGGCTTTTGAAAGCGTCGGAGAAGTTGCTGCCGGTCATCGCCTCCAGCTCGTCGATCAGCATCTGCTGCTTGGCCTCCTCGGCGCGGCGCTGCATCCGCCCGAAGCGGATATGGCTGAGGTTCTTGACCCATTCGAAATAGGAGACGGTCACGCCGCCCGCGTTGGCGTACATGTCGGGGATGATCACCGTGCCCTTGCGGCGCAGCACCTCGTCGGCGCCCGCCGTGATCGGGCCGTTGGCCGCCTCCACGATCAGCCTTGCGGGGATGCGGTCGGCGTTGGAGAGGTTGATCACGCCCTCGAACGCGGCGGGGATCAGGATGTCGCAGTCCTGCTCCATCACCTCGGCGCCGTTGGCGATATAGGTCGCGCCGGGAAAGCCGCGCACGCCGCCGTGCTCGTTGAGATATTCCTTGACCCGCTCCACCGGCAGGCCCTTGGGGTCCATGATCGCGCCGTCGCGCTCGGCGATGCCGATGATCAGGCAGCCGTCCTCCTCCTCCAGAAACTTCGCCGCGTGATAGCCGACGTTGCCGAGGCCCTGCACGATCACCGTCTTGCCGGCCAGCTTGCCCTCAAGATGCGCCGCCTCCACGTCTTCGCGGTGGCGGAAGAATTCGCGGATCGCGTATTGCACGCCGCGCCCGGTCGCCTCGATGCGGCCCTTGATGCCGCCCGCGTTCAGCGGCTTGCCGGTGACGCAGGCGCGCGCGTCGATCTCGGTGGTGTTCATGCGCGCGAACTGGTCGGCGATCCACGCCATCTCGCGCTCGCCGGTGCCCATGTCGGGGGCGGGGACGTTCTGGCTGGGATGGATCAGGCTGCGCTTGATCAGCTCATAGGCGAAGCGGCGGGTGATCTTTTCCAGCTCATCCACCTCCCATTCGCGCGGGTCGATGGTCAGGCCGCCCTTGGCGCCGCCGAACGGCGTCTCGACCAGCGCGCATTTGTAGGTCATCAGCGCGGCGAGCGCCTCGACTTCATCCTGATTGACGCTCATGGCGTAGCGGATGCCGCCCTTGACCGGCTCCATGTGCTCGCTGTGCACCGAGCGATAGCCGGTGAAGGTCACGATCCGCCCGCGCAGGCGCACGCCAAAGCGCACGGTGTAGGTGGAGTTGCAGACGCGGATCTTCTCCTCAAGGCCGGGGCTGAGATCCATCAGCGCCACGGCGCGGTTGAACATGATGTCCACGGATTGGCGAAAGCTCGGCTCGGCGCTCATCTGGCGGTTCCCCCCGGTTTTTTCTGCCGCACAACCCTGCGCGCGCCGCGCTGGCAGGTCAAACCAAGGTTTCGAGATGCGTGACGGCGCCCCTTGGCCGCGCCGCCGCGCGCGCCTAGACCTTCGGCGGCGAGTTGCGAGGTGGAAACGGCGATGGCGGTGACGGAGGAACAGGCGCGCGCGGCGCTGGCGCAGGTGACGGTGGACGGCGCGCCGCTGGCCGGATCGCGGCGGCTGTCGCCGATCGCCATCGCCGGCGGGCGGATCAGCCTGTCGATCGCCATCGAGGCGGCGGAGGCGGCGGAAATGGCGGCTGTGCGCGCCGCCGCCGAGGCGGCGCTCAGCGCCCTGCCCGGCGTCGAAGCCGCCTTCGTGTCGCTGACCGCCGAACGCGCGGCGCCGAGCCCCGCGCCCGGCGCCGCGCCGCTACGGCTGACCGCGCCCGCGCGCAAAGGCCCCGAGCCGATCCCCGGCGTGCGCCACATCATCGCCGTCGCCTCGGGCAAGGGCGGCGTCGGCAAGTCCACCACCGCCTGCAACCTCGCGCTCAGCCTGCGGGCGATGGGGCTGCGGGTGGGCGCGCTCGACGCCGACATCCACGGCCCCTCGCTGCCGCGCCTGTTCGGCCTGCGCGGCAGCCCCCGCGTGCTGGAGGGACGCATCCTTCAGCCGCTGGACGGCTACGGCGTCAAGGTGATGTCGCTGGGCTTTCTGGTCGGCGACGAGGACGCGATGGTGTGGCGCGGGCCGATGGTGCTGTCGGCGATCACCCAGATGCTGCGCGAGGTGGCGTGGGGCGAGCTCGACGTGCTGATCGTGGACATGCCGCCCGGCACCGGCGACGCGCAACTGGCGATGGCGCAGGGCGCGCCGCTCAGCGGCGCGGTGATCGTCTCCACGCCGCAGGATCTGGCGCTGATCGACGCGCGCCGCGCCGTGGCGATGTTTCGCAAGGTCGATGTGCCGATTCTGGGCGTGATCGAGAACATGTCGGTCTATGTCTGCCCGACCTGCGGAACCGCCGCGCATATCTTCGGCGACGGCGGCGCGCAGGCCGAGGCCGCGCGCATCGGCGCGCCCTTCCTGGGCGCGGCGCCGCTGTCGATGGCGCTGCGCGAGGCGTCGGACGCCGGGCGCCCGGTCGCAGCCCTCGATCCCGACAGCGCGCACGGGCTGATCTATCGCGCCATCGCCGAGGCGCTGTGGCGCCAGGTCTCGCCCTGAGCCGCCTTGCATCGGCGGCGCGCAGGGTTCAGAACATAGGCAAAATCAGGAGGAGAAACACCATGAAAGCCTTCCTCGCCGCGCTCGTCACGATGGGTGTGCTCGCCTACGGCGCCGCCATGGTGCTCAACCAGAACTACCAGTCCACCAGCGCCGCCGCCAACACCACCAGCGGCGCGCGGTTGGGCGACCCCGGCGAAAACCTCGTCGGTCCGAACTGGGACGGGCTGGCCAAAACCAACGGCTGACGCGCCGCGCGCGCGTTCAGTGGCGCAACTCGTGGTGCAGCGCGTATCCGCCGTCCTCCATGTCGCCGAACATCTCCTCGACTTCCGGATGATCGACCGGATCGCCTGAGGTGTCGGCGACAAGGTTTTGCTCCGAGACGTAGGCCACATAATAGCTGGTCTCGTTCTCGGCGTAGAGATGATAGAACGGCTGGTCCTTGCGCGGGCGCACGTCCTCGGGGATGGCGTTCCACCATTCCTCGGTGTTGTCGAACACCGGATCGACATCAAAGATCACGCCGCGAAACGGATAGACCCGATGGCGGACGACCTGTCCGATGCGGAACTTCGCGGTGGCGCTGATGGGCGCGGTCGGGTCACTCTTGCTCATGTCGCTCCAGATACTGCACCGCGCGACCGATTTCCAGATGCGCGCTTCGGCGCGCGCTGTCGGGCGCGCATCGACAGGGCGCGCCCGGCCGTGATAGCGCAGCGCGCAGCCGTTTCGGGAGCCGCGCGCCGATGTTTCTCCAGATCCTCGAAATCACCGCGCCGGTGTTTTTTCTGGCGCTGATCGGCTATGTGTGGCGGCGGTCGGGGCTGAACTACGACATCGCCTTCGTCAGCCGCCTGTCGATGCAGGTCGCCACGCCTGCGCTGATCTTTTCGGTGCTGAGCCGGATCGAGGTTGACCCGGTCGCGTTCCGCAACCTCGCCTTCGCGGCGCTGGCGCTCTATACGCTGATCGGCGTGGGCGCGCTGGCGCTGACCCGCGTCGCGGGGCTGGCGCGGCGGGTGTATCTGGCGCCGGTGATCTTCGGCAACACCGGCAACGTCGGCCTGCCGATCGCGCTGTTCGCCTATGGCGATCAGGGGCTGGCCTTCGCCATGGTGATCTTCGCGGTGTCGGCGGCGCTGTCGTTCACGGTGGGGATCTGGATCGTGACCGGCGAGGCCTCGCCGCTGGAGATGCTCAAGCAGCCGATCTTTCACGCCTCCGCGCTGGGCATCCTGTTCGCGTCGCAGGGCTGGCGGACGCCGGGCGTGATCGAGACCACGCTGGGTCTGGTGGGCCAGATCGCGATTCCGCTGATGCTGATCACGCTGGGGGTGGCGGTGGCGCAGCTCAGCGTGCGCGGCGTCGGGCGGGCGATATGGGTGTCGCTGGCCAAGGCGGCGCTGTGCGCGGCCGTGGCGCTGGGCGTGGCGAACGCCTTCGCGCTCGGCCCGATGGCGTCGGGCGCGCTGATCCTTCAGGCGGTGATGCCGGTCGCGGTGACCAACTACATGCTGGCGGCCCGCTATGGCGCCGAGCCGGAGGTTGTGGCGGGGCTGGTGGTGGTCTCGACGCTGGTGTCGATCCTCGTCGTGCCGACCGCACTGGCGCTGCTGCTGTAGATTCTCGACGGCGCGCACTTTTTCGGCTATCTTTGCGGCAATGACAAAAGGTTCGGGGCAGACCTTCAGAGCAGCGATGAGGCGGCGCGCCTTCTGGGCGGCGCTCGCCGCAGCAGCTTTGAGCGCGTGCTCCAGCAGCGACCGCCGCCCCTCCAACGTCGCCGACATCTGCGCGATCTACCGCGACAACCCGCGCTGGGCGCGCGCGGCGGCGCAGGCGGAGGCGAAATGGGGCGCGCCGCAGGAAGTGAAGATGGCGATCATCTGGCGCGAATCGACCTTCCGCGCCGACGCCAGGCCGCCGCGCACCTCGTTCATGGGCATCCCGACCGGGCGGCAATCCTCCGCCTACGGTTATGCGCAGGCGCTCGACGGCACATGGGACTGGTATCGCAAGGAGACCGGCGCGCGCGGCGCCGACCGCGACGACTTCAACGACGCCATCGACTTTGTCGGCTGGTACATGGCCAAGACCCGCGCCTCCAACGGCCTGCCGACGACCGACGCCTTCAACCAGTATCTCGCCTATCACGAAGGCCACACCGGCTATCGCCGCGGCGACTGGCGCGCCAAGCCCGACGTGCAGCGCGCCGCAGCCCAGGTCGCCGCGCAGGCGCAGCTCTACCGCCAGCAGCGCCAGCGCTGCGGCGCTTAACCGGGCGACAACCCGCGCAGCCGCTCCGACCGCCGCCGCAACAGCTCCACCGTGGTCAGCAGCGCGATCGACAGCACCACCAGTATCGTCGCCGCCGCCAGGATCACCGGCGAGATCTGTTCGCGCAGGCCGGTGAACATCTGCCACGGCAGGGTTTTCTGCTGCTGGGCGCCGACGAACAGGATCACGATCACCTCATCGAACGCGGTGATGAAGGCGAACAGCGCGCCCGAGATCACCCCCGGCAGGATCAGCGGCATCTGCACCTTGAAGAACGTCGTCACCGGCCCGGCGCCGAGGCTGGCCGAGGCGCGCACCAGCGACTGGTCGAACCCCACCAGCGTCGCGGTCACGGTGATGATCACGAACGGCGTGCCCAGCACCGCCTGCGCCAGGATCACGCCGGCGTAGGTGCCCTGCAGCCCGATGCGGCTATAGAAGAAATACATCCCCGCCGCCGTGATGATCAGCGGCACGATCATCGGCGAGATCAGGATCGCCATGATCAGCCCGCGATAGGGCATGGTCGGCCGGCTCAGGCCCACCGCCGCCACCGTGCCCAGCACGGTCGAGACCAGCGTCGCGGCGGGCGCGATCATGAACGAGTTCTGCACCGCGCGCGTCCAGCGCTCATCGCTCAGGAACGCGGCGTAGTGCTTCCATGAATAGGCCTCCGCCTCGAACGCCAGCATCCCCGGCGTGAAGGTGAAGAAATCTTCGGCGTTGAAGCTGAGCGGGATCACCACCAGCACCGGGAAGATCAGGAACAGGAAGATCAGCGCGCAGATAAGGCGAAAGCCATAGTGCCACGCGCGCGCGCCGGGGCCGGCATAGGGGGGAAGCGCCGCCATGATCTCTACCCCAGCTTCACGTTGTCGATGCCCACCAGCCGGTCGTAGAGCCAGTAGAGGATCATCACCAGCGCCAGCAACAGCGTCGCCAGCGCCGCCGCCAGCCCCCAGTTCAGCGAATTGGTGATATGGAACGCGATCCGGTTCGAGATGAACACGCCCGACGTGCCGCCGACCAGTTCCGGCGTGATGTAGTAGCCGATCGACAGGATGAACACCAATATCGCGCCCGCGCCGATGCCGGGCGTCGATTGCGGGAAATACACCCGCCAGAACGCGGTCCAGTTGGTGGCGCCAAGCGACTTCGCCGCGCGCACGTAATAGGGCGGGATGGTTTTCATCACCGAGTAGAGCGGTAATATCATGAACGGCAGCAGGATATGCGTCATCGCGATCATGGTGCCGGTCTGGTTGAAGATCATCTGCAACCGCGCCTCATTGGCCACCAGCCCCAGCCACACCAGCACGTCGTTGATCACGCCCTGCTGCTGCAACAGCACGATCCAGGCCGACGTGCGCACCAGCAGCGAAGTCCAGAACGGCAGCAGCACCAGGATCATCAGCACGTTGGAGGTGCGCAGCGGCAGCGTCGCCAGCAGATAGGCGATGGGATAGCCGAGCAGCAGCGTCGCCACTGTGATCAGCAGCGAGATCCACATGGTGCGCGCGAACAGATAGACGTAGATGCGCTCGTTCTCGGGTTTCTGGACGATGGCGCCGTCTGCGGTGCGGGTCAGGTCCACCGCGCTCAGGAAATAGGCGGGCGTGTAGTTTCCCGAAAAGCGCTTGAGCGTCACCCAGGTGTCGGTCTGGCCCCAGGCCTTGTCGGCCTCGATCAGCCCCGCGCGCGGGTCGCCCGCGATGCGCGGGATCTCGCGGCCCATCTTGCGGAACAGGCTGGAGAAGCCCGACGCCTCATAGTTCAGCCGCTGGCCGACGCGGGTGTGGTTGCGCGCCTCGATCATCTCGCCAAAGTCGGCCACCACGGCGGCGAAGGCGGCGTCAGAGGGCAGCGGCGCCGTTTCGGACGTCCAGTCCGCCAGCGCCGCGACGGTGCGCGGCATGTTGTCGGGCACGATCTGGTTCTCGACCGAGCGGAACAGCATCTCGCCGATCGGCGCGATGAAGGTCAGCGCCACGAACAGCAGCAGCGGCGCCACCAGCGCGAAGGCGCGCAGCTTGCCGCGCCGCTGCGCGCGCGCAAGGCTCAGCTTCAGCGGCGCGCCGTCTGCGGCGCGCAGCGGGCCTGCGGGCGGTTGCGCAGTGATCGCTTGCGCCGTGATCTCGGCCATGGCCAGCCCCCCTCAGCAGGTGGCGCGGGGCCGCGAAGGCCCCGCGCCGGTGCGCATCAGCGCGCGAGCCACGCCTGGAACACGGCCTCGACCTCGTCCTGATTGTCGGCCCACCACTCGATGTTGTTGACCAGGATGTTGCCGCGGTTGGCCGGATCGGTCGGCATGTGCTGCGCCATCTCGATGCCCAGTTCGGCGTGGGTGCTGACCAGCGGCGCCGAGGACGCGCGCGCCGGGCCGTAGGAGATGTATTTCGCCTGATCGGCGAGACGCTGGGTGTCGGTGGCGAAGCGGATGTAGTCCTTGATCACCGGCATCTTGGCCTCGGGCACGCCGGTCGGGATGATCCAGCCGTCGAAGTCGAACACCTGATAGTCCCACAGCATCGCGACCGGCTGCTTCTGCTCCTCGATCACCGCGAACAGGCGGCCGTTGTAGGTGGAGCCGATCACCACTTCGCCGTCGGCCAGCCGCTGCGGCGTCTCGGCGCCGGCGGTCCACCAGATCGTCTCGGGCTTGATCGTGTCGAGCTTGGCGAGCGCGCGCTGCACGCCCTCGGGCGTCGAGAGCACGTCATAGAGGTCGGCCTTGGCCACGCCGTCGCACAGCAGCGCCCATTCCAGGTTCTTCTTCGGGCCGCGCTCAAGGCTGCGCTTGCCGGGGAAGGTCGCCAGATCGAACACGTCGCACACCGAGGTCGGCGTCTTGCCGCCCCACGCCGCGACATCGGTGCGGTAGCCGAAGGTCGTCGAGAACACGATCTGCGGGATGAAGCACTCGTTGATCAGCGCCTCGCCGAAATCGGCGG
>Ga0210044_10011257_pt1 | contig 10457 bp, 9 predicted proteins | sample CryGey13umfilter_2_FD_183959 | JGI IMG/M metagenome (GOLD analysis project Ga0210044, IMG submission 183959) | Groundwater microbial communities from aquifer in Utah, USA - Crystal Geyser 4/9/14 3 um filter (SPAdes) (version 2) | ecosystem: Environmental > Aquatic > Deep subsurface > Groundwater...
ATTTACCATTTTGTCAAGTTTTTCGTCGAGAAGTTGTTTGGTTCCTTGAGCTTGTTGTATGATTTCTTTGGCTTTGTTTGTCGCATCTTCGATGATCTCGGTTGTCCGCTCCTCGGCCTGTTTGATCGTCTCCATCATCTGCTTTTCGATCTCCTGTTGTTCTTTGGGTTTCAATTTGCCCTTTTGGATTATGATAATAAGGAATGTGATGAGAAAGAAGTTTATGAATAAGCTTGCAATCGGCACCCAAAGTAGTATGGGGAATATCTGATCAGATGTGATGTTCATAGGTGATGTATCGTTTCGATCGAAAATTGGTAATTACATTTTGGAAATCTTTGGGCTATTAATTCATTATATACAAAGTAGCAATAATACCAATAGATAAGATTCAAAGTAACAGTTCACAGTCTTTGACATGCGTGTCATTCCCGAGCGGAATGAAATGGAGCGCGGCAATCTAATTATTTAGAGATTGCTTCGTCGTTGTCACTCCTCCCTCCAGAGGCGGGCAGGCGCAATGACATATTATGATAATTCTTGTCAAGGAGAGTGAACTCTTACGATTCAAAAAGAAATACAGCATGATTTAAGAGGCAAAAAAACTGCACTCAAGGATGAAAACTGAAGATATATTCTTCGAATAGTGGCTGTTAATTATTTATAAAACAGCATCGACTATGGCTTTGGCATCAATACTCTCAAACCTGAGAAGTTCGGCAGGCGTTCCTGACCGTGGAGTTTTGCGCACTGCAAGATGGGAAAATTTGACGCCCAGTCCATCAAGTACCTGTCTTACTGCATCTCCAAGTCCACCGTCTGGATAATGGTCTTCCACTACGACGACATGACCTGTTTTTTTGGCATGTGCGAGAATTGTGTCTGTATCAATTGGTTTGACTGAGTACGCGTCGATTACGGCAATCCTGATGTTCTTTTCTTCAAGTAATTTTTGAGCTTTAAGCGCTTCATGCACTGTGATCCCTGCTGCAATAATTACTGCCTTATCATCATCGTGCTCGATAAGCACTTTAGACCCACCAATAGGAAATTGCTCATCTGCTTTGTAGAGCGTTTCTGTTTTTGCTCGAGTGAGTCTGAGGTAGGAAAGTCCTTCATGAGTTCTGAGTTCATCTACAAGTTTGACTGTTGAGACTGGATCTGACGGATAAAGGACAGTTGAATGAAGTAAAGCCCGCATCATAGCAATGTCTTCCAGTGCCATTTGTGATGCGCCGTCTTCACCTATCGATACTCCTGCGTGAGATCCAACAATTTTAACGTTCGGAGCAGAATATTGACACATGCGAATCTGATCGTACGCTCTGCTCAAGAATGCTGCAAAGCTTGATGCAAACGGAATGAAGCCAATCTTGCTTATGCCAAGCGCTACCGATACCATATTTTGTTCGGCAATAAACATCTCAAAAAATCGTTCTGGCGCAACCTGTTTCATGGTTTCAGAGTAAGTTGAATTTGACGTTTCGGCATCAAGCACAACAACGCGTTCGTCATCACCAATTAGCTTGAGTGCTGCGCCGTAGGCTTCGCGGGTTGCGGTTGGTTTGTCAAAGGTTGGAACATCCCTCCCCCTGCTAAGCGGGGTACTCCCTTCATAAGGGAGAGGGGTGGGGGATGTTACGTCTAACTTCTCAGGCTTTGCCACCTCGCCTCTCGCTTCAACATCCACTTCGCCAAGCTCTTGTAACGCATTTTCCAACATATCTTTTGGAAGTGGTTTTCCATGCCAGCCATCCTTGTCTTCTACTGCTGAAATGCCAGCGCCTTTTTTGGTCTGAGCAATAATCATGGTAGGCTTGGAATTTTGAATTTTGAATTTCGAATTTTGAATTTCTGAAAGTGCTGCCTGTACCTCATCCATGTTATTCCCCTGTTCAATCACAATAGTGTTCCACCCAAATGACTTACATCTGTCTTCATACGTTTTCAAATCCCAACCAAGCATGGTCTCCCCTCGCTGGCCGAGTCTATTCATATCGAGTATTCCAATCAGATTATTCAGTTTGTAGTGAGATGCTACTTGCATGGCTTCGTATACTTGACCTTCAGAGAATTCCGAGTCGCCCATAAGGACGTAGACGTGAGGTTCGCGAGTTAGATTCTGTCCTCGCTTCATCCTCCCGTCAGTGCTCACTCCGCTACGCGCTGTCGGGTCCCCTCCAGCTCGGCCACCTAACTCGCTTATCTTTTTCATTTGTAATTCGTAATTCTTAATTCGTAATTTTATCCCCAGTGCCATCCCTATACCTACAGAAAGACCTTGTCCCAGGGAGCCTGTTGCAACATCAACCCACGGAAGATCTGTGGTGGGATGCCCTTCGAGACGTGAAGTAAATGTGCGTAAGGTCAGAAGCTCATCATATTCAATCCATCCTGCGGCGTGATACAAGGCATAGAGGAGGGGAGACGCATGACCTTTTGAGAAAATCATACGATCGTTAAAAATATATTTCGGATCGTTGGGATCGTACTGATAATGACCATCAAACCACAGTGCGGTCATCAGTTCGACCGCCGAAAGTGAGGTCGTTGGGTGACCAGAACCTGCAGCAGTGGTCATGGTGAGAATGTCATATCGAATGAGGTTAGTGAGGGATTTGAGGTCAGATTTCATATGGAAATCAGTATAACATAAAGATATAAAAGATCATTTTATTTGTTTTTGAATGTTACACAAGAATAGAAATGTCACACCTTAACAGAATAGAAATGTCGTATTTATAGCTATAAATTGTGTAACTGTTGTCATTGCGAGCAATGAGTATTGAAGCGAAGCAATCTCTCTAGTTATGAGATTACTTCGTCGCTCTGCTCCTCGTAATGACAATAGATAATACTTTTATTTCCAATCCAAGAAGCGACATTTCTATTCTTGTTTGACATTATTTGTTTTTGAAAGGGATAATGTCGGTTGACAATGCTATAGGATAAGATACAATACTAATATTGCATATTAATTCAATCAGGGTCTAATTCCCCGACGCTCAGCGTCGTGATTGTCATACTGAGGCAAAGCCGAAGTATCCATAAGCTAGCTGGATTCTTCGTTTCACTCAGAATGACAGGAGATACCTCGATGCTCTGCGTCGAGGAGTATCATTTATGTAAATATGAATCGCATTGAAAGTCCAAGTTTAAGGATTGATAAAAGAATAGCCTACGCATTAGTGCCGGTTGTTTTTGCATTGCTTGCTTGCAGTGGAAGTTTGGCAGTAGAATCTCAAATTTCTAGTCAACCATCGGAACCTCTGGAAATGGTTCCTGTTGCAGTTCCTCAAGGATATGGTATAGGTCAGTTGGCCCAGGAATGTGGTGCAGACTTAGCCTTGACTCAAACCAAAAATCCAAATGATCTCATTCTTGGCCAAGTGGTATTGCTGTATTTTTCGGGAGGTGAAGCAAATAAATGTCTTACTCCTCAAGAATACCTAGAAAAACTCAGCGGAAATTGTACATTTAAGGCAGTAGCCTCCGATGCTTTAGATAATCAAGGTACCTTTGCGCAACGAGTTGGTATGAATGAAGCATCTTTTGTACTTGTGAATAATCTTTCGAATGGCTCTGCCCTCGCATTAGGATCATATCGGGGTAATCCTATCTGTCAAAATGGCGTAGATCCAAATGATGTTCTTCATGCAGGGGGGAGATAAATCAACCATATCATTAGAATGACTTTATGGGGGGGTACCAACTTCTACCGTGTCACCTGATAGGTTTTAACTTGTTCAAGAAGTTTTTTTGCCTCTTCATTTTCTTCAAAATGCTTTCTCACGGGCGTGAGAAGTTCATTCAATATTTCTATGACGGCCGACTTGAGATCCATAGGGTGGAGGGCTTTTGAGGCATAGTCTGCTTCTAATTCTTTGTAAGTTGTATAAGATTTATTTCCGCCAAATTTTTCCGGACGTTCGATTTGTAACTCAGTAAATTTTTCAAAAAGGATATATTTGCAGTATTCAAGAATAGGATTTTCTTTGATTTCCCCCTCAGGAGCCCATGCTTTTCCAATTTTCCGTTTAATATCTTCCGTCGAGTCAGTCATAAATATCGCTGAATCAGGGTTGGATTTGGACATTTTGAGAGCGATTACTCGTGATATTTTATCTTCGTCAGTGAGTTCAGATTCGATTTTAGAGGGGGGAGTGAGACCCATAAGCATATGATGACTGATCACCACTGGTTTCCAAAAGCCAAGCTGTGGTCCGACCTCGCGGGCAAGCATATTGACTTTTCGTTGATCCATCCCGAGCTGGGTGATCTTTGCGCCTAAGGTGAAGATATCTGCGACCTGCATACATGAGTAGATGACATGTGCGCCAGTGAGTTTGTCGAGCGATTCATCTCGTCCCATCATCTCTGCAGTGCGAACAAATCGTTTGAGTGCATTAGACTTCCCTACTTGAAGAACGAGCTTCCAGTAATCGGGGTCTTTGACCAGATCCGATGCCCAGACAAACTCCACATTCGTTAGATCCATGCCGCATGCCTTCCAAACTTCAATAAAGTATTTTCCAACCGTTTTGATCTTGTCCAGATCTCCACCCATCTTATTATTGGCATAGGCATGCCAGTCGGCAACAAACATTTTGAACTTGATACCTGCTTTGGTCATTTTGTTCACATTAATAGCTTTTAAAATTCCTTGAGCAATATGAATCTGTCCTGAAGGTTCAAAGCCGTCGTAGGCGATCAGATCTTCACCTGACTCAAGTAAAGTTTTTAGGTCTGCATCAGTAATGATCTCTTCTCCAACTTCTTTAATGAGTTTAATTTTTTCGTCAATGGTCATGGAAATAGTATAACGCATAACGCAAATCGTGTAACGTGAAACGTATAACACAAGAATTCACGCTCCTTGACACAGTTTGTCATTCCCGTGAAAACGGGAATCCAGACTGGATCCCCGATCCCACCAGAGGCGGGCAGGCAGGTGCTCTGCGTCGGGGAATATCATCAAAGTCATCTGGTCATATTTACAGAATTGGGCTCTGCAAGAATCTTTCCAAAAAGATATTGATCGATCCCGAAGTATGAAGCTTTGCGCAGTCCTTCAAGATCAAACCCCATTTTTTCGTAAAATACTTTTGCTTCAGGTTGGCCAGCAACTTCCATTTTGTGTGCTTTACTATCTAGTGCGAGTTCGTTCCACTTTTGAATAAGGGAAGTTCCAAATCCCTTGTGTTGAAATTCTTTGAGGATGCCGAACCAACGACAAAATGAGACTCCACCATAGGGCGAATCAATCACGGCAAAACCAACGATTGAATTGTTCTCGAAGGCTCCAATAATTATTTTTTCTTTTCTTTGAACCCAAAATTTGAGTGTGTCTCGCGTGTAAATTCTATTCAATAAATATTGAACCACCTGGGGAGTATATCCCGGAAATTCAGTTTTGAGTACTGTAGTAAATACTGGATAAAATGTATCTACATCTTGTTGTAAAAGTATTTTTATGGGCATATCTTTATTCAAATTGCTCGATTATCCCGGCGACCTTTTTCTTCATAAATTCATTTACTTCTACCATTACGATTCCCACATCGAATTGGCCATAGATAATAACACTCTTCAATGGTGCGAGTAATATTGCAGGGAGTGCAAGGAGGTCTTCTTCACCTTGTATAACTATACGTTGAGTCTCGTCAGTATGTCTTGCCTTCAGTATTGCTGAATCAATCAAGTTCACTGCTTCTTTTGTGATCGTTCCAGCAGGGTTTGCCACATCAAAATTGCTTCCTCCATCCATTCGTTTGATATCTGACCGTCTTGTACGGTAGTCAATGATTTCTATGTGTGGCTGGAAGCCAGCTTGCTCCAACGTTTGTACGATAATATCTCCCACGGCAATTACCATTGTTGGGTGCATCTCACCAATCTTTTTTACCACTTCGCGCGCGGTAGCAATAGCAGTGTCTATGCTACCCGACATCACAGTTCCCATGGGAAATTGAAGTTCTTTACGTATGTTTTGGGGAACGGTGTGTTTGTCTGAACGTACGAAGTTGTCTATATACACTTCGCCATTGCGATTAATCACGCCTTGACGGATGCGAGTTGAGCTTATCGTTTCGCCATCTTTCCCATGTAGTAACGGCACATTAATCACATATAATTTAGGTAGGTTATGCTCAACTCGTTTTTCATTCAACGTATTCGCATTCGGCTCTGAATCGCTCGTCACTACGATAGAATCAATATCATCTCTGTTTGTTGCAGATCCATATATATCGTCGAGTACTTCGTAAGACGCTCGATCACGTACATTCATGCTTAAGAGATATTTTTCTAATACTTGTTTGCGTTCAGTGTGAGGTTGAATGATATTTGATAGTTGTTTATTTGTTACAAATGCATCTGAAGTGACTCCTATAGTTATGTGTTTAGCAGAATCAAAAGCCGCTGCAAGAATGTATTTGTGTCCCGCATGAAGATGATCAAATGTGCCGCCAAGAACTGCATGTTTATATTTATAGAGCATGAAGATAGTATACCGCTAGAAGTTGGAAGTTGGAAGTTTTACCGTAAGACGAGTTGCCAGATCATAAATGCTACCGAACCTTAAAAAATAGATAGGCATTGCCAGATATATAATTGTCACTCTAAATTTTGAATATTCACGGTTAGAAAAAGACAAAATACTTATAAAATTGTCATTCCCGCCCCCGATCGGAGTCGAGGGCAGGCTCCGGCGGGAATCCATTCTCCAGACTATTTCAACAATCTGGATCCCCGATCCAAACTTCGCTAAAGCTACGTTTGGCGAGGCAGGTCGGGGATGACACAAAATAATAATTGATATATTATGATATAGTTTTGTCAAAGACCGTGAACTCTTACGTTTTAACATCTAATCTCTAACCTCTAACATCTAATCTCCAACATCCAATCATGCTATAATTACAGAATGTCGAAATATTTCCCAAGTGATTTTGAAGAAAAATGGGCCGCTCAATGGGTTGAAGATGGTCTGTTCCAACAAACCTTCGAGCAAACGGGCATCACTCCAGACCCTCCTTCGCATAAAGCTACGGAAGGGCGAGGAAACAAGATGTATTTGCTCTATGCCTTTGCCTACCCATCTGGCAGTGGACTTCACGTAGGACATGTTGAACCTCTGACTGCGCTCGACATTATGGCGCGCTATTATCGTTCCATAGGCAAAAAAGTGTTCTTTCCGGTAGGGTGGGATGCATTTGGACTCCCTGCAGAAAACTATGCAATCCAAACAGGGATTCCTCCTGTCAAGACGACAAAAGATGCGATTAACACATTTTCTCGTCAGATTAAACGCATTGGTGTTTCCTACGATTGGGGAGCAGAAATTGCAACGTGTCACCCAGGATATTACAAGTGGACGCAGTGGCTTTTTTTACAACTGTATAAAAAAAAGCTCGCCTATAAAAAAGATGCCCCAGTCAATTGGTGCCCAAGCTGTCAAACTGTTCTTGCCAATGAACAGGTTGTTGAGGGTACATGCGAACGGTGTGGCACTGATGTGGTTCAAAAGAAAATGGAGCAGTGGTTTTTCAAAATAACTCAATATATGGATGAACTTATTTCTGGGCTCGGTTCACTTGACTGGCCCAAGGCGACCAAGCTCCAGCAACTCAATTGGATCGGAAAAAGTGAAGGAGTGACTACGACCTTCAAAGTTCAGGACATGGACATCGAGATGAGTGTATTTGATTCGGTACCCCAAACTTATATGGCACAGACGTTTACTATTATTGCACCAGAGCATCCATTGGTGTATGAATTGGTGAAAGGTACTGATAGAGAAGAAGAAGTTATGGCATTTGTTGAAAGGGTTAAAAAGAAAAAAGCCAGTGGCTCATTTGATTTTGAAAAGGATTTAGAAGGAATTTTTACCGGAAAATATTTGGAATATCCCTTAGCGGGCGATCGAAAGCTCCCGATTTGGGTAGCGTCATTTGCGGTGTATGAATATGGCACCGGTATTGTCAACTGTAGTGCACACGATGACCGGGATTTTATTTTTGCAAAAAAGTATGGGATTCCACTTCACCCGGTTATGCATCCGGAAGATCCTGATGAAGCCACGAAAGTTATGAGCTTGGAGTATTGCTATCACCACGAACATGAGGGAATTATCGAAGAACCGTTACCGTTTAAGGGGAGAAGATGGGGAGAGGTGCGATCTGACATCATAGATTATCTCGAGTCAACCCCGTATGGAAGGAGAGACACGAATTACAAGCTCCGCGATTGGCTCATATCTCGTCAGCGCTATTGGGGGGCACCGATACCTATTGTCTATGACCCAGAAGGAAATGCACATATGGTCAAAGAAGAGCATCTTCCGTGGATGTTACCGACGGACGTAGATTTTAAGCCAACTGGAGAGAGTCCGCTGAGGCTGTCGAAAGAATTTAATGAGCGTGTTGAAAAATTGTACGGCAAAGGGTGGACGCCAGAATATGACACCATGGATACGTTTGTTGATTCATCATGGTATTACCTTCGCTTTACTGACCCCAGAAATGAACAGGAATTTGCACGGACGGAAGCAATGAAGAAATGGATGCCGGTGGATTTTTACATGATAGGGCCTGAGCACATTGTCCTACACTTACTGTATAGTCGATTTTTTACTAAATTTCTTCGTGACGAGGGATATCTTTCAGTTGATGAGCCGTTTGCAAAAATGAGACATCAGGGGATGATTTTGGGTCCAGATCATAGAAAAATGAGTAAGAGTAAAGGTAACGTCATCAACCCAGATGATGTGATCAATGAATATGGCGCAGATACGCTCCGCATGTATGAAATGTTTCTTGGGCCTATAGATCAGGATAAGCCATGGAATGTGGAAAGTGTGCAAGGTCAGTATCGATTTTTGAAGAGGGTGTGGAAGATGTTTGAAGGGATCAAAGGATCAAAAGATCAAAAGATCAAAAGATCAAAGGATCAAGAAGACAAAGTCAAAGGAAAGACGCAACTTGTTTCATTACTACACCGCACGATTAAAAAAGTAGGTGATGATATAGAACAACTCAAGTTCAATACTGCAATAGCTACCATAATGGAGTTTTTAAATATGTGGGAGAGGCAAATTTCAAATTCCAAAACCCAAATGTCAATTTCTGATGCCAGGAAGTTTTTGAAAATTCTCTCTCCGTTTGCTCCATTTATGACTGAAGAACTATGGCGCAACCAATTGGGTGAAAAGGAATCTATTCATATGGCTCCGTGGCCTCAAGTTGATGAGTCATTGTTGCAAAAATCTACCATAATTGTCCCCGTTCAAGTAAATGGTAAAGTACGCGGACGTGTAGATATAGGAGTAAATGATGAGGAAGATATCGTAGTTGAGCAGGCATTAAAAGACGAAACCATCATTAAATTTATCCCTGAGAAAACGTATAAAAAGGTGATTTATATAAAAGGGAAAATACTCAATATTATTGTGTAGTCCAAAATGATGGTCACGTTGTCATCCCCGACCCGCTTTGACCGCGAAGCAAGGCGAGCTGGATGCGAGATCCAGTCACTGACTATACTAGAACATGGATTCTTCGGTCGTCTCCGCCAAACGGCGGATCCTACTCAGAATGACAAGGAAGGGAAGTATCCATGCGCTGACACTAAAAGATAAGTCGTGATTTATGATGATAGGCTCACTTCATCATGTCCAAATAAAAATATCTGCCTCAAATAACTCCAGAAGCTTGTGAAAAAAACGATGGAGTTGAGCATACGAAGATTGCTGAGCGACCCCGAGATAAAACCAATTTTATCCGTCTTAACGGTATTTGAACATGAGAATTGGGTATGTATTACATTTTTGTGATGATTGACCATATATATATTGATTCCGACTTCAATCTGATACTTCTTTGGTTTCATTTCTGCAAAAACTTGTTTTAAATCTTTGGATTTGAGTATTCGTTTTCCGGTCAGTACGATATCGTGACGAGTCATTTTGGTGATCCAATGTGGATGAGAATCTTTCAAAAGGAGCATATCGACTGAAGGATGGTTCTTCATATATGCGATAATGGTATCAATTTCTGTATGTTTGAGTTTTAATAAGTCGGCATCCATTAGCAAGATGTATGAACCAATAGCCTTATCAAGCCCCAGCTTGATTGCATGACTTTTCCCACTATTGGTTTTTGTATGAATCAGGCGAATTGAGGGAAATTTCTTCAGGAGATTCTTCTCTCCACCATCGGTTGACGCATCATTTACGCAGATAATTTCATCAATATTTTTTGACTGTGTGAGAACCTCAAGGACAAAATCAATGCGAGCATTTTCATTATGAAAGGGGATGATACAGGAAACCATATACTGGTCCCGTAAATTAAGACGATAAATTACGATAGACTTAAACTATTATGGGACCAACAGTAAGAAAGGCATTCACTCCTACCTTTAAAGCTAGAGTTGCCCTTGAGGCAGCCAAAGGAGTA
>Ga0210044_10011259_pt1 | contig 10457 bp, 10 predicted proteins | sample CryGey13umfilter_2_FD_183959 | JGI IMG/M metagenome (GOLD analysis project Ga0210044, IMG submission 183959) | Groundwater microbial communities from aquifer in Utah, USA - Crystal Geyser 4/9/14 3 um filter (SPAdes) (version 2) | ecosystem: Environmental > Aquatic > Deep subsurface >...
GGAGCCAGCCCACCTCTGTGTATTCGGTGCAAATCCGCAACGAACTGGACGCCATCCTGCCGGGCGTGGACGTTAAGTCGTCGGAGGTCAGCTTTTTTGGCGGTGCCAACGATGCGCCCATACAGGTCATCATCGGTAACACGGACTACCAAAGTGCCATAGCCTACAGCAACAAAATGCTGGAAAAGTTGAAAACCATCGAGGGTACGCTCGAAGCGGAGCTTTCCCTCGAAGAGGGCAACCCCGAAATCAGCGTCGAGGTGGACCGCACCCGCATGGCAGAACTGGGGCTGAACATCGGCATGGTGGGGGCAACCCTGCAGGCGGCGTACAGCGGCAACACCGACACGGAGTTCCGCACGGGCGGAAAGGAGTACGACATCAACATCAAGCTCGATGCCTTCGACAGGAACGCACCTTCCGACATCGCCAGCCTCACCTTGATGAACAATAAGGGCAATCTCGTGCGCCTCAGCCAGTTTGCCGCCATCCGGGAAACGACGGGCCCTGCCCGCCTGGAACGGCTCAACCGCATCCCTTCGGTCACGGTAAAATCAAAGGTGCTGGGGCAGTCTTCCGGTACCGTTGGCGCAGCCCTCCAGCAATGGGTCGCCGAAAACCCGCCCCCGCCCGGCACCCAAATCAACTATGAGGGAGACCTCCGCCGGCAGTCGGAGTCCTTTGGCAGCTTAGGCACTGCTTTTCTCGTGTCTTTCATTTTTGTCTATCTGATTTTGGTGGCGTTGTACGACTCTTACGTGTATCCCTTCGTGGTGATGTTCTCTATACCGGTGGGGCTTTGTGGCGCATTGCTCGCCCTTGCCCTCACGCTGGAAACGCTCAACATCTTTTCCATCCTTGGCATCATCATGCTCAATGGTCTGGTGTCCAAGAACGCCATCCTGCTGGTGGACTTTGCCAACCAGGCTAAAGCCGAAGGGCTGAAAACTACCCAGGCGCTCATCCAGGCTGGCACCGTGCGGCTCCGCCCCATCCTGATGACGACCCTTGCGCTGGTGGTGGGCATGGTGCCCATTGCCCTTGCCAAGGGTGCAGGTGCAGAATGGAAAAACGGCCTGGCCTGGGCGCTTATCGGGGGCTTGATTAGCTCTATGGTGCTTACGCTGTTCATTGTGCCCATGCTGTACCAAGTGGTGGACAACATCAAGGATTTTTTCAGCCGCAGGAAAGGCAACGGCGGCGGCAACCATACCCCGGGAGACGCTGCCGCCGTCAGTAGCACTGTGCTGGCAGCGGACTAAGTGATTAGGTCAATAAACAAGCTGAACAAGTAAAATAGGGATGTCTCCAATGAGGCATCTTTATTTTCCTCCAACTAATGTTTAAACATTAGTTGTTTAAACGTACATTTGCCAACGTACAATTTTACCTTAATTTTTAAAAATTCAACTTATGAACCTGAAAGAAAAAGTCGAACAACTGAACAGCATGATTTTGCAAGGACAGGTCATGGATGCCTTTGAAAAATTCTACCACGACGACGTGGTGATGCAGGAAAACAACAATGCCCCTACCGTGGGAAAAGCCGCCAACCGGGAGCGGGAGCAACAAATGCAGGCTTCCATCGAACAATGGCATGGCGCAGAAGTCAAAGGAGTAGCCACCGGGGAGGACATCAGCATGGTGGAATGGAGCATGGATGTAACTTACAAGGGCGGGTACCGGGCGCAAATGAACCAGGTAGCCGTGCAGCGCTGGAAGGACGGGCAAATCATCTCGGAGTGTTTTTACTACAACACTGCGGGGTGATGACGGATTGCAAAACGCCGTTGCCTGCCAATTTCGTCATGGTCTATGCTCCCCGCAACGAAGAAGAAGCGGAAGTGCTGAAAAAAATCATTTATCGCTCCTACCAGTTTGCAACAGGGGAAATTTCGGGCAATTAACTTTTAAAACGCATCATTTATGAAAACAATCGCCGTTTTTGGAGGCAATGGACGAACCGGGCTGGAAATCGTCCGCCAGGCACTCGACAAGGGACACAACGTGAAAGCCTTGGTCAGAAATCCGGCTTCATTGAACATCCGGCATGAGCACCTTGAGGTATTGCAGGGTACTCCCATGAATAAGGAAGATGTGGAGATGACCATAAAAGGAGCCGATGCCGTCTTTGTTGCCTTAAACATAGCCCGCACTGCCGACAACCCTTGGGCGAAGGTGAAATCACCTCCCGATTTGTTGAAGGTTTCGATGACCCACATCGTGGAGTCCATGAAAAAACACGGCGTCAGCCGGGTGCTGACCGTTTCCGCCTGGGGCGCAGGGGACAGCTACCGGGAAGCCAACTGGATGTTCCGGTTTTTAATCAACCAAACCAATGTGGGCGTCGCCTACAAAGGGCACGAAGAACAGGAGGAAGTCCTGAAAAACTCCGGGCTGGACTGGACGGCAGTCCGACCTGTGGGCTTGACCAACTCCCAGGCATCCAAACCAACCCGTGTCAGCATGGGAGGGAGCAAAAAGCTGAAAATGGGCATTTCCAGGAAAGACGTTGCCCGGTTCATGCTTGAAGCCCTGGACGCCAAAGCCTATTTCCAAGCTGCTCCATCTATTTCCAATGATTGAAATCGTGATGATTTCCAGCATCTGGAAGATAGGGAGCGGCAAACATCCTTTCACCATTAAATTTTACAAAAAATGACAACTGAAAAGCAGTCAAAAGCAAGAAAAATCAGTAGCTGGGTTGTGGTCGGTCTGCTGACCGCCCTGTTTTTAATGAGCAGCGGGAGCAAGTTGACCGGCAGCCTCGAAATGGTTACCAACTTTGAGAAATGGGGGCTGTCGGAGTGGCTCACCATCGTCGGGATAGGGGAGCTTGTCTCGGCTATCTTGTACCTCATCCCCCGCACCTCCTCCTTGGGCGTGCTGCTGTTGAGCGCCCACATGGGGGGCGCTATCGTTACGCATATATGCCATGGCGAGCCTTTCGCCTTCCAGTCGGTCATCCTCGTTTTGGTGTGGGTGGGCAACTACCTGCGCAATCCGGAGATGCTCGCCAGCTTCACCAAATGATTTTTTCAGGTAGCGAACTGGCGAAAGAAGGACTTTTGAAGGTATCGCAGCCGCAATGAGCACTTTCCCAAAGCTTTTTTTCATCAATTTTCAAAACATCAATCATTATGAAAAAATTGACCGCATTCTTCGCTTCTGTTTTTATTCTTGGGCTGGTCAACGCCCAAACGACTGATTGGGCGTTCGACCCGATGCATACCAATATTGGGTTTTCGATTTCCCACATGGGCATTTCCATGGTGGAAGGCGAGTTTGGCGAATTCAGCGGCAGCGTCGCCACCACCAAGGAAGATTTCTCCGATGCGCAGGTGGATTTTACCATCAAGGCAGCCAGCATTGATACCGACGTAGCGCCGAGGGACGGACATCTGAAGTCCCCTGACTTCCTGGATGTTGAAAAATACCCGGAAATACGCTTCAAAGGAACCGTGAAAGAACGCACCCTCGCCAACAGCTACACCCTGACAGGTGAATTGACCATGCACGGCGTCACCAACCCGTCACCTTGTCGCTCACCTACCTGGGACAAGCCTACGACGGTCACAACAAGCTGCAAAAGGCAGGCTTCAAGGTGAAGGGCGTCATCAACCGGGACGAATTCGGTATTTCCTACAATGCCCCCATGCCTTCGGGAGCGCCGATGATTGGCAGGGAAATCCACATGGATGCCAGCGTTGAGCTGGTGAAAAAATAACAGGAATCACAGACTTCCGGGCAAGCGCATTATTTGCGCTTGCCCGGTTCAAACTTGAAGCATACGACCGCCTATGAAACTTGAAGAAGCCATCCATCAAGATACTTTCAGGAACGAACGGCATAAAGCCCTGCTCAATATCTATTACAGAAACGGGCTTATTTTCAATCAAGTCCAGCAAATTTTAAAGGGCTACGAGTTGACGCCGCAGCAGTTCAACCTGCTGCGGATTGTGCGAGGGCAGCACCCTGCTTCCGCCACCATCAACCTGTTAAAGGAGCGGATGATAGACAAAGATTCGGACGTGTCCCGGCTGGTCACCCGCCTGCACGAAAAGGAACTGCTGGAGCGGCGGACCTGCCCTGATAATCGCAGAAAAATGGATGTCAAGCTGACCGAAAAGGGCATACAACTGCTCCGCCAATTGGATACCGTCGAGCAGCGGTTCGAGGATTTGCTTTCACCCCTATCGGACGAAGAGGTAGAAAAGCTGAACTACCTGCTCGGCAAAATTGGCGGCTAAACTATTGCCGGTTCTATAGGTACGCATCCGCTCTTTTAAATCAATCAGTTATCTTTTCATCAAATCTGTTTTTCAATGAAAATCATGAAGTTCTTCCCTTGGATTGCTGCGCTCCTGTTTTGTTCGTCCATTCAAACGCAGGCACAGACCTTCGACGGTCCCTTGCGGGTACATCCCCTGAACGGGCGGTATTTTACCGACAACACAGGTAAAGCCATTTTCCTGACCGGTTCGCACACCTGGGAGAACTTTCAGGAAATCGAACTGCCCGGCGACCCGCCCTTCGACTGGAATGGATACCTGGACATGCTCCAAGGCCACCACCACAATTTCATCCGCCTATGGGTATGGGAACAGGCACAAAAAACTGCCTGGACGCAAGACTTGGTTCAGTTTTCACCACTGCCCTACCGGACTGTCCGGCGAAACGGGAAGACCCTCTACGACCTCGACCAATGGAACGAGGACTATTTCAAACGCCTGCGGCAGCGGGTAGTGGAAGCGGGGCAGCGGGGCATCTACGTTTCGGTCATGTTGTTCCAGGGCTGGAGTTTGAACAAACTGAACAACCCCGGCGCCGACCCTTGGGAATCTCACCCGATGAACCCCGCCAACAACGTCAACGGCGTGGGCGTGTCGGTAAAAAACCACTTCGAAGACGACGCCGAACTGGGCACGCTCCATTCCATGAAAAACGGCGACGTGCTGGCTCGTCAGGAAGCCTACGCCAGAAAAGTCGTTGAATCGCTCAACGATTTGGACAACGTGCTGTATGAAATCCTGAACGAAGGTGGCACGAAGGACTGGCAGTATCATCTCATCCATTTTGTCAAGAATATTGAGAAAGGGCTGTCAAAACAGCACCCGGTGGGCATGACGCACGCCTTTGTTGTCAAACCCCGCATGTTCAACGAAGATCTTTGGAACAGCCCCGCCGACTGGATTTCGCCCGCCGACGAGCCGATATCCTTTATGTATCCTGGCAGCAGTTATTTGGAAAATTACAAGCAAGACCCGCCTGCCAACGCCGGCAAAAAAGTGTCCATCCTTGACACGGACCACCTCTGGGGGCACGGCGGACCTGCCCAATGGGTCTGGAAAAGTTTCCTCCGGGGGCATCAACCGATTTTCATGGACCCCTGGCAAAACCTCGCCGGGAAGCTCGACCGTGAAAAAACGTCCTGGATGTGGGTCAAAGGCGGCATCTCCAAAGACGACCGGAACTACCCCGATTGGGAGCCTCTCCGCCTGAACATGGGCTACGCCCTCGGCTACGCCGAGCGGATGAATTTAGCCGCCATGTCGCCCCGAAACGACCTGAGCACGACCCGTTACTGCCTCGCCAACCCGGGCGAAGAGTACTTGGTTTACTTCCCGGAGGGCGGCACCGCCACGCTTGACCTTCGTGGCGCCGAAGGGGAATATGAGGTGGAATGGTTCATCCCCACGCTGAACCGCACCATGAAAGGTCCCGAACCGTTGAAAAGCGGTGATTTTCAAGTAGTTGAAGCACCTTTTGCTTCGGGCGACTCGGTGCTTTATTTGAAGCGGGATTGACCTTTGAAAAGTGGAATTTTAGTAAATCATAACATAACCACAACTTGCAATTATGCGAATTCTATTTCCAACCGACTTTTCTGCCCAAGCCCAATCGGCGTATCAATACGCCCTTCAGGCGGCGGCGCATTTGAACTGCAAAATAGATTTGGTGAATGTTTATTTTTCAGAATTGCTGGAAGGGAGCATGCTTATGCCGGCATATCTGGAAGAGACGAGGAGGGCAGTTCTGGAAAAATTTGAAAAAGAAATCAATGCTTTTGCCGGGGCAGATGCCGAGGGTATTGTCGAAAAGAAAACACTTCATTACAGCGACACCGTTGCCAGTGGCATTGTGAGCGTGGCGACGGACTGCCATTCCGACCTCATCGTGATGAGCATGAAGAGGCGGCACACCGTCGTCGAGCAGTTGTTGGGCAGCATCACCGCCGACACCATTGCCCTGTCCCCGGTGCCGGTGCTGGTCATCCCTGAAGGCAGCCAGTACCGCCCTGTCAAAAAAATCGCCTACGCCACCAATTTTGAAGCGGGAGAAGCCGTCGCATTTGCCAAACTGAAAGCATGGAAAGAGCGCTTCGGCGCCGAGGTGGAGATTGTCCACGTCACCGCTGGTCGTCCAATGGACAGGGAGCGCCGGAAGGCGGCTGAGGGTTTCCTGTCCAGCGAATTTGGCGAGGTGGTCGTCATCCACCCATCGGTAGCTGACGGGCTGGAAGCGTACCTGCAAGGCAGCAAAGCCGACCTGCTGGCTTTCTTCAAGCCACAGCGCAGCTTTTGGAAAAACCTCCTACACTCCAGCGAGAGCAAGGATATTCTGAGGAAGGCAAACCTTCCTATCCTGGTGGTCGTGGGGGAGTAATCAGACCGTTTTTCAGCATCGAAATGGCACTGCTGCCACCACAAAATTTCGCCTCCCAAACTGAAAAATACCCTGCTCAAAAGGGCTTGGAGGCACTGCAAAACGTCGAGCCAACTTTCAACAAGAAGTTCCACAAGGGGCGCTTGCCGTCAGGCGCTTTTCTCTGTTTTTTTATGCCTTAACACTTGGATTATGAGTCGTGCAATGAACAAAACGTTGCTGCTGCTGGCAGTTTTTTTTTTAACGTGGTCATCAGCGCTATTTTCGCAAAAGTTGACCAGCGTGAAAGGGGTGGTCACCGATGCACAGACCAAAGAACCGCTCCCGTTCGTGAATGTGGCTTTCGTCGGTACGCCAGTCGGGACCACTACCGACCTGGACGGTTCTTATTCCATGGATACAAAATGGGGTTCCGACTCTTTGCAAATCTCTTTCGTCGGGTATGAAACAGTCAAGGTTCCCGTAAAATCAGGGGTGAACCAAAAAATTGACGTTGCACTAAGCTCGACAGCAATCAATCTCGGCGAGGCGGTGATATGGGGAGAAAAGGGGGGGTACAAAAGGAAGAACAACCCGGCGGTCGAGTTGATTAAGAAAGTCATTGACCACAAGGACAAGAACCGGATAGAAGCCCAGGACTTTTACGAATACGAAAAGTACGAAAAAATAGAGCTGGCGCTCAACAACGTCACGGATGAGTTCAAGCAAAAAAGGGCTTTCCGAAAATTCCAGTTCATTTTCGATTACATGGACACTTCCCAGCTTAACGGCAAGCCGTACCTGCCCGTTTTTATGAGGGAAACCACCTCCAAGGTCTATTACCGCAAAGAGCCCAGGGCTGAAAAGGAATATCGGCAGGGCGTCAAGCTGACTGGCATTGAGGAATATTTGGAGGATGGCAACCTCACTACCCTAACCGACATCCTCTACCAAAATGTGGACATTTACGAAAACAACGTCACGATGCTGGGCTTGCAGTTCATCAGCCCCCTCAGCCCGGCTGCCAATGCCTTCTACAGGTTTTACATTCTTGATACCCTGTAGTACAAGGGCATGGAAGTGATTGACCTGGCTTTTATGCCCGTCAACAAGCAGGACATCGGCTTCAAAGGCAGCCTCTACATCCTGAACGACACAAGCTATGCCATCGCCAAGGCGGACTTGGGCATTTCGGAAAAAATCAATCTGAACTTCGTGCAAGACCTGCAACTGGTGCAGGAGTTTGCTCCAGAAAGCGGCGCATGGATATTGACGAAAGACCAGTTGGTGGCTGACATTGCCCTAACGAAAGGCTCAACGGGTTTTTTTGGCACCCGTTCCGTCCTGTACCGGAACCACCGCTTCGACCTCAAAAGGGAGGCATCCATTTACAGCGGCACGGAAAACATACGGGAGGAAAAAAGCGCTTATAAACGGGACGACGAATTTTGGGCGGCTTCCCGCCAGGGAAAACTTACCGAACACGAGGAGGGTGTTTATAAAATGATGGACACCTTGCAGCGAGTCCCCGCTTTCCGAAGGACGCTGGACATTATTGCCCTGCTTTTGTCCGGGTACAAAAATGTTGGAAAATGGGAAATTGGACCCATTGGTTCTTTTTACAGCTTCAATCCCGTGGAAGGCTTCCGGTTGAGGTTCGGCGGCATGACGACCATAAAACTAATGCCCAAACTGAAGCTGGAAGGGTATGCTGCATACGGGTTCAAAGACCGGGCCTGGAAATATTCTGGGTCGGTTTTGTATTCCTTCCGGGATGACTTCAAGGGAAACCCCAGGCATTATGTCCGCCTCTCGTACCAGCACGAGACCAGCTTTGTCGGTCAAAGCCTGGAATTTGTGCAGGAGGACAACTTTTTCCTTTCGTTCAAAAGGGGCGATTCCGACAAGATGCTCTTTTACGACTCCTGGAAAGGGGAATATTTCTTTGAAACGAACAGCAAATTTTCGTTTGGCCTGACCTACGAGCACAAAAAGCAGCGCCCGCTGGGCAGCTTGAGCTTCGACTTTACCGACCCTCGAAATCAGGAGTTTGTTTCCTTGACCGACCTCACGACCAGCGAAATCAGTACGCTTGTCCGCTTTGCCCCCAACGAGCAGTTCATCCAGGGCAAGCAGTTCCGCTTGCCGCTTTTCAACAAGCACCCCATATTCACCCTGAGATATTCCGTTGGCGTTAAGGGCTTGCTCGGCGGCGAATACGATTACCAAAGGCTGTCGCTGAACATCTTCAAGCGGTTCTACCTGTCCATCGTTGGCATTACGGACGTGGAGGTGGAAGGCGGGAAAATCTTCGGAACCGGTGTGCCTTATTTTCTGCTGGACTTGCCCCGTGCCAACCAAACCTATGCTTACCAGAAACGCTCATATAACCTGATGAACTTCCTCGAATTTGCGAACGATTCCTATCTCAGTTGGAAAACCGAGCATTTTTTCAACGGCTTTATTTTCAACAAAATACCCCTCCTGAAAAGGCTGAAACTCCGTGAGGTCATCTCTTTCAAAGGTGTTTGGGGGACGCTCAGCGACAAGAACAACCCGCTAAAAAATCCCGAATTGATTCAGTTCATCAATAATGACGAGGGGCGGCAGCAGACTTTTTCCTTAGAGAGCAAGCCCTACATGGAAGCAGGTGCTGGCATCATGAACATTCTCAAATTTGGGCGGATTGACCTGATGAAACGACTGACTTATCTCGACAACCCCAACATTCCTGTACTGTTTGGGGTAAAGGGCTTGGGCATCCGGGCGATGGTGAAATTTGAGTTTTGAGGACAGGCAGCCAGAGATAAAATCCTCCTGAATACATGGTCTTGATTCTAAACTGAGAAAATGAGAAAATTGAGAAAATGAGAATTTACCTGCGCCGATTTCCTCAACTTTCTCAACTTTCTCATTTTCTCACCGCTTGGAATAAACGCCGTGCTGGGCGCAGTCGAAATGGCTGCCAGTCAGCGTTTCCAGCATCCTGTCCACCGTTGCCCGGCTCAACCCGTAACCCTCACCAATCTCAACAGCTTCTTTTCTGCGAAATTCGGTAGGTAGGTTTTCGATGAACTGCCGCTTGTTGTTGGGCAGGTTATTGAAAGCTGCCATGCCGGACTTGGGCAGTTTTTCGAGCAAAAAAAGGGTGTGTTGAATGAATACGTTTGCCAGCTTGTGAACGGTTTCGTAATCGGTTTCCGAGCAATAAATAACGGTAGTGGTATCCTGTCGCTCGAATTTTCGGAGCGCCGAAAAAGTCATCGCTATGCGAAAGAAAATGACACCCATACGGAACACGGATGCCAGCGCATCGTCGCCGTTCAGCAGGTAGGTTTCTTTCAACAATCTTCTGAAAGTTTCGAAATGGTGCGTCCATTGAGTACGGGAGAAGTGAAACTCGGTCGGGTGGGCGGCGAGGAAGTTGTGCATTTCAATGACTGGCGACTCCAGTTCCATGAACTCGACAACGGACTTGCGGGAGTTGGCATCGTCCTCGTGGCTGAAGCATTTGCGCATCAGGTCGGAGTATTTCCCCCAATCCTGTTGGAGGACGTTGCCCAATGTGTCCGCTTCTGTTTCGCAGAAGATGCCGGAGCCGCCGTTGTCGGCGAGGTGCTGGCGGAACATGGCGGCGCTGGTGTTGGCGGGGATGAATAGGAGCTTGACGGGCGGTTTGACAGGTTCGTTTTGGCTCTATGTTGATCGGTGTGGGTAAAGTTACTCAGGCAGTAGCTTTGCCCCCATAAACAGCAAAGAATTATTTCAATTAGCATTGGGGATTAAATTTCCTTGGAAAGTACGAGATATTT
>Ga0210044_10011263_pt1 | contig 10453 bp, 10 predicted proteins | sample CryGey13umfilter_2_FD_183959 | JGI IMG/M metagenome (GOLD analysis project Ga0210044, IMG submission 183959) | Groundwater microbial communities from aquifer in Utah, USA - Crystal Geyser 4/9/14 3 um filter (SPAdes) (version 2) | ecosystem: Environmental > Aquatic > Deep subsurface >...
ATTCTTAGAGACTTAATAAGAAATATTCTTCTGGATCCATCTTTTACCCAAAGAGAAAGAGATATCATCAAAATGAGATTTGGTTTAGAAGATGGCATCAATCATACTTTAGAAGAAGTAGGAAAAGCATTTGGAGTAACGAGAGAAAGAATCAGGCAAATTGAAGCCAAAACCTTAGAGAAAATGAAAGAACATCCCCAGTCTCAAAAGATAAAAGAATTTTTAGAATGATAGTAAATTTACTGAAGGTTCTTATCCCAAAACCATTAAAGAAAAATTCTTTTTTAAGAAAAGTATTAGTTTTGATAGCTTCTGCTTGGTTTGGATTTCCTTCTAAGAAATTAATTCTTCTGGGGGTGACTGGAACTACTGGCAAGACTACCACTACTTTTATGATTAAAAGTATTCTCGAAGAAGCAGGCATTAAAACCGGTTTAATTAGTACAGCTGGTTATTTTGTTGATAACGAAGTGATTTATGAACAGGGTGAGGGACCTGGAACAACTCCAGATCCTTTTGTACTTCATCGCTTATTAAGAAAAATGGTGCAAAAGAAAATAAGAGTGGTAATTATTGAAGTTTCTTCTTTTGGATTAATGTATTGGAGAACATACGGCTTAAGGTTTAAAGCCGCTGTTTTAACCAATATTGCCTATAATCACCATGTTGCTCTTCATAGAGGAATGGAAAATTATATAAGAGAAAAGTTAAAACTCTTTCGTTATTTATCTAAAAAAAGCACGGCGATTTTACCCCAGGAAAGTGAATATTTTAATTTATTTAAAAACAATACTCAAGCAAAAGTTTTGACTTTTGGTTTTAATTCTAACTGTGATATTTGGATAGCAGGGTCTATTGTTCATTACCAAGATAAAACTTTTGATTTAAAATTAAAAATTCCAGCTCTTTTTAATCTCTTAAATGCCTTGGCTGCTATTGGCGCTGTTTCTGAATTACCAATTACTGAGGCTCAAATCAAAGCTGGTTTGGAAAAAATAGAAAGCATTCCTGGAAGATTAGAAGTGATTACTAGCCAAGCACCATTTAGAATTATTGTTGATAAAGCCAATACTCCTTTAGCCTTTCAAAGTCTGATTGATTTTATTTCGAGTGATTATCAACCAAGACAAAAAATCGTGGTTTATGGCACTTTTAATGAAAGTCCTTTGGAAGAAAGAGAAATGTTAGCCAAATTATCTACTGATTTTTTTGATTTAGTGATTATCACCGAAGATGACCCCAAAGATGAATCACCTCAAAAAGCAAAAGAAGATTTTTTGAATTTTGCCAAAAAGAATGATCTTCCTAAAGATAAATATCTAATTATTTCTGATAGACGAGAAGCCATCAAAACTGCGATAAAAAAGGCCCAAAATAATGATTTAATACTTATTTTAGGCCGAGGAAACGAGCAGTTTATGCTTTATAAAAACAAAAAAACACCTTTTGATGATAGGGCAGTCACAAAAGAAATTTTAAAAGAAGTTGGATACCTTTTATGAATTCAGAAGAATTAAGAAAAAAATTCTTAGATTTCTTTGAAGATAGGGGACATCGAATTGTCTCTTCTTCTTCTTTAATTCCAGAAAACGACCCTTCGGTGCTTTTCACTACTGCCGGAATGCAGCAATTTAAATTATACTACACGGGAACACAAAACCCCTTGAAAGATAATCATTCTAATTTGAGCGAGCCTTTGAATAACTTAAATGTCGCAACTTGCCAAAAATGCTTAAGGACAACTGATATTGAATCTGTAGGTGATGAAAGTCATCTGACCTTTTTTGAAATGTTAGGAAATTTTTCATTTGGGGGATATTTCAAGAAAGAGGCTATTGAATATGCTTGGGATTTTATAACCAAGAATTTAAAAATTTCTTTAGACAGAATTAAAGTTAGTGTTTTTAAAGGCGATGAAGAAGTTCCTTTTGATAAAGAATCTTATGATACTTGGTTAGAGATAGGCATACCAAAAAAGAAAATCATTTTAGGATCAAAAAGGGATAATTTCTGGGGACCAACCGGAAAAGAAGGTCCTTGCGGGCCAACTACAGAAATTTATATTGATGGGATAGAAATTTGGAATTTAGTTTTTAATGAATATTATCAGCATTTAGACAAAACTTTAGAACCTTTGAAAATTAAAGGAGTGGATACTGGTATGGGTTTAGAGAGATTAGCTTTAATCATGGAATATCCCCAGGATGAACAAAAAACTATTTATGATACTGATTTATTCGAAGATTTGATGATTTTTCTAAAATCTCAAGGAGAAAAAGGAGAGGAAAGAATTTATAGAATTATTGCTGACCATTTTCGAGCCATTGTTTTTTTAACAGCTTCGGGTATTATTCCTTCTAATACTCTGCATGGTTATGTCTTAAGAAGGCTCATAAGAATAATTATTTCTTTTAGTAAGATTCAGGATTTTAAAGAAAATTGGTTAGAACAAGCTTTTGAAATTATTAAAGTAAAGTATGGCAATTTTTATCCTGAATTGAAAAACCAAAAAGAGGTTCTTTCAGTTATTAATCAAGAAAGAGACAAATTTGAAAAAACTTTAGAAGGAAGTTTGAAAGACTGGCAAAAATTTGTTAATCATTTACCAAAAACAAAAAAGATAATTTCAGGCAGAGATGCTTTTTCTCTTTACGAAAGTTCTGGTACTCCTTTAGCAATTTTAATAGAAATGGCTAAAAAAATTAATAAAAAAGTTGATATCCAGGGTTTTGAAGAAGAATTTCGCCGTCATCAAAATGTTTCAAGAGTAAGTCAAGAGAAAAAATTTGGAGGCCATGGCATTCAGACTATAAAAAACGAAGATGATAAAACCAAAATCACAAAACTGCATACAGCTACTCATCTTCTCATTCAAGCCTTAAGAATAATCCTGGACGACAAGATAGAGCAAAAAGGTTCGGACATCACTCCAGAGAGATTACGTTTAGATTTTCCTTTTCCGAGAAAATTAACAGCTGAAGAAATTAAAAAAGTTGAAAATCTTGTTAATCAAAAGATTCAAGAAGATTTAATAGTTCATTACTATGAAACCAGTTACGAAGAAGCAATTCGAAAAGGAGCCTTAGGGTCTTTTAAAGATCGTTACCCAGAAAAAGTAATTGTTTATGAGATAAAAAATTCAAGAACAAAAACCACTTTCTCTATGGAAATTTGCGCTGGGCCCCATGTTAAAACCACTAAAGAAATAGGTACATTTAAAATTCTCAAAGAAGAAGCAGTAGGCCAGGGGATAAGAAGAATTAAAGCGGCAGTCACGTTAAACGTGATAAAGCCGCGTTTAACGCGGCAATAAAGTGAGCTTTGATATATCAATAAATTTTGATATACTACTATCATGTTAAACGTGATAAAGCCGCGTTTAACGCGGCAATAAATTAATTCATTTAAGCGTATGAGAAATGTAAAAAAGAAGAAGGTAGTTGATATTTATCCTCCACATACTCTAGAAAAAAATTCGTCAACTGGCGGAGAAGAGGAAAATATTATGATTCGAATTGAATCAATTCCTTTACCTCAGGAAAAACCCCGCCTGTCGGCGAGGCAAGCTCGCCTGGTAAAGGAAGAACCAGAAAGGATAGGTTTAGAAAAAGAGAAAACAATAGAGGAGCCAGAGGTTTACGAAGCGCCTTTTAAACCTGGAGAAATGAGAATAAAAACAAGAAGAAATAAGGATTACCTTTTTTCTCGCTTCGCTCGAAATAAGGATTACCTTTTTTCTCGCTTCGCTCGAAATAAGGATTACCTTTTTTCTCGCTTCGCTCGAAATAAACTTTTAAGTATCATCTTGCCTTTAGTTTTCATTGGTTTTTTCATTAGCTCATTTTATTATTTGGGCTTTGTCGTTTTAACCAAAGCTGAGGTATTAATTATATCTAAAAAATTGACCTTTTCTCTCGATAATGATCAGGTTTTGATCGACAAAAATATCGCTGAGGCTAATTATAGCCAAAAGGTAATTCCAGGAAATTTATTTATTTTTCCAGAAAATGATGAAAAAGAATTTAAAAGTACTGGTCAAGGCAAAGATGAACAACAGGCCAAAGGAATAATCACTATTATTAATAATTTTTCTTCTGCCCCTCAAATTTTAGTAGCTACTACTCGGTTTGAAGCTCCTGATGGTAAAATTTTTCGTTTAGATTCTCGGATAGTCATTCCTGGAGCAGCGATGAAAGATGGTAAACTCGAACCTTCATCAATAGATGTCAATGTCACTGCTGCTACATCAGGACCAGAATATAATATTATTGCCTGTAATGATAATTGTAAATTTACTATTCCTGGTTTTAAGGGAACACCAAAGTTTGATGGTTTTTATGGAATCAGCAATAAACCAATGGCTGGAGGAAGCTTAGGCTCAGTTCCAATGGTTACTGCCAAAGATTTAAAAAAAGCTGAAGATGCTATTTTAAAAAATATAGATAATAAAATAAACGAAGATTTTAAAAATAAAATTCCCAACAATCTAAAAATTCTTGATGGGGCAAAAAGCGGTATTAAAATTGCAAAAATTAGCAGCGATGTTTCAATCGGAGATTTTCGTCAAAGCTTTACTGTAACTGCTGCTGGAGAAATCAGGGTTATTGCTTTCAGGGAGCAAGATCTCATTGAGTTTATAAGAAGCCGGTTTGATGCTCAAAAACCAGAGAAATATGATTATTGCGGTGATCCTACCATAGAATATAAGGACGTCAAGCCTGATTTTGAGAAAGGAACATTGAAATTGACAATATCTGTCAAACAAACTATCTGTTATCATCTTTCTCAGGATGAGATTAAAAAGAATGTTGCTGGCAAAAACCAAAAAGAATTAGAAATCATTCTAAAAAGTATAGATGGGATAGAGGAAGTAAAAGTTAACCTCTTCCCTTTTTGGATTAAAAAAGTACCTACCAATTTCAATAAAATTAAAATTTCTGTTGACTAAATTCGTATATTTTGCTAAACTAAAAATGTTTATGCCCCGAGAAGATGTGTTGAGAAAAGAAGGAGTAGTAACCGAAGCTTTACGTAATGCGATTTTTCGAATTCGATTAACCGATGGAGAGGAAGTTTTAGCCCACTTATCTGGGAAACTTCGTCTTCATAGAATTAAAATTCTAAACGGAGATAAAGTTTTAGTAGAACTCTCTTCTTATGATCCTACAAGGGGTCGAATTATTTATCGATTGTAAAGGGCTTTGTCTGCGAAGACGAGCCCTGAGTTTGTCGAAGGCAAGTCCTGAGCTTGTCGAAGGCAAGTCCTGAGCTTGTCGAAGGACGAAGTCTGAGCAGTAACAAAACCTTTACCCCGTTAGAAGTTTGGCGCTAATCTTTCGTTTAAAGATAGCCAAAGCCGCAAAGGCGGCTTCGCCTTAAGACTTTCTTATATCAATAATTATTGTTGAACTTCTAACGGGGTGCTCAATGTGATAGTAAAATTTACTTCGCATTGAGCCCTGCCTGCGGCAGGCAGGTCGTAAATTTTAATCACATTGGCATGAGACACTTAAAAAAAGGGAAAAAATTCCATCGAAAAACAGATCAAAGAAAAGCTCTGTTAAAAGGATTGGTAGCTAATTTAGTAATACGAGGGAAAATTACTACTACTTTAAGCAAGGCTAAAGAAACCAAGAAAAAAATTGAAAGATTAATTACTATTGCCAAAAAACAAGATTTGACGTCACTCAAAAGAATTAAAGCAGCCTTGCCAGATAAAGCCAGTAAAAAATTATATTATGAAATAGCGTCTTTATATTCAAAAAGGCAGGGAGGATATACCAGAATAGTTAAAACTTCTCTTAGAAGAAAGAGAGATTCTTCTGATTTAGTAATCTTAGAACTCATAAAATAATAATCGCTCGTCTTTAGGATTAAAAATTAAAAATTAATTTTGTATGCCTAAATCTAACAACAATACCATTACTTTAGATGCCACAGGACAATCATTAGGAAGATTAGCCTCACAAATTGCTGTTTTGCTTCAGGATAAAAATAAAGCGACTTTTGAACCCAACAAAGCAGGAACTACTATTGTTGTTGTTAATAATTTTAGTAAAATCAACTTTAAAGGGAATAAACCTAAAACCAAAATTTATTATAAACATACTGGCTATCTTGGTCATTTAAAAGAAACTACTTTAGAAAAAATGTGGGAAAAAGACCCTAAAAAGATTTTAAAAATGGCTGTTAGGGGAATGTTGCCAAAAAACAAATTAAGAGATAAAAGATTAAAAAGATTAAAAATAATTTAATAAAGGTATGGTTGTCAAAAAAGAGAAAAAAATTAATCCTTCGACTCAACTCAGGATTGGACATTCGGCTGAGCTCAGTCGAAGCCATGGTGAGCAGTTCGGCCCTGAGCTCACTGCCGAAGGGCAAAGCCGAACCATTAAAAAAACCGCATCAGTAAAAAAAGAAAAGAAGAAGAAAGAAACAAAATATATTGAAACTATCGGTCGCAGAAAAGAAGCTGTGGCTCGAGTTAGATTAAACAAAGAAACTCCGGGCCTCATTGTCAATAATAAAACCTTAGAACAATATTTTCCTCTTCTTACGATGCAAAATAAAGTTTTATCTCCTTTCAAAGAAACTAATGTAGAAAATAAATTTTTCATCTCAATAAAAGTAAAAGGTGGAGGAATAACTGGTCAGGCAGAAGCTATTCGTTTAGGTATCAGCCGCTGTTTAGCTCAAATGAATGAAAAAATTAAGCCCTTGCTCAGAGAGAAAGGCTTATTAACTCGTGATAGTCGGGTGGTGGAAAGAAAAAAATACGGCTTAAAGAAAGCTCGAAAAGCCGCTCAGTGGTCAAAACGATAAAAATTAATAATGTTTTAGTTAGTAAAAAGCACCTGTTAGTAAGGTGCTTTTTCTATTGACCAATAAGATCATTAGTGATATAATTTGATTACTTCATTTAGCACTGTTGAAAATTTAAAAAATATATTATAGAAGGAGGTTTTGAAGAGTTAGAAAAAAATGTTGGAGAGTTAGAAAGAGATATTGGAGAGCTAGGAAAAAATATTGGAGAGTTCGGGAAAAATGCTGTAAAGTTAGAAAAAATGTTAGAAGAAATACCGGGATCTTTAGAAAGAATCTTAGAATAAATGGAGGTGAAAAATGAAAAATTCCAGTAAAAGGCTATATAAGATACTGAAAGTAGTAGGAAAGTTTGTTGAAAAAGAATTTGGACCTTTGGGAGAAAAGAACAAAGTAAAAAAAATAGGAGAGTTTTTACAAGGTTTTGAAGGCACAAAAAAGGCAAAAGATCATAATATTTTTGTTGTTCTTCAATTGCCCGAAGGAATAGAAGGAGTCATAGGCCCAAAAGGAAAACTTTATGACTTAAATAAATAGAGGAGGTAAAATAAATGATAGTTCCTGGCTTTTGGGAGTTTGTTTTAGGCTCATCATTACTGTTTTTACTATTCCTTTTTCTTGAGTATACAAAATGATAGTAAAAAATAAGCCGCTGGGACAGAACAGCGGCTTTTAAAATATCCACAAATAAATTACAAGGATATTTTTTCTATACCCGTAGCTGAAAGATAGAAGATGTAATTCAATGAAGGATCGTAGATAAAATCACTGTTTTTTAAATCATTTATTACTGGCCAAGTCTCTTGAGTTTCCCAATTATATATTTTTAATTGGCTATCATTAGAGAAAAGGAAACAGTTATCATCAAGAAACCATTGGGGCAAAGAATCGAAATAAAGATTTTTCTCGGTTTTAATTTCCTGGTTTATATCATATATTATTATCTTTTTCTCCTTTGTGTATAGAAGAAGATGATTGCTAGTCAAAGAAAAATCTCCATTAGCAACCGTCTCTTCTAAAATTGAGGGAATTTCTGTTTTCTCATTTAGGAGATAGGCTTTTCCGTTGTCCTTAATAATCAGAAACGTATTTTTCTGGGGAGCTTTTTTTATAATAATGCTATCTAAATTTTCATCACCATCTTTAAAACTAGAAAGAGACAATTGTTGTTCTTCTAAATCATTAAAATTTAGCCTAGTAAAAAGACCGTTATCTTTAATAAAGTAAAGATAATTTTCACTTAAGAGAAAAGGCGAGAGGGAAGAATCAATTATCCGAGTCATTGTTCTCTCAAGATAATTAAAACGATAAAGACCTTGATCTGTTCTCACTAGAATATCATCATTGGCATTCTGGGGGACGAAAACTATTTGTTTGATTTTGGGCGATTGTTTTGTTTGCAAGTTAGCCTGTTTTAATCCGGCAGAAAATTCATTATTTAGATTAATATCTTTATCTATTAGACTTTTAGGCAAAAATACCACTTTCCAATCATTATCCTTGACCATTGTTATTATTTTTTTAGAATCCGGTGAAAATATTATTTCTTGAGGTAGAGACGAGCTTTGATAAAATTTTTGGTTCTCTTTAGTACTCCGATTATAAATATACCATTCATAATTTTTAGCTACTTTTTTGGAAAATATAAGATGATTCATGTCCTTATCAACATAAAATTGATCTATACTATCATCTTCAATTAATTCTTCTTTTGGCCAAGAAACAGGAAAAAGATAAATTTTCCCTAAATCTAAAATTTCCTGAGATTTAATCTCTATTTGTTTTTCTACTACAGAATAACCAGGATAACTAAAATTGATTTTATATTGATTTGGCAACAACTTAACAATTAAGGATCCATCTGGATTCTTATTTCGAGTGAAGCGAGAAACAAGGTTCTGCCAAGCAGAGCGAGACAGGTTCTTATATAATTTTCCGTTAATTACTGTTATTGTGCTTTTGGGTGAGAGAGTAACTTTTAGAATTCCGGAAGTTTCTGTGTGTTTTTGATAAACATTAATTCCTAAAAAACCAAGCAGCCCTAAAATAGCAAAAATAAATAAAACAAGTCCGATTTTGTTAGCTTTAGTCATAGATTTTTCTATCTATAGTATAACTAAAATAAATCAAAATTCAAAATTCAGAGCGAACCTCTTCTCTTGAACGACATTATGGAGTAAAACCTGATGAGCGAGTCTTTAATTGGCGAAGAACTCAGGGGAGGGTCTAAATAAAGGGTTCATTTATGAACCCAAATATAAAAGAGAGGGGTGTAAAAGGCTCCGAGCAAGTGATAATGAGCGACAGTTTAAGACGAGCGAGATTTGAGCTTTTAAAGAAAATATTATACAATGTTATAAGAACCTCCTTCACCCCGCCAACTGGCGTGGCTCAGGAGAACCTTGTTTCTCACTATGTTCGAAATTAAGATGATTACCAGAGGAAAATACAAAAAATCGCTTCTTGTATTTACTCTTATTCTTATCATTATAGGAATAATGACCCTCATTAGTGCCTCTTCGATTATCGGTGTGGAAGAGCATAATAATGTTTTCTATTTTGTCAAAAGACAATTACTTCAAGGAGTTTTGGGAGGATTAATTATTGCCTGGATAGCTTCAAAAATTAATTATCGCTATTGGAAGAAAACTGCGTTCTTTCTTTTAATTTTGAACATGATTCTTATTGGTTTATGCTTCTTCGGTCCTTTTGAAGCTTCGGTTAATTCTGTTCATCGTTGGCTAAAACTTGGTCCCATATCTTTTCAACCTTCTGAATTTCTCAAAATTACCTTTGTTCTTTTCTTGGCTAGTGTTTTAACTAATTATAACTTAGAAAAAAGAAGAAAAATATTTTCTCCGCCATTTTTAATTTATATTATCTCGTTGGGCACTATCGCAGGAATTTTAGCTTTACAACCATCTACTGGAACATTTATTATTTTAGGTTTAAGCTCTTTGGCAATATATTTTTCTGCTGGATTAAATTGGAAACAAATAATTACAGTCTTTCTCTTAGGAGGATTATTTCTTGGCTTTTTAATTATAGGAACTTCATATCGATTAGAGAGAATTACTTCGTTTCTGTTTCCGTCTAGCGATCCTTTAGGCAAAGGATATCAGAGTCTCCAATCTTTAATTGGAATTGGTTCTGGTGGATTATTTGGAGTGGGATTTGGTCATTCTATCCAAAAATTTAATTATCTGCCAGGAAGCCATACTGATACCATCTTCTCTATCATTGCCGAGGAATTTGGTTTTGTTGGTTCAATATTCATTCTCTTAATCTTTCTTTTATTTGTTTCTGCTGGTTTGGGTATTGCCAAAGAAACGACTGACTCTTACGGTAAATTTGTGACCATAGGAATTATTTCAGGGATTGGTTTTCAAGCGTTCATCAATATTGCGGCGATGTGTAAATTAATTCCTATCACTGGCATACCCTTACCCTTTATTAGTTATGGCTCCTCAGCATTTATCGCTAATCTCTTAGGTTTAGGTATTATAAGCAATATAGCCAAGCAAAACTAAAGAAAAATCAAAATGCAAATCTCAAAATGCAAAATGACAAATCAAAATTCAAAAATATTTAATATTTAATTTATAATTTTTATTTTTGATATTTAATTTTT
>Ga0210044_10011264_pt1 | contig 10453 bp, 10 predicted proteins | sample CryGey13umfilter_2_FD_183959 | JGI IMG/M metagenome (GOLD analysis project Ga0210044, IMG submission 183959) | Groundwater microbial communities from aquifer in Utah, USA - Crystal Geyser 4/9/14 3 um filter (SPAdes) (version 2) | ecosystem: Environmental > Aquatic > Deep subsurface >...
GTTGAAAACAACCAGATCTTAGTTACTCGTAAGAGTGAGTCTAGAAAAGCAAGATCTTTGCATGGTCTTTCAAGAACTTTAATCAGCAATATGGTGATTGGAGTTACTGAAGGTTTCAAAAAAGAACTTGAGATCATTGGTGTTGGTTACAGAGCTGCTTTAAAAGGTGTAGACCTTGATTTTCAGCTTGGTAAATCTCACCCTGTAATAGTTAAACCACCTCAAGGAATTGAGTTCTTAGTTACAGAAAACACTAAGTTAACTGTTTCTGGATACGATAAAGAATTAGTTGGTCAAGTAGCAGCAAACATCATCGCTTTAAGACCACCTGAACCGTACAAAGGAAAAGGTATTAGAGTTAAGGGTCAACGTATCAAGCGTAAGGCAGGTAAATCGGGGACTTCTAAATAAGATGCAAAGGTTAAGAGATGGAGGAAAATTTTTATAGTGCAAGGATGAGGAGATTTTTATGAATGGAGTTTACTTTGTGTAAATGAATGAATAAAAATCTACGAAGACGAAGGAATATGAAAATTTAACCCAGAACGAGGATAAGAAAAATGGCAATCGCAACAAGAAAGATAAGAAGAGATAGAAGACATTTCAGAGCTAGAAAGAAAGTTTCTGGTACTACTGAAAGACCTAGACTTTGTGTTTATAGATCTAATAAGCATATCTCAGCGCAAATCATAAATGATGAAGGTTCAGCAACGCTTTGTGCGATTGGGACTTACTCAAAAGATTTAAAAGGTAAGATCAAAGGTACTGATATCGCTGGTGCCGAAGCAGTTGGAAAAGCAATTGCGGAGAAAGCTAAAGCGGCTGGAGTTGAAAAAGTTGTTTTTGACTGCGGTGGTAACCTTTATCACGGAAGAGTGAAAGCTCTTGCTGAATCAGCAAGAAAAGCAGGATTGGTTTTTTAATTAAAGAGGTTTTTATAAAATGAGTGAAGAGAATAAAAAAGAAGTAGAGAACATAAAGCCAGAAGAAGCTGTCATTGCGAGCGAAGCGTCGCAATCCAGTGAAACAAAAGCCGAAGCTGTTGTCATTGCGAGCAGCGACGCTACGCTCGCTACAGGCTCCGCGTCGCAATCCAATGCTGAAGAAATCAAAGCTGAAGAAACTGTCATTGCGAGCGAAGAGAAGCAATCTCCCAAAGCAGAGCCTGAAGCAAGAGAAATTAAAACTGATGGTACTCCAATGAAGCCAAGTGCTAAAGCTGACGCTAAGCCTGAAGCTAGATCTGAAGATACTAGAGGACAACAAGGTCCTGGTGGCAGACCTGGACAAGGTGGCGGAAGAGGACCTGGTGCTCCAAGGGGCAAAGGCGGCGGTGGACAAGGTGGTGGATCTCACAAGAAGAGATCTCGTCACGAAGAACCACCTTCTGAGTTCATTGAAAAAGTTGTTCAAGTTCGTCGTGTAACTAAAGTTGTGAAAGGTGGTAAAAAACTTTCTTTCAGAACAACGGTAATTATTGGTAACGAAAAAGGTAAAGTAGGAGTTGGAGTAGGTAAAGCTGCTGAAGTTCTTATTGCTATTAAGAAAGCTATTGCTGATGCTCGTAAGAGTTTAGTAGATATCAGTACTGTTGCTGGAACTAATACTATTTCTCATACTGTTCGTGGTATCGCTGGTGGTTCAAACGTACTGCTTAAGCCTGCTGCAGAAGGTACTGGGATTATTGCGGGTGGTACAGCTCGTATCGTTCTTGAGTTAGCTGGAGTTGGTGATATTCTTGCGAAGTCACAAGGTTCTAAGTCTCCATTAAACGTAGCTAGAGCTACTGTTAATGCTCTTGGGCAATTAAGAAGCTTCCAAGAGGTAGCAGAATTAAGAGGAATTTCTAAGAAGAAAATGTTGTTCGCATAGGATCATGTCATTGCGAGCGAAGCGTCGCAATCCAGGTGAAAGGTAAATGGTAAAGGGTAAATCAAATGGCAACTAAACAAAAAAAATTATCAATCAAACTAGTAAAAGGCTATAAAGCTGCTGATAAAAAGCAACTTAAAGTTCTTGATGCTCTTGGCTTACGTAAGTCTAAGCAAGTTGTTCAACACGACGATGGCGCAACAATACTAGGGATGATAAATAAGGTTTCACACTTGGTGGAAGTTACTGAAAACTAGACCGTCATCCTGAGCATAGCGAAGGATCTCATGGTAAAGAGGTAAAAAGGTAAAAAGGTAAAGAAAATGGCAGAAGTATTAAAGAGTTTAAGACCCGCAAAAGGTGCAGTTAAAAAAAGATTCAAGAAAGGAAGAGGTATTCCTTCTGGATCTGGTAAAACTTGCGGACGTGGTCACCGTGGTCAAAAATGTCGTTCTGGATATTCTAAGACTCCTTGGAAAGAAGGTGGTCAAACTCCTTTATACAGAAGATTGCCTAAAATGCAAACTAACACAAGAGTAAATCGTAAAGAGTTCACTCTTCTTAATTTATATGATCTTCAAAACTTAGCTGATACTGGTTACTCTGAAGTATCTCTAGAAACTTTAATCGAGTCAGGAAGAATTAAGTCAATCGAAAAATGGGGACTTAAGATTCTTGCTCACGGAGAATTAAAAGCAAAACTTACTGTTAAAGCTGAAAGATTTTCTGAAGCTGCGAAAGAAGCTATAGAAAAAGCTGGCGGTACTTGCGAAGTAGTTTCAGTTTAAGTGTTTGTCATTGCCCGTCATCCTGACACTGAGCCTAGCCGAAGTGGAAGGATCCAGTGGATCAGGTATAGCTTTTCGACTATGCATTGGATTTCTCACTGACGTTCGAAATGACATCAAAACACGTTATAATTAATAAGCTATGGCTCAAGAAAAGCAAAATAATCAATCACTCAATATTCAAGACATCTTCTCTGCAAGTGGTTTACCTAGTAAATTAGGTTTTACTGTTTTAATGCTTGCGGTGTATAGACTCGGAGTTCACATTCCTCTTTATGGAGTTGATCAAGACGCGTTGAGAGATAATCCAACTTTGTCTTCTGGCTTACTTGGTTTAGTTGATATGTTTGCTGGTGGAGCTTTAAGTGCACTTTCTATTTTTGCACTTGGAATTGGTCCTTATATTACAGCGTCAATTATCATGCAGCTTTTAGTTGAGGTAATCCCTCCACTTAAAGAAATGCAAAGACATCAAGGTGAAGAAGGAAGAAAACAATACCAACAGATTTCTCGTACTGCGACTATTTTACTTGCGGTGATCCAATCTTTTGCACTTGCTAGATTCTTGGATGTTGCGAAGATCGCGATTGATTCTTCTACAGCTTTTTATTTAACTACTGTTCTTGTTCTTTCTGTTTCAGCTATCTTTGTTATGTGGCTTGGAGAGACGATCACAGAGAAAGGTGTTGGTAACGGAGCAAGTTTGCTAATTTTTATTGGTATCGCTTCTAAAATGCCGATTATGATTACTGATACTATGACTGCTGTCAGAGTTGGTTCTTCTCCTCAATGGGGTGTTCTTACTTTAGTTGGAATCTTCCTTGCTTTAACTGTTCTGATTATTTATATTCAGGAAGGTTCTCGTAATTTACTTATTCTTGGGGCGAAGAGAGTCGGAGCAAAAGCTCAAGGACACTATCTTCCGTTGAAGATCAATCCAGCTGGAGTTCTTCCAATTATTTTTGCTTCTGCAGTTTTGTTTATGCCTATGCAACTTTTAACTTTTGCGGGGATTCAAGATAGATCAGTTTCTATGATACTTAGGGACTTGTTTGCAAAGATCCCAGGTGTTGTGTCTCTTGCTGGAACAGCTATTGGTGATTTTGGTACTTGGTTAACTATGAGACTTGAATATATATTCTCTTACACTAAAGTTGAGCATTCTATTGCTTACTTTATTCTTGTGGTTGCTTTTACTTTTTTCTACGCAACTATCGTAACTAATCCTCGTGAAATTGCTGAGAACCTGAAGAAAGGTGGATCTGCAATAGAAGGTGTTAAGCCGGGTAAACCTACTACAGATTTCTTAGAGAAAACTTTATCTAGAATAGTTTTTATTGGTGCAATGGTGATCGGTCTGATTGCTGTTCTTCCAATTCATGCAGAGAAATGGTGTCAAGTGAATACTCTTGGTGGACTTGGTTCTACATCATTGCTGATCTTAGTTGGTGTTGCGATAGATACTCGTAATCAGTTACTTTCTTATGTACACTCACATAGATATCAAGCGAAGTCACTATTGAAAAGAAGCTAAAAACTTTATATCGCAGCAAGTAGCGGACTCTGTGGTTCTATTGCATCGTTTCTGGTCTTAGTCCATGACTCCCAGAAGTTTGATAAACATTGAATAATAGGTTTTTCTACGTTTGTGTTTTTGATTATTTTTGCTAGTTTTGAAGGGTTGAGAGATTTCAATTTATCAAGTGCACTGGACACTAAGCTGTTAGAAAACCAGTGAGCCCTTTTTGTATCAGAAGCTTTTCTTAATGGCGCAAAATATTTCTTCAGTGCAGTATGTTCTTGTGTTGGTGAAATTTTTAAGGAACTGATATCAGGGTTTGAAAGATCAGTTAAAAAAGTATTTGATAAACCTCCAACTAGTCCTTCAATAAAATGTGCGCGCTGTTTAATCTCATTAGAATCTGGTGCTAAAAGTGAAATTCGCTTACCTAATAAAAAACCTAATAGATGATTAAAACTAAAGTTGGAAAATTTACTTTTTGAACTAGGAAGACTGATAATACTATCTCCTTCTAGAGGATCAGTAGACAGAGCTTTTAAGTTGTCAGTCTTCACTACTGCTGAAGAACTTCCTCTTGCAAGCCATTTCGCGTTTCTTCGATCTACTCTTTTTCTTAGAGCCTCAGTCGGAATGCCCTCCACCTCAAGAAGTTCTCCTTGTAGAGTAGCCTCTCTCTGTAAGCTTCTACTATAAAGTTTTGCATTTCTTGCAGGGCTAATGTTATTATTATTAGTTCTTGGCACTCTTTAACTCCATTTAGCTAAAGATTATCAATTATTTAGAATCTAGTCAGAAGCAAATTTTAAACTTTTTCTAATCATGTATAGTGAGATTCTTGTAACAAAGGTTTTTTACTTTAGCCTGGTATAATTAACAATATGAATTACGACCCAACAAATACAGGATCTAGCTTTGGTAGCTTTCAGGCTGCTGAACAGAGTTTTATAACAAAAGTTTTTAACTGGATGTTTCTAGGATTGGCTGCTACTGGAGTAGTTGCCTACTTAGTATCTACAAATGAAACTATACTTAAAGTAATTTACGGGAATATGTTCATACTTATAGCCTTAATGTTAGGTCTTCTTGCAATGGTTTGGAATATGAGTGCAAATATTACTAAGATGTCTCCGCAAGCTGCTGCTACTAACTTCTTTATCTATGCGGCTCTTAATGGTGTACTTTTAAGTTCTATATTCATTGTTTACACTGGTTCTTCTATATTCTCAGCTTTCTTTACTACTGCTGCTACTTTTGGAGCTATGGCTCTTTATGGTGCTACTACTAAGAAGGACCTTACGGGAATTGGTTCTATTGCTTTTATGGCTCTTATCGGCCTTATTATTGCTCAAGTGGTTAATATGTTCTTACACAATTCTGGAATGACCGCAATCATTAACTATGCTGGGGTTTTGATATTTGTAGCGCTTACGGCTTATGATGTCCAGAAGATAAAAAGAATTGGTGAATCTGGAAATTACCATACAAACCTTACTATTACAGGTGCATTAGCCTTATATCTTGATTTTATTAACTTGTTTTTATTTATCCTTCGTATTATGGGTAATCGCCGTAATTAAGTAAGTAATTCTTAATTTAACTAGGTTTCAACTAATCATAAGGGTTCTTCTTGTTTAGAGCGTCAGAAACATCCAAAGGGATGTTTCTTCCTATGTGGTAAAATATTATTGTATTTGATTTTGCTTGAAGATCAGGCGGGCTTTATAACTAGCCTGCTTTTTTTTTAGGAAGAATTCAACAACCAAACAATTAATGGAGAACAAGCCATGTATAAAATCGGCAAAAAGTTAGTAGAAGCAGCAGAAGAGATCGAAAGACTAAAGAATATCCCTAAGGATACATTCATTAGGGCTATTTGTGATTCTATCGCTGGAGCATATAGAAAGAAGATGAAAATGCTTTCATCTGATTCTATTCATGTGCAGTTTGAAGAAGAGTCTGGCGAGATAGGGGTATTTGTCCCTAAAACAGTAGTTGCTGATGTTAGCGATCCTGTTCGCGAAATCGCACTTTCTGAAGCAAAAGAGTACATACCTGACGTAGTTGAGGGTGAGATTCTTGAGCTTGATGTGACTCCTGATGATTTTGCGGAGTTCGGAAGAATTGCAGCTAGTACTGCTAAACAAATTATGACTCAAAGAATGAGAGAAGCTGAGAAGCTAAACCTTAGAGAAGAGTTCCAGACTAAGCAGCATACAACTATGGCTGGTTCAATTAAGCGTATTGAATATACAATCCGTGGTCAGCCAAATATAGTGGTGGATCTTGGAAGCTTTGATGTTCAAATCCCTCTTAGATTCCAATTACCAAGAGAAAGCTATAGAGTAGGAAACCGAATCAGAGTCTATATCTTAGAGTATAGAGAAGATAGAAGAGTTCCTATGATTATTGGTTCTCATGTTCATGAAGATCTTGTTCGTGAATTATTTGAACTTGAAGTTCCAGAAATCGAAGATGGAACTGTTGAGATTAGAGCTATTGCTCGTGAAGCGGGACAAAGAACTAAGATCGCAGTTATGTCTACTAGTGATGATATAGATCCAGTTGGAGCTTGTATTGGTGCTAGAGGTTCTAGAATTCAGAATGTTCTTTCAGAATTAAGAAATGAGAAGATTGATATTGTTAGATTTTCTGATGATCCAGTTGACTACATCTCTAATGCTTTAAGTCCTGCTGAGATACTAACAGTTGCTTTGTTTAGCGATGATCAAGGTAAAAGAGCAGAAGTTTCAGTAGCTTCTGATCAGTTAAGCCTTGCTATCGGTCGTGGTGGACAGAATGTAAGGCTTGCAGCGAAATTAACTGGCTGGAAAATTGATATCAAAGAAGCTGGTGGAGCTAGACCAGAAGCAAGTACTAATGATTCTGGTGAAGAAGCAAAGACTGAAACAGTAGAAGTTGAAGCTAGTATAGAAGCACCGGAGGAAGCGGAAGAAACTGTTGCAGAAATGATAGAAGAGAAGGTAGAAGAGGATGCTCAAGTCTAAGAAACAGTGCGATAAGCCTCATATGCTGCGTTACGCTTGTCTTTCGAAATCCTCATTGACGCATAAGTCAACTCCGGTTTCTCAAGACTCGCAAGCCTTGCCTATGATGACTTCTCACACTGTTTCTAAAATTACGGAAAGGCTTTGTGTTGCTTGTAGAGAGAAGTTTGATAGAGAAAAATTAATCAGACTTTTACAGGATCATAAAACCGGAGAGACTTTTATAAATCCAGATCAGTTTAAGTTTGGTAGGTCGGTTTATGTTTGTAAGAATGAAAGCTGCATTATTAAATTTCTAAAAAACAAAAGATACAAAGATAAATTCAAGAAGGAAGAATTAATAGAACAAATAAATAATAAATAATGGTAGTTTCAGGAGATAAAATTAGAATATATGACTTGGCGAGAGACAAGGTTCCAAGTGAACTTGATGAAAAAGTCTCTAAAAAAGTCCAAGCGGAATTAACGCGTCAGATTTTAGCTATTGCTCCAGAATTTGGACAGAGCCCAAAAACTGCTTCTAGTTCTGTTGATACCGCAGCTGTTCCTTTGATCATGGGAAAAATTGACCTCGATGGGATTATCGATGAAATGAGTTCTAAGAAATCTTCTGTAAAAAGAGCCAGCGCAAAACCTGCGGCAAGTGCTACTCCAAAAGAAGAAGAAGCTCCAGCTAAACCTAAACTTAGAATTGTAAGAAGGATTACTGTTACTGAACAAGAAGAAGAAGCAAGAGGAGAAGAAGCTAAGGAGATTTCTGAAGCGACTGTTGCTCCTAAAGAAGAAGTAAAACAAGAAGAAACTGAAGAAGAAAGACACGAAGAAGAAAATCAAAAATTAAAAGATAATCTTCAGGATATTATAAATCCTAAGAAGCATAGCTATCCTAGAGATGCAGCGACTCCAATGAAGGATTTAAGTAATGTTAGATCTATTCCTTTAAGACCTACGTATACACCACCACCAAGACTAGAAGGTTCAGCAGCACCAGCTACTGGACAGCCTTACAGAGTAGCAAGACCTACTACTAATTCACAAGGAATTGGTAGAAAGAAAAAACGTGGTCAGGCAGATGATAGACCAAGACCAGTAAGAAGACAGAGAGAAGAGGCTGTTGATACTGGACCAAAAGAAATCACTATTACTAAACCAATGACAGTAAGAGAGCTTTCTCAGACTGTTTCGATACCAGAGACTCAGATTATTACTTACTTCTTTATGAAGAAAATTATAAAAACAGTTAATGATATTTTAGAGAAAGATTTAATCGTTGAGTACTTAGAGACAGTTAACTTTATCGTTAATACTGTAGCGAAAGATGAAGGTCACGTAGAACTTAAATCTACACTTAAGCAAGATGAGTCTGCTGGTAATCTTGTTCAAAGACCTCCAGTTGTTACTATCATGGGTCACGTTGATCATGGTAAGACGACACTAGTAGATACGATTAGAAGAACTAAGTCTAAGATAGTAGACTCTGAATCTGGTGGAATTACTCAGCATATTAGTACTTATAGAATTGAAGCAGAAGATTTTGATGGTAATACTCGAAAGATTACTATTCTGGACACGCCTGGTCATGAGGCTTTTACCGCAATGAGAAAGCGTGGTGCTTCTGTAACTGACTTGATTGTTTTAATTGTTGCTGCTGATGATGGAGTGATGCCTCAAACTATTGAGTGTATTAATCATATTAAAGACAATAATATTCCTTTCCTTGTTTGTGTGAATAAGATTGATAAGGTTGGTGCTAATGCCGACAAAGTTCTTGGACAATTAGCTGAGTATGGAATTATTACTCAGGATTACGGTGGTACTGTTGAGTGCGCGAAAGTGAGTGCCTTGAATAATACAAATATCGACGATCTTTTAATGAAAATAACGCTTGTTGCAGATGCTGAATTGGCTGAGACCATCCAATCTAACCCTAATAGACTTGCGGTTGGTACTGTAATTGAAGCAGAACTTTCTAGAGCGAAGGGACCTATTGCGACAGTTCTAATTCAGAACGGAACTTTACATAAGGGAGATTTTATTACAGCAGGTGCTGTGAGCGGAAAAGTGAAAGCACTTGTAGACGAGACGGGGACTTCTGTTGATAGTGCAGAACCTTCTACAGCTGTTAAAGTTCTTGGTCTTTCAGGAACTCCAAAAGCAGGAGATATGTTCCAAGCTCATAAGACAAATAAAGAAGCTAAGAATATGGCTGAAGAGCTTGCAGATCAAGCGCTTGAACAAAAAAGATTCAGAGGGATTTATAGTTTTGCTTCGGAGATTAGAGAAGGTCAAATTAAAGAACTTAGAATTATGATTAAAGCTGATGTTCAAGGTTCAGCAGAAGCAATTGCTCATGAGATAAACAAACTATCAACAGGTGAAGTTTTAGTTAAACCTATCTCAGTAGAATCAGGTTCTGTAACTTCTAATGATGTTCAGACTGCAGCTCAGACTGGTGCTGTACTTGTAGGTTTCCACGTTGGTGTTGATACTGCTGCGACTGCGAAACTCGCAGAGAAGCTTGGTGTCACAATTAAATCATATGAGATTATTTATAAGCTTACTGAAGATCTTGAGCGTGCTGTTCTTGGTTTGCACCAGCCTGATCTTGTTGAAGAGAAGCTTGGTGAAGTCGAAATTCGTAAAATATTTGCGATCGACGGTAGAAGTATTGCAGGAAGCTATGTGACCAACGGTAAGATCGTTAAAAATCAGATAGCAAGAGTATTCCGTGATGGTGCGAAGATCTATGAAGGTAAGGTAGATTATTTAAGAAGATTCAAGGATGATGCGAAAGAAGTTCGTGAAGGATTTGAGTGTGGTCTAAGTTTTGAGAAATATAACGATCTACAAGAAGGCGATAGAGTAGAGTGTTGGACTATAAAAGAAGTAGCAAGAACCAAGTTATAACTTGGTTCTTGCTACTTCTGCAAGCGGCACTACGTGCCTGCAAGCGGTGCTGCGCACCTGCATGTGATCACTTCGTTCACTGTATGTGGCACTTCCGTGCCTGCTTCATTATTATAAAAAGCAGCGACAGCACCTGCAGGGAGCGTAGCGACCACCTGCTATAATTAAACTTTCGGCTATATACCAAGAATAAGACAAAGATGAAACAATACGAACGAAGAGTGCAAGTTGCACGTGCAATACAAAAAGAAATTGGCGCTCTAATACAGAGAGGTGGCATTAAAGATGACAGAATGGCAGCCCTTGTTTCAGTTATTGATGTCGAACTTAATTCAAGTTTAAGTAGTGCAAGAGTAATT
>Ga0210044_10011265_pt1 | contig 10453 bp, 8 predicted proteins | sample CryGey13umfilter_2_FD_183959 | JGI IMG/M metagenome (GOLD analysis project Ga0210044, IMG submission 183959) | Groundwater microbial communities from aquifer in Utah, USA - Crystal Geyser 4/9/14 3 um filter (SPAdes) (version 2) | ecosystem: Environmental > Aquatic > Deep subsurface > Groundwater...
AAAATCCCCCCGCCGCGCTTGCGCTCGACGAGAGTATCTCGCATGCGCTCGCGCGACAGGGATCAGGGGAAGAGGGCACAGATCTTCTCTCAGTCGATTGACATGAGAGCGGCCGTCAGATCCAGACCCACAGAACACCCACCGGTGTGAAAGACATCAGCCTCGGCCATACTCGTCACATCGATCCCATCGAGCGTGACTTTGTACGTAGCCGTGACCTCACATCCTCCACTCCCGTTGAGCTGGGCCAGCCAGTGATCGTAGATTCCGTCGCCGTCGGTGTCTTCGGCTGTGTTGAACCGGTACACCCCGACACCGACGTCTTCCGAACCACTGATGGTGCCCACATTTTCCCCGGTCGCGATGGTCTGCCAGTCGTCGCAGGCGAATGGATCATCCAAATCGCTGCAATAACCAGCATTGAGAGTGACCTTTGCAACCGTCTGACCAATGGTCACCGTCACGGCCACGATATGCCCACTGGTCTCCGTCGGCGTCTCATCATCATCATCCGGACAGACCTCGTCTGTGATCCTGCCGTCACAGTCGTTGTCCTGGCCGTCACAGATCTCTGGCGCACCCGGGTATACAGTGGCATCCTGATCGTCACAATCCTCGCTGGCGGGACTGCCGTCGCCGTCCTCGTCCGGATCCAGATCAGGGGTCGGCTCGCCATCCGGACACGACGGGCAGTTGACGATGACCGTCGCACCCTGCAAGGCCGGACCGGACTGGCTACCACACGCAGCGGCGAAAAAAACCGAACCGGCGGCCATGAGCACCGCCAACAGGCCAAAACTTGTCTTCATGTCTCTTTCTCCTTGTAAGCAAGCGGGCGGGTTGAAAACCCGCCCCTACCGGTTGTTCTAACAAAACCAAATGTTGTTCTAACAAAACCAAATAAAGGCCAAAACGTCCCGAGGACGTTTTTTTAGAACGTTTTAGCCCTCAAGACGAACCCATATTTATAGCATAAATTGGGTAAAATGTCAAGAGGAAGAGGGTTTGATAAAAGAATTAGGAATTAAGAATATAGAAAAATAATTAATTAAAAAATATAAAACTTTTTCTTAATTCTTTATTCTTACTTCATAATTCTATAATCTTCCCTAAGACCCCATTGACAAATCCCAAAAAATCCCCTAAGGTCATCAGTTGTTCTTTTACAAAAATGGCTGTAATTTTGGGCAAAATGGATCTTGTATGTCTTTTTTCAAGCACTGCCTTATCTGAAAAGGTGGTGTGATCCGGAGGGTTTATGAAGAACGATTTTTTTGACAAAGATTTGGAAAACCTATTTAAAGAACTCGAAGAATTTTTGGAGACGGAGAATGTCGAATTTCTTGAAAAAGAATTCGGCGTTGACGAAGATCCCGAGACGGCCCTGCCGCCTCATTTGAGAACCACACTCGAGGAGCCTTTGGGGGACATTCCCCCGGATCAAAGGCTGGGTTGGGAGGCAGAAGACCCCGTGCCGGATGAGGATGAGAATCTGTTCCAGACGACTCCACCGCCCCCACCACCTGGGGAATACCGACCCAGGGACGACTGGATCAGGAGATGGGCGCTGCCCGGGGAACAGGCGGATGGTAACCGGGTGAAAATACACCCGGATTATATGTGTTGCGGGCAACCGCCCCCGCCAGTGTCTGGGGTTGGCAGCTGTGCCTGTTACCCAGAGGAAACGGCGGCGACTCCAATCGCCCCCCCGTCGCCGATCGCTGCCCCGTCCGCGCCCCAGTACCGGACACCATTAAGAATCAGAATCAGAAAAACTACGGCGATTCTCGCTTGGATTCTGGTTGTTCTGGTTTTTTTCTGGATGTTTGACGGGGATGAAGGGAGGACAGGTCGCCGCGACCCGTCGCCCACCCCGATCGCGGCGGCTCCGGCGGAGACCGTGGTAGAAACAATCGACGGAGACCCCCCAAAAAAAGGGGAATTCCGAGTCGATTGTTTCCGGCCGCGTTCTGCCGAAGAGCGGGCATGGTGCGACAGCCAGGGGATGTCCCCTGCGTTCTACATAGCACCCCGCCCCGGCGGCCCGTGACCCCCGTCCTTTGTTTCAAAAACAAAATCCCCCAGGTTCGCACGAAGAATCTGGGGGATTGTTTATTTTAAGAATAAATTGCTTCAACCGGCTCAGCATTACCTACTGCCATTTTTTAAAAAAACGGCGTTTGCTTATTTCAATCACAGTAAAATAAAGAATAACTACTAGGCCGATATAGGCCCAAAGATGAAGCGGCATACTAGCAAAGGTAAATAAAAATTGACCAAAGCTCATGGCAGGAATAATAATAATTAAAGCACTTATTAAAATTGAAAGCCCAAGTAACCATAAGCTTGGAATACTTTTATAAAAAGGCAAGCGGGTACGAATAGAAAAAGTAATAAAAATTTCCGAAAGAGATGATTCAATAAACCAAGCAGTTCGAAAAACATCTGGGCTAACTCCAAAAATAATCAGTGGCACAATCAAAACCAAATCAAAAAAAGTACTGATAAATCCAAAATAAAACATAAATGAACGGATCATGCGAAAATCCCATCGTTTTGGTTTATGAACAAATTCATCGTCAACTCTATCTGTTGCAACAGCTAAAAGCGGAATATCACTTAAAAAATTATTGAGCAAAATTTGAGAAGGAAGCATTGGAATAAATGGCAAAAATAAAGAAGAAACTGAAACAGTAAACATGTTTCCAGTGTTGGCACTCATGGTATTTAAAATATATTTCATGATATTACCAAATGTTTTTCGACCCTGAACAATGCCAAGAGCTAGCACGTTTAAATCTTTTTGAAGCAAAATAATATCAGCGGCTTGTTTTGAAACATCCGCTCCTGTATCAACGGCAATGCCAATATCAGCTGCGCGAAGTGCTGGAGCATCATTAACTCCATCACCTAAAAATCCAACAACATGCCCTTCTTTATTTAAAGAGGATACAATCTGATATTTTTGCTCTGGACTTACCCGCGCAAATACCCGACACTCTAAAATACGCTTTTCAAAATCTTCTTTCTTAAGCTTGGCAAGAGTTTGTCCATCAATTATTTCATTTTCCGTAAAAGAAAACCCAGCAAGCGAAGCAATTGTTTTTGTAACAGTTAAACTATCCCCACTTAAAATCTTCACTTGAATACCTAAGTTTTTTAGACGCTCAAGTGAATCTTTCACCCCTGTTTTAAGCGGATCTTGAAAAAGAAGAAATCCAGAAAAATTCATTCCTATTTCATCAGCGATTGAGACAGTACTCGCTTCTTGCATTTGTTTATGACAAACTGCAATCACTCTATAGCCCTGCTGTTCCAATACTTGAGCCTTATTTTGTAGATCATGCTTTTGTGTATCACTTGTAAATAAACAGATAGGCAAAATAGATTCAAAAGCGCCTTTTACAATAAACATGGTTTGTTCCTGATCGCGCACAAGCATGCCAATACGCCGACGTTCATAATCAAATTCATTTTCTTCAAGCACACTAATATGCTTAATTGATGGCAAAAGCGTTTTGGCCAAATCGCTTTGCCAAAGTGCTTGATCTGTGGCATTGGTTAAAGCTAATTTACCAGATCCACCAAAGCCTGTGGTACACAAAAGAGCTTGGCGAAGAACTTCGCTATCTGGCACTTTATGAACTCCCTGAGCCTCACAAAAAACAAAATTCCCCTCAGTGAGTGTGCCAGTTTTATCCACGCAAAGCGTATCAATATTACCAAAATCTTCTACAGACATAAGGCGCTTAACAATCACTTTTTTCCTGGCCATTTCAAGAGCCCCCTTGGAAAGAGTGATCATAAAAATAGCTGGTAAAATTTCCGGAGCAATGCCAACTGCAAGAGCTACTGCAAATAAAAATGAATCAAATAAACCTTTTTGAAGAACCGCATTAACAATAAAAACAAAAATCGTCATTACCCAAGTTATTTGAAAAAGAAATTTTCCAAAATGTTTGGTTTGTTTTTGAAATTCTGTTGGCGGCTCTTCCTTAGCAAGTATGTGGGCAGCTCTTCCAAAAAAACTATTCACCCCTGTTGAGATAACCACACCCCTTGCCCACCCGGCTTGAACTGTTGTTCCCATAAGCGCCATATTGGAAAGCTCATAGGGTTGTGCTTGCTCTTTTTTTAATGGCTCAATCTGTTTAGTAACTGCAATTGATTCACCAGTTAATACTGATTCATTGGTAAGAAACCCCTCCACTTCAAACAGTCGCATGTCCGCAGGAATAATATCACCAGTGCTCAGTTCAATAATATCTCCTACCACAAGCTCTTGGCTATCAACTTTTTTCCAAATGCTATCTCGTAAAACATTAGTGGTATGAGAAACATATTGCCGCAATTGTTTAAGAGCATTTTCAGCCCGATACTCTTGAAAAAATCCAACAAAGACATTTAAAAAAACCAAAACAAAAATAACCACGGCTTCAAGTGTTTCGCCTAAAAATAAGGCAATCACCGCGGCTATTAAAAGCACAATCATGATCCAATTTTCGAGTTGTGATAAAAATAAACGAAAAATCGGATGTTTGCGCTCTTGCTCAAATGTATTTGGCCCATTTTTGGCTAAACGTTTTTGAGCTTCCTCTAAACTAAGCCCACACTCTTTATTAACAGAAAATTTTTCAAAAACTTGATTTGGCTTTTGTGTCCAAATTGATCCAGATTCAGAAATAGAAAAATTCATAATTAGCTCTTTGCAATCTATTCTAATTCTGTGTCTACTGCCATCAAGCTTTCAATATCTTCAATTGAACCACTTACCATATCTAACTCAGCTTCTGCGTTTTGAGTAATACTTTCACCAGTTATTTCTTCTTCTGGTAAGCTTGCATCTGCATCTGTTTCATCTTCAAAACTTTCTGTCTCAAATAAAATAACTTCTTGTGAATCAATAATATCTTCTTCTTGCACTTGAACTGTCTTAAGCTGGGAAGTAAGAGTGGCTTTTTGATCTTCATTTAAAGAAGACTCAAGGGTAATAAGCACACTTGTACGAGCTTCAAAAGTAGAAAAATCAAGAGCAAAATGATTAAGCTGTTCTTCAAAAGATGTATCAGAAACCACTTGCATTAAATCAAAAGCAGAAAGCTCACCCTGCGTACGATATAAATTTTCTTGATGATCTTTTAAAATAAGCCCAGCTGGAATTTCATTGCTTTGCATGGCCGTGCCAAGTGTATAATGAGAAAAAAAAGTTTCAGGTAAATCATCTACTAAATTATTCCAATCAGATCCAAAGAGCCATGCCACATCTTCTTCACTTTCAAATGCTCGAAGTGTGGCATCAAAATCCACAAAATAAACAGTTGGAGCTGAAGGAATTTTAACTAGTCTTGTTCCTGCCTGATAAGGCACAAGGCCTGTAAGGGTTAAAGTAGCAAGATCACTACAAGCAATGGTTTTTACTTCATCAAAATTATCATACCAGCTGTAAAAAACAGCTTCATTGGGAAATGCATAGCGATTTCCATCTTGCGCAAGATAATAAACAGCGCTTGAATCAGGACATTTAATAAGATCACCAACTGTTGCAGATGCATGAGTCAATAATGGGTAACTTATTTGGACAAGGGATAAAACAATAAAACTGATCAAAAAACGTGAAAATAATTTCATATTATTACTTCTTAATTCCCTTCTGCCTCAGCTTCTAAAGTACACACTTCTTCTATTGTTTGCATAAGAGCAATTATTTCTTGAGCTTGTGTTTGAAGCGCGAGTAAATCAGTTTTAATTGAATCTGTATCAATCATCTGATCTTTTGCCATAATTTGAAGATTTAAAGCAAACTCAGCTAAATCTTTTTTAAACTGAGCGATTGAAGCTTCTAGCTTAACAATATCACTGCGACCAGATTTACATTCTTTATAAAGATCTTTCAGAAACTGATCAACTTCTTCTTGAAAATTTTCTAAACTCACGACTGCATTATTTGCAATAGTAATAATGCCTGTTTCAATATTTGTTTTAATCACCGCTTTATTATCTTCATCTTGCAAATAGGCTTTTGCTTGATCATTCACTTCACGAAGCTCTGACAAAGATTCGGTTTCCTCAGCAAGTGTGGCATATATTTCAAGCACATCTGAGCTGGCTTTTAAAGCATCTGTTAAAACATCTTTAGTGCTATCGACTAAATACTGTGAAGCATCAATAGTGGTAATAGCACTAACAATACGAAGTTGCGCGGCATCAATACGCGCCAAAAGACTTTCTAAAAGATTATCATAAGAAAGAGAGGAATCTGGAATATCAATATCTCCAGAAGTATTACCACCAGTTTCACGAATTTCAGAAACTATTTCTGAAATAACTTGTGCCCCTGAACCTGAGCCAATAGTGGAAGTAATATTTGAAATAATTGAACCAATATTTGATCCAAGTGTCCCTGAACCAACATTTGATCCAATTGTTCCTACTCTTTCCCCAATTGCGTACACAGCCGTGCTTGTGGAAAAAAGAATCATTAAAATAAAAAAAGAGAAAATTATTTTTTTCATAGATAAATAGAATAACAAAAAAAATATAAAAAAACAATAATCGAAAATAAAAAACTGGATTTTTCCACAATAATCATTGACATTATAAAAAATTTATCTATTCTAAAAACAGACTCCCTATTTAAAAAATAGGGGGTTGTTTTTTATGAATCAAAATTTTTTTCTTTCAGGACGCAAAAAAATCGTTTACAAAATTATGATTATTCCCAAAATGGGTGGTATTTTATAATGATTTGCATAAAACACAGATTTGTTGTAGGGAACGGTTTTAAACCGTTCTGTACGTCGCAATCGTTCCGTACAACAAAATTACACACGTCATTATCAGAAATCGTTCGCGGATTTAAAACGTTTTCATCGCGAAAAATTCATGAAAAATATAAAAATAAAATTTTTCAATGGCAAAAATCATTTTATGATCACATTATCCGTGACGAAATATCATTAAACCATATCCGTGAATACATCTGTTCGAATCCATTAAAATGAAAAATACGTACATATTTCAATAATCAAAAAACCCCGCCAGATCCGAGAATGGAATAGGCGAGGTTTTCGTTTTTTTTGGCCCGGAATGAGCCGAGATTGTAGGGAACGGTTTCAAACCGTTCCTAATAAGGAAGGAAAAAAGGAAGGGGGGTAGGGACAGGTCGAGACCTGTCCGCCGTGTCGTCATGATTACGTCATCAAAACGACCTGCCCCTACCCGAACTGGCTAGAACCGACCACCAACACCCACCCGCACATCGCCGGCAACATCCGTCGCGGCACCTGCGAGCTGGCTCCCTGCATACTCCCCACCGACATTCGCCTGCAGATCGATGCTCAAACCACGCTCCCCCATGGGACGAATCGTGAGATAAGCCCCGACCATGCCAGCGATATCTGCAGTAAGCTCGTCTCTCGGGTTGCCGGTGAATGACACCAGACCACTGAGCTGCCCGCCCGTCGAGAACTTCTCACCCCCGTAACCCAGCCGGAACGCATTCATCGTATCGAGCCCCATGACATTGAAATCCTGAACCTCGAACTCTGTCTGCGAATCGGTCGGATCGAGTGGAACAAGTGCCTCGACGTTTGTCCAGGTCAGAGCCATGGAACCGAAGTAGCTGACTTCGGCCTTCCCATGTCGTTTCCCGACGTTGACCGCCGCGCCAAAGAATTGACGACTTGGCCGCCGACCGAGCCACGTGACCTGCTCACCGCTCTGAGGATTAATGCCGACCACGTTGTGCTCGGACTGCAGCCGGGAACCGAAGACGAGATAGGCATCGAAAAACGACTGGTTGACCCGCAGGTTCTGAATAGCCTCCGTCGTTGCCGTCGCCAACCGCCCCATCGTCGCGTTGGTCGCAGACAGGCCTGTCTCGAGCGTTTCCGTCCTGCCGGTGAGATCTGTCACAGCCGCATTGGTCTTGATTAGACCATTCTCAGTCTTACTCACTCGACCAATGAGACTATCGACCGCCGCATCGGTCGCGGCCAGGCCTGTCTCGAGCGTTTCCGTCCTGCTGGTGAGATCTGTCACAGCCGCATTGGTCGCAGCCAGGCTGTTTCCCTGACTCTCGACCGTCTGCGCGATCTGACCGACCTGCTTTTTGAGTGCAGACACACCGGCTGAGGTGGCGTTCCCACGCGTAACGGCCCGATGAAGAGGGGTCCCATTGGCAACCCACCCCACACCTTCGATGAAACTCACCGGAGGGTTGGCTTCTCTCGCCGCCTGGTTGGGGATGCATCCCTTCTTCTGGTCCCACTCGTCCGAGAACGTCATCTCCTTCACACCATCGCGCCCGGGCCATGACACCTTCGAAAGACATAGCTCGATCGAATCCACGACTGCCTGGACCTCTTTCCCCATCCGACCGTTCGGCACGCAGATCTTCGCGACTGTCTTCTCACCGAGCCGAGCCTTGAGGGTCTCGAAGGCAAGCATCTGATCCGAACAACTGGTATTTTCCCAGTCCTGCTCCTTGTCGCAGTTGCTGTCGATCCCGTCGTCACAAACATCTTCCGCACCTGGATAAATGGTTTTGTCCTTGTCATTACAGTCATAGCCGCTGCCATAGCCGTCACCATCTTCGTCGACGACACACGCACCACGAGCAGCCTCGTCGGTCTGACCATCGCAGTCGTCGTCGACGCCGTTCAGACAGATCTCCTTGGCTCCCGGATGGATGGCCGCGCTGGTGTCGTCACAGTCCTTGCCGTCCTCGATGGCACCGGCCACAGAAGCTGCCTCGAAACCGTCGCCGTCCGTATCGGCCGCCATCAGGGTTGAAGAGTTGATGAAAAATGCCAAGGCGAAAATCGCCAAGGCGCCAGAAAGACAGCTGATTTTCTTCATTTGCTTCACTGTAAGCTCTCCTTTTGCACTATTGAAATCGCCCGCGTGGCCTGGTGGCCAAGCGGGAAAACCAGGACACACTATCTTCAAACCCCATCAGTGAAATTGCTTCGCTCCCTTACGGTCGCTTGCAATAACACTGTGGAGTCTCCTTGTGGAGTCTCCTTCAAAACTTTTTCTCTAAATTCTCGCCATGTGGAAGGGTATAGACAGGTCGCGACCTATCCCTACAACCCTTGCACCTGACGAGAACTATTTTTATAGAACATTTCGGGCAAACCTCCGGAACGGTTTAAAACCGTTCCCTACCTACTCGCCCTCAAGCGGTCTGGCGTTCAGCATTCATCCGCGAGGAGGAGACGCGGGTGAGAGAACGTCAAACCAATTGAGGAAAAGTAAGAAGTTAAAATTGAATTTAAAATAACGGCTAAGAATAGCAAAAAAGAAGAAATATGTCAAGAGTATGATATTGAATATTGGCTTATTTTAGAGAAAAAATAAAAATCAGCTTGATAGCCAATCTTTTAAAAAAACTGGCATAAGGTACATAAACGTCGGCTTTTTTTGAGTGAATTCAAAGGACTTCTTGAAGTCTTTTTTTGTTTGGTGAAGTAGTAGAAGCAAGAAGAATGGTATTTAAAAGTTTTTGTTTGTTTTGTCTTGAAAGTCCTGGGTGAGTATTAACCAGTCGTCTAATATGTCTAAAGTGTCCTTCTAAGGAATTAGTGGTTCTTGGAATATCCTTGTTTTGTTTATAGGTAAAAAGATATGATTTATGTCTAATCAAACAAAAAACAGCTCGACGCAGATCTTCATGTGTCCAGCTGTCTTCTCCACTTAAGGGATGAATGGTTTTTTTATTTAAAAAATCATGATAGGTTTCAATGTATTTATTCAGTCTTGTTTCAAATATTTCTTTGTTTGTATTTTGGTGTAATGTTCTGGTTAGAGCAAGCAGGACTTGTCCTGCTTCTGTCTGTGGATTCCTGGTGGTTCCACGGATAATAAGTCGTTCCATATGAACATGACACATCTCGTATGGAATACCATAAAAAGCTAGTTTTATGCCAGAAAAGCCATCAGCTGTAACTGAGAGAATAGTATAACCCAAGGACTCTAACCGTTGTCTTAACAGAACATATTCATAAGTTGTTTCTGTTTGAGTAAAAGACCATAACAGGTTTTCTTTTTGTTTAGGATCACGACAAACTATCACACACCAACTATTTCCTTCCTTACGATTACCAAAGTAGAGGGCATCAGTAACTAGATGAATTAGTCTTGGATTATGGATCTTTTCTGGTGATTTGTATCTGTTAAGTAGATCACGAACTTTTCGTCTATCTATTTGGTATTGTTTTGTTAGTTGATTAATTGTTTGTTTACCAAAGACGTAAGTCTTCCAAAGATGTTTGGTGAGTAAAGTTTTAATTCTTCTTTGTGAACTAAACCTTTTCCCACAAGAAAAGACCTGTTGTCATTTAATATTTTAGACAAAATGTTTGATTCTTTCCTTTTGAAAGAATCAGGCACTTTGTCTTAAATGATAGTTCCAGAGCCCTGCACTGATAAGCATGAAGGTATCGTCAAGATT
>Ga0210044_10011270_pt1 | contig 10448 bp, 16 predicted proteins | sample CryGey13umfilter_2_FD_183959 | JGI IMG/M metagenome (GOLD analysis project Ga0210044, IMG submission 183959) | Groundwater microbial communities from aquifer in Utah, USA - Crystal Geyser 4/9/14 3 um filter (SPAdes) (version 2) | ecosystem: Environmental > Aquatic > Deep subsurface >...
CTGCTTTCAATCCATGCCCAGGCTTGACCGTGATCTCTGCCTGTCACCTCCGAAGGCGATAGCTTCCGATTTGCGCCCAAATCAATACTGATTTTGTAAGGCACTTTACTGCCTTCCAGTCTGTGATCGGGCGCTCTGTGTGTGTGTGATGTGTGTTAAAAGAGACACACACATCACACACTGACACGCCTGCCCATTCGAGCGCATCACACAGAACAGGCCTTTTCTGCCAGGGATGCAGGCGTTTGGCATAACGCAGGAAAAAGGGAATTACGGGATTTTTTCTACTAAAGAAAAATTAGCACAAAGTCCCTATGCGTTCCCGCCCCGCCGCGCTATCACGCAGGCGGCGCGTTTTCACGCTGTAATTTTTCTTGCTCTGCCTCCCAACAAGCGTTTTCGGCTTCGCGGTCCTGGCGTTCCTGTTCGCGTACCCTTTCGGCGTCCGCTTCAAGCCAGGCTTCGTGATCTCGTTTTTGTTGCGCTTCGCTTTCCGCTTTGTCTCGCCAATAGGCGGACGTTTTGACAAGTTTGAGCACAACCTGAAAATCGTATTCATCCCAGGCGCACTCCACACAGATTACATCATCCTCGCCCCCAACCATGATATACAGATCGCCTCCTACGTCTTCATCATGTAACTGGGTTTGCGCGTCCTCAAGTAAACTACTATCAGATAGCATCACCCGCCGCTTTATCGAATAGGCCTTGACCGGGATCGCCCCAATGTGTTCACGCCTCCAGACGTTATTTCCCCAGCCGTCTGTTTCCATGCGCTCAGTCTTTTTTACCCGCCAGTCAATTCGTTTTTCACAGCGCGGGCAGATTGTGACATTCGGCGCGTGAGTCGGTTCGATTTGGATTTCATCGGTGTACATTGCCAGGTTGGACCAACTCCAGGAAAAATATTTCCTGATACGTTCCCCCGCAATTTCCAGGGCTTCTTCCTGCCAACGGTCGAGCGGCTTTGCTTCGTCTTCGTCAACGGTGATTTGAAAACTATCTGCCCTCGCCGGTTGCGCCGCTTCGGATCGTTTCGGATCGGCTGGGCGTTTTTGCAAAAACGTTTTCGCTTGTATGAATGTCCAGTTATGGTAGCGCCTCAGCCATGCAATCACATCCTCCCATTTGCTATCCATGCCCGGCCTTTTCATTTCAAACTCTTGCCGCAAGATATCCACGGTCAAGCCAGGCGTGATCGTGCTATGCCACAGATCGGGATTTGCCGCGTCCACTTCAAAACTTTCCCCCGCCTCTTGCATCACTAATTCCAGGCGGTGCTTTGCCTTCAAATCAGGGGTATCGTTTTTATAGTTCGTCTTCATTCTCACCTGCCAGCCTATAAAGTTTTGCGTTGCTCTTACCGTCCCTCATGACAATCTCGCCCGCGCTTTCCAGCGTGTCTATCGCGTGCCGCGCTACTTTGTCGGTTACGCCTGAAATTTTCGCATCCTTGCAAGCGTTCCTTAACCGTGTGTTATTCAATTCCTTGTTACCTTGTAATGCTTTCAAAATCGCATCACGGGCCAGGGAGTACGCGTCCCGCCAGGCAATCCGCCAAAAGCGCGCTTGTGTCAAATCTAGATATTCGTCTTGCTCAAAAGAAAAAATAGCAGATACGTTTTTTGCTTCGGGGCCTCGTACAGCCGCCGGGATGATTTGAATTTGATTCCTGTCCACTGTGTCACGCTGTATGAAAATAAGCGCGTCGATGTTTGCCAGGATCGCGCCACTGCCTCGCAGAGAATCCGCAAGCGTGCCACCCTGCTTGAAAAATTTATTCGCATGATGAATCACCACAATGGAAATTTGCAAGATCTCCGATATCCTTTTTATGGCCCCCATAACTTTTGAAGCTTGCGGAGAATTTTCGTCTATGTCCCCGAACACTTGCGACAAGTGATCGATTACGAAAATATCAATACCGCCCAGGGATTGCAGACGGGTTATCAGTTCTATTTCGTTGGCTTCTTTGCTCAGGTCAAGCGCGGGCGCTGGGAATGAATAAACTCTAAACTGTCCAGGCGCCGCCCTCACATCTATCGCCGCTTGAAATGCCTTCAGCCGCCGCTTCATCGTAAGCGCGCCGTTTTCAATATCCAGCCAAACGACGCGCCCCTGTTTAACTTCAATTCCATCATTCGAGTTTGGGCTACTGGCCAGCCAGGGATAACCGCCTGCAATGTGCAAACTCATTTCGAGCACTACCAGACTCTTTAATTCCTTCGGCCTCCCAAAAAAGATCGTCACGCCCGGACGGGTGACGTAAGGCTTGACCAGGTATTCAGTCGGCGGGATGATTTCGTCTTGCACGTCTGCCAGGTCAAAGGCGGTCCAACCGCCTGACAGTTGAAATGCGGACAGGTCCGCGTTCGGGTCCGCACTATCAATTTCCGCTTGTATGCCTTCCAAGTTGCGGGCGGCTTTTTCTGCTTTCAGCCGCGCCCGCCGCGCATCCTTGCCCCGCCCCTCCGAGTAGACTGCCAGGGCAATATCGAGCATGGGCCCTGTCAGACGTTTGAAGTCCTCCGCGCTAGGGTCCGCAGCGGCCAGCGGTGAGATCAATTTCTTGAGAAGCGCCGCCGCATAGTTTAGGTGAGGTGTCTTTATGTCTTCGGTCAATGGTTGCCTAATTCGGGACAGCCTGCCAAAACCCAGGCTTTGAGATCTACATCCGTTTCCAGTAGAGAGTCGAAAAGCAATCTTGCGCCCGGTGACAGTAGCCAGGCTTTTGCCCTCTCCCGTTTCTGGGGGTCCCGGCTTTTGCGGACCTCTTCAATCGCCAGTTGCAAAACATCACCGGCCAAATTTAGCCAGGCCTCTTCAATCGTTTCGGGGATCGTTGTATGACCCGGTCGCGAGTTCATCAGATTTAATCGGGATTTCTTCCGGCGCGGCGTCCTTTTCAGTGATCGGCTCGAATTGGGATTCTGAAAATCCCGCTTTACGCAAAATGCCCAGAAGCTTTTCAAGCCTGAGTTTCTTCTCGCGCAGTTTGGTTATTTGCGGTCCAATCTGAGACATTTCACTATTGGCTTCAGCTTCCAATGTTTTGGCGCGTCTATTGTTCCTCTTGCCTCCATAGTAGGCCGCGCGCTCTAAGGCTTTATGACAGCGTTCTACCAATTGCTTCAACTCTGCAAGAGTCTCTCTTTGCTTCGCTGATAATTCATCCATCATTTCTTGGTCGCTGGGATAACTCATTAGGCCTCCCTGCCGCACTCTTGGCAAACGCGCCGCTGGGGGGCTTGACCGGTATAGAGATTGACTCTCAGGGGATCGCCCCCATAAGAAAGAATCAACTTCCCGTAACAGTTCGGGCAGTATTCTTGCCCCGCCTCGCTACGTAAACTCTTTGCAACCTCGCGCATCCGGTGGATACGCCCGGCGATTTGCTTTCGCGACGGGTTGCGCTCCAAGTTGTCGGTCATCGTTTTGGCGTCGCGAAAAGCTCCGACCTTAACAAATCTCCAAAGGTCAAATTTGCGAAGGTAGACGCCAACCGAATCCCAAATACCATGCTCAAAAAATTTTGTATTAAGTTGTTTAGGATCGATTGAGCATACACTGTCCAGGACATCAAAGTATTTTCTCAATGCCAGGACAAAGTTCTCCGCGGCCGCGTCCACTTCCGGCGCGAGTTGCTTTAACTGTTCATCGAATTTTTCCAGCGTGGTGATCTCGCCTTCGATTTCCCGCGCCCGTGCGAAGTTGCGCCGTTCTGGGATCGCCTTCAAGAGTGCTTCGATTGATTCAATTTCGAGCGCGAGATCCTTTCGCGTTTTCTCAATCGTTTCGAGATCTTTTTTCACGGTCTTGTCATTCGGCATTTCGCCGATAAGCAAAATCAGATCGGCGCGCTGGGCTTCGGCGAGCATCATCCTCGAGCGCAATTCGGAAAGGTGCGCGCCCTTCGATTTTTCCAATCCGTCCCACTCGAATACAGATTTTTGATTTATGTCGTTCATGGTTTATTCTCCTTTTCCCCCACTTTACCTTTATCGTTTGAAAATCACAGCCCTATGGAAAGCCCCTAAAAAAGCCCTAAAAAAAGCCCCATGAAATCATGGGGCTTTCGGCCTTTTGGGATATTCAAACCGCCTCTTGTTTTCATCGTTGAAGTTTATAAGGGTTCTAAGTTCAAAAATTTCTGAAACGATGTTTTCGGGATGTGGCTTCTTTTTTGTGCGGCAAAAATTTTCTGCCAATTCTTGAAACGTTTTACCCGTCTTCGCCCATTCGTCAACTTCATTCCACTTAAAGTGATGTGACATTTCGATAGTGCCATCTGTGATTTTAGAGTGGCGCATTAGAACAGCGAAAAGAAAAATCTTTTTCAGTCTTATCTCAGGCCTTATTTTTTCTGAGCACAGGAGTTTTGCCTGCTCATCACTCCATTCGCTTTCGGTGAGCATTTTCTCTGGTTGCACTTCCTGGGATTGTGCCTTAGCCTCCCTCTTGAAATGTTCATCAGCCTCCCTCTTGAAATGTTCATCAGCCTCCCTCTTGAAATGTTCATCAAAAACAAAACCCGCGTTTGTTAGATTCTGCCAAATTTGCAAAAAGATATCGCTCTCTTTGCTCTCGTTGGAAATGCCGATTTTTAGCGTTGATCCTGCCCCGTCATCTAAAAATTCTACACTTACAGCCTCGCCAATATCCAGCTTTACATCATAGCCTTTCAGGCGCATCCCTGTAAAGTTATAGTCGCTTCTTACTTTTACCCCTCTCATGTTCATCACTTTTCGTAATAACTTTGCCAGGGGGGAAGCGCTGTATTTTGACCCTGCCTCCCAGTACCCTTTGGCGGGATAACGAAAAGGAAACATTTCACACCTCCGAAAAATTCAGCCCTGCTTGGAAGTGCGATAAAATCGCCGCAAGCATGAGCCGTGATCTCATGCGCCCGCCGCCGCCCTGCTACCTACAGGGCGGCTTTTTTATTCGGGGCGTTGAATAACATTTTATCTCAATCCTCCATCCCCAGTGACACGCCGTCATTATCCGCCGCGCCCGCTTCGATGTAACGTGACGCGCTCGAAGCGGACTCCCATCCGCCCCAGGACATGAGCGCCCCCAGGGATGAGTTCGGATCGTTGGCGATAACCGTCGCGCCGTGGTGCCGCAGGTCATGCGGGGTAAGGTGATCGATTCCAATCCCCTGCCCCAGCATGGTGACGCGTTGGCGGATCGCTTCGATGCTCATGTCACTGCCAGGCAGGAGCGCGCCCGTCTTCGTTGAAGCCAGTAATAACGCGTCGCTCCCTGGGTGATCGGCTTTCAGGTAGGCCGTGAGACATTGCCAGGCGCGCCCGCGGATTCGGTGTCTCGATTCCTTTCCCGTCTTCGGTCGGTAGAATGTAATCATCCTGTTTTCAGTGTCCACATTTTTCACTTGCAAACCTGCCACCTCACTGACTCGCAGGCCGTGGAAGACGAACAGGCATAGCATGAGCGCATCCCGCCGCGCCTGGGGCGTCTCATTGCGGACCTGACACAGTTTCCGCGCTTGGTCTTCGGTGATCGTCACGGCCTGGGACTTCTTGAGTCCCTTGCGGGTTGGCGTGCCCTGCTTGGCGCGCTTGGCGTCCGTGTCCATCGCTTCCTTGCGCGTGTAGCCTTTGACCTGTCCCGCCCGTAGGACTTCGCCATCCGGGATCGCCCCGGCTTGGTTGGCGAGGCCCATATAAAAGCGGACCGTGCTCACCCTCCCGTTGACGGTGCCCACTGCATACCCCTGTTGAAGTTGCCAAACTTGGAAGGCCTGCAACGTGCCCCACGTTATCCCCTGCCAGGCGTCCGGGTCGCTGTAGAGTTCGCCGGTGGGTACAATGCCGCCTGTCCGCAAGAAGGCCTCGAAGACAGCCAGCGCGGCCCGCTGCGCCCGCTGGGTGTTCGCCGGTCGCCGGTCCTGGTACAACCGGAAAGCGGATCGCGCCGCGGCGTCATTCGCAAACGCCCCGAAGACTTCCAGGGCGGTATTTTGGGATTGGGTTGTCAGGGTATTCATTTTTCTCCTATTCCTTCGCCTCGTAACCGTCGGCCAGTTCTTGCAGTTCGGCTTTCATTCGTTTTTCATCCATGACCGCTTTTTTCCACTTGCCAGCATCCCGATATTTCAGCACGGCGGATCGGACTATTTGCGCCAGGGTCGCGGGTTCTACCGCGTCGAGTTCCCAGGATGATTTATAAAGCCGGTTGTATTCAGCCGCGCGCGTGTCTGTTTCTTTGGTTGTGTTCGGGGGCGGTTTCAACGTTTCAACCTGGTCATAGTTCAATGCCAGGCGCTCGACTTTTATACTCGCCTCTGCAAACATGCCCAGGCGCTCGAGCACGTCGCGAGTCATGTCCAGGCCGCTGGGGTCGTGATCGCCCAGGTAGAAGACAACTATCTTTTTGCCTTGCGTCCGCGCCTGATAGCCCAGCCGCCGCCCGCGTTCGTAAAATGCGGACGCGCTCGAATAGCCCTTGTTCGCAGTGAAGTTTATATCCAGGTCTTCACAGACTGGCAGTAACACGCCCTCGAGCGCCTGCTTTTCTACCATGACTTCCACGTGATACGGCTGGTTTTGCCATTTGTCAATTGCAAAACTATTTGCCGCCGCGGCCAGGATGTTTTTAGGGCTATGCCAGTGCGAGTTACTTTCGGTCTTGCGCCCGCGGTCTTTTATCATGTCCCAGTCCACAAGCCCAGCCAGGCGCGCATTGTTTACCAGGTCGCCCAGGCGCTTGTATTCCTTTTGCTTGTTGGGTAGCAAGTCACGACTCACCATTTGATAGAACAGTTGGCGCAAAGACAGGTCGTAACCTTGCGCCTCGTATTCAGTCAGGATTTCATTGACTTGCACAATGGTCGCGCGGCTTGCCGCGTTGAATCGCTTTTCGATGTACGCTTGCTTGGTCATTGGCCATCACTCCATTTCGTTTTCTTTTCTGAAAAACAAACGGCGCGCCGGGATCGGTTTCACCCAACGCGCCGCGAGCCGCCTCCCCTCCCCCACTCTCGTACATGCCCGAAAACAGGGGACAGGTCGAACGCACGCACGCACGCACGCACGAAAAAGGGCGCTTTTCATGCCGAATCCGGTTCATACTGTTCAATGAGCGCCTGCCCTGCCTCAGTCAAGATGAAGCCTTGCCGGGCGTCTTTTTCGTTCTTTTGAACAATCAAACCGCGCTTGAGCATGACCGCTTTTAGTTCTCTGAATCCGTCAATCGAAAACGGTCTGCCGGGTCCTGCCCATTCCTTTTCCGAAAACTTGCGCCCGTTTTTCAATCCGACGGCGAGCGCCTCGAGTTGCTTGTCTGTGCAAGGCAGGGTTAGCATGTCGGCCTGATAATGCCCGTTGTCTTTGACCTGGCTAATCTGGACCTTGACCGTCCGCGCCTCCGTGGGCTTTTGTACCTCGCCGTCCGGGATGTCAATGCTGAGGATCCTTTCCGCCGTCAAGTGTAGCCAGCGGCGTTGAAGGAATAGCCACATCACAAGCGGGGTGATACCCAGCGAATACAGCGCGACTGTGAACGGGTGACGCGCGTCAAACATCAGGGAGATTGTCAGGATCGCGATAGCCACAAAAACGGACGTGACTATCACCTGCTTGATCGGCACGTTGACGGCGGCCTGCTCAGCGTGCAAAAATTGACGGTCGGAATATCCCGCCGGGGCCGGTGGTGCAGGCGTTGGGGGTTGCTGTTGATAGTTCATGATTCACCTACACCTCTATCCAGATATGATTTTTCAGGATGTTCCGCAAAGGCTTGACCATGCCGGGAGCGGTTTTATCAATGTCGCTGGGATGCAAGTAGCAGATAGTCGGATCGGCTTGGTACTTTTTCCGGCAGTACGTGACTGCCTCTTCAACCTTTTGAAGCGTTGATTTCTTTGCATCGTTGTCAAACCACAGCATACCTTTCGTTAGGGTGCTCATTCGATTACCTCCAATGCAGACAAATCAATTCGGGATACCTCGCCGGGCTGAAGTGACAAGCGCGACTCCCTGGCGAGTGATCCGGTGGCTTGCGTTCTCGCCATTGAAAGAATCATCAGCCTGTCCGCGTCTTTGCGCGTGTCCAGTATCAGCACGCTATCGGTGTTCGGGTTCGTCAAAGAAAATTGACCTTTCCCGATGGATTGAAGTAACAGCGGGTATTGACGCGTGACCGGGTCCAGTGGAATGAGACGCGCTTTCAAATCCATTGCCGTGACCGCCGCCAGGCCCGCGCCCCGCCCTATGTCCCTCAGCATAATGGACAGGGACACAGTAAAGGCAATCAAAACCAGCACGGCCGCGAAGGTGGCATATCGTATGAATGTTTGAATTGCCGCGTCCATTTCCGCCGCCGCCGCTTCTTTGCGTTGCGCTTCGTAATCTGCCAGGCGTTGCCTCTCGATGCGCGCTTGCTCCGCATCCACCGCGGCTTGGTCGGCTTGTACTGTGATCGCGTACGCGTCCGCAACGTCAAGCGGATTCGGCGCGCAGGCCGCGAGCGCCATTACCAGAATCATCAAAAGGAATATTTTTTTCATCGCTTTGCATCCTTGCACGTTGCTGAATCGCATGTGCTAAAATCGAAGCGGGTGAGACTTGCATCCCTCACCCGTGCTAGGCGGCCTCCCCTTTTGCGAGGGGAGGCCTGTCTATTTTGTTTATTTACTCCTCTATGCCCTACCCCATTCCGGACAAATATCAAACTCAAAGGGACCGCTGCTATTGAGTTTGAACATATTGATAGCCCGTGCAACCTTGCGCTTGTCGCCGTAGGCGTTGGCGATTCTATGTCCGTCGGCATAGCCAGAGAAGTGGCCTTTTTCAAAGGTCACTTTGATTGACGTGCCCCTTCGAGCTGGGGCGGTTTTCTTTTTTTTCAAGAAGTTAAACATATTTACGCATCCTCTACTTTCACGCCGGGAAAGGCCTCGGCGTAGTTGACGGCATGTTCGGGCAGGGAGTTCTCATACAGGTCAATCGCTTCCTCCTGGGTGACGGGCGTCAGCGTGTCGCGTTCGCCCTGCCACTGGGTCATATTGACCGTGAAATAAGCGCCGTTTGGCGTGCGGTATAAAAAACAGTTCCGCCCGCGGCGCTCCATGTTATGACCGTCCCAGTATTCATCGTCGGCTATCAGGGTCGCGGTTTCGGTGCTGTACTTCTTGCGGTCTACCGTGCGAGTCATCTTTGCAGGGTGCATTTTGTTGTGTCCTTTCATGGATTAGGGTAGGGTTTCAAAGTAGGGAAAGTTGAATCGGTTGGTTGGCGGGGACTTCCCACGTCGCGCCCGCCAGGTTGTGATCGCGGCTGTAGGCGTCCATCCAGGTAGCAGCCAGTTCGCGGGTATTGTCTACCGCCCGCTTCAATCCCGCGCCGTGATTGCGCCCGTGACAAATGCAATCGCATTCCGGTTCGTTGGCTTCGTAGCATTTCGCATCGCATCGCCCGGCGCAGCCATCCGAGTTGTAGACTGCTATCAGGGTTGTCACTTAGCATCACCTCCTTTCGTTTTTGATTTTCAATCGTCATCGTCTATATCGTCTACGCCCTTCTCGATTGGAAAAACGAACAGACGATACCGCTCCGTGCAGGGAATGCAGACGGGAAAAACCATATACCCGTCGGGGTCTTCGTTGTCATGCAAGAGCGTTACACGATGAGTCTGCGACGTGCTCCCGCACAAACAGCACGCCTCGGGCGGGACATGCTCAATCCTGAATGACGGCGCTTTGCCGATTGAGTCCTTCAATTGTTCGGCTGATATTTCAGGCGTAAATGGTTTGCTCATTTGTCAACCGCCTTACGCACGTTGCGGGGCAAATCCCGACTGTCTGTCAACCAGATCATCGGTTGACCGAATCCGCGCGGCAAATGGTCATCTACGCCAGGCGTAGGCTTGGCTTGGTTGCTGAGGATCCTCACGCCCGAATTGCCGCCGTAGACAAGCCAACCGGTGATTGAACCCGCGCGCACTTTTGCGACGTTGACCGGGCAGGCCTGCCCAAAGAAAAGATCGCTCCATCCCACAACTTCCAGCCGTTTGACCTTTGGCGGTTCTCCAAAAGGCAGGCGGATTTTTTCGCCGGTCCAGATCGGGGAAAGCGTCTCAAAGGTCTGCAGGGACATGCCCTCACAGTTTGAAGTTGACTTTACATAGATCTGAATTGTCATTGTGTCTCACCTCCATTCTTTTTTAGATTTTCAACCTTTGCATTGACTTCGCGCGCGGTCAGGTAGGACCATCCCGCCGCGTGCGCAATGTCGGCGGTGTGCTGATTCGCAGTCTCAATAAAAACATCGTAGGGGATCGGCGCGCCGCTTTCCTCGCGGCCTGGGTATTCGTAGGCTTCGCTTGTCATCTTGACGCGCTGATTCCACAGGTCAAAATAACCTTTGACAAATTCGCAGGCAAGTTGCGCGTGATCTTGCGCGTCCTCGCCGTGAACACGAAAAAGA
>Ga0210044_10011280_pt1 | contig 10445 bp, 8 predicted proteins | sample CryGey13umfilter_2_FD_183959 | JGI IMG/M metagenome (GOLD analysis project Ga0210044, IMG submission 183959) | Groundwater microbial communities from aquifer in Utah, USA - Crystal Geyser 4/9/14 3 um filter (SPAdes) (version 2) | ecosystem: Environmental > Aquatic > Deep subsurface > Groundwater...
ATTTTTCTCCTATTTTTCTATAACTGATTTCTCCTGTTAAATATTCGGCTATTATCGCCTCTTTTTCTAATCCTTTTTTGTCCATTTTTTACACTTTTTTGTGTAAACCTATTTTAGGACGAGACAAACAATACCTAATTCGGTTTTCTTTTCTTCGCAAAGTTTACCAATGGTATTTTCTACAATGTATTTAGTAATGTATTTTGGCGTGTAAAAAACACCGTCTTTTTTACGTTTACTTTTGCTTTTATCTAGTTCTTGCCCTTCAATTTCGGCTGTAATGTGTTCAATTTCGTTGAGCGAGTTTTCAAAAATATGTCCGAGTATGTTTACATCAACTTCACTTTGAAAATCGTAGTTGGTTAGTTTCATTACGTTTGGATGCAACATTTCATCATCCAACACAATGTTGTCTAACACTTCATCGGGCAAAAACAAACCACCGTTGTAAGCAAAAATATCGTCAACCGTTTTTTGTCCTTTTCGTCCTTTATCAATGTAACTGAAATACTGTTTAAAAATGTCGTACAGAGGTTTGTAGGCATCTTCTTGTTTCAATACTTCCCAACGTGTTACAATGCGAGAAATAGAATTGGGAGGCAACAAACCACTATCTTCGGCAAAAAAGATAAATAAATAACGGTCGAGCAGTTTTTGAGTTTTCTTAAACAGTAACAGCTTATCTTTATCGGTGCTATTTTTTACCATGTTTTGCCACAACTCATTTCTGAAAGTAGCGTAATCTTTATACAATTGTTTGGTAATTTTTTCTTCTTCTAATAAACTTTCTTCTTTAATTTTTAGTGGTAGTCCTTTCAATAAATTATCGGCATGTAAACACAACCAAAGCAACTGAAATTCAGTTTTAGTTAAGGTAAAAAGGTTAAACTCTAAATGTTCAACCGAGTTATGAATAAAGAAACGTAGTTTTTCAAAATTGGAAGTAATCACATACACACAACCCGTTTGGTTGTTTTTGTAATTAAATGCCTGAACATTTATTTTATCTAAATCTTTGGTGTCTGTTCCTTTAAGTTCTATTACAGCAAGAACAAGGGGTTTCAACCCATTGTTTTGCAAAATAGCACCATCGGCTTTTTTTGCTCCTTTTTCGTTTTTAAGTTCGGTAGTTAAATTAAAATTTGGATGTGGATTTAGCGTAAATCCTAAAATAGAAACAAAGAGTTCACGTAAAAAACCTTCTTGAAATTGTTCTTCTTTGGCATCACGTATATTTTGCTGTATGGTAGGATTATGAAAATACGTTGTAAATAACTCATACGCTTTGTTAACAGCATTTTCGTCAAGTGTTTTCAGATGTTTGTTTAGTACCGAATTTTGAAAAAATGCCATTTAGTTTATCTAGTTTTTAAAGTCAAAAATTGAATCCGAAAGATACCAATAAATTGATATTTTACTCTGAATTGTTAATAGTTTTTATTAAGGAAAAGTTCCAACCCCACCTTAAAATCGTTGGTTAAAATTTGTGAAGTTTTAGAAATTGAATTAAAAGATTTGTTTTAGGGGAGATTCTAAAAATTAACCCCAAACAGAACAAAACAAACAAAAAAACGTTAACTTTGGTTTACAAATTTTAAGAAAAACCAAGAAATGAATATACAAGCAGTTAAACTAAATGTGGTACAAAAAATACTTGATGTACAATCTCAGAATTATTTGGTCAAAACAAGCGGTCGCAATTGTAAAAAGTATCGAGAAGAGATAGTTTTACTCAAAAAAACTCAATGCTCTTGAAATGCCATTACTCCAGCTTTAATTGCTAGGTCTAAAAAATTCTCTTTGGGAGGAATTGGACAAGAATAAGAATGGTTATAAGCACAAAGTGGGTTGTAGGATTTATTAAAATCAATGATGATGGTATCTCCCTCAGGAATTTTTAAATCCATAAATCGCCCACCACCATAAGATTCATTTCCATTGGTTAAATCGGTAAAAGCTAAAAATAAGTAATCTTTATACTCTTCTTTCTCGGACAATTGTAGGTTTTGGTAAAGGCTTAATTCCAATTGTTTTCCATCTAAAGTAAAATGAATTTCTCCATATTTTTGATAAATGGGCAATCTATCCGTTGTGGTTTTCATTTTAAAAGGAACTTCATTTTCCGTTCTTATCAATTTTGCAACTACTCTAAAATTCTCATTGATTGGAAAATAATCCAATCCTTTAAATTTCCTTCTATCTTTTGGAAGCAAACAGGACTTTTCCTTATCGGCAAATTCAGCATTTAACTCTTTTTGAAACTCCTTAATCTCCTTGCTGTAAGTAACATTATCAGTTTGTGAAAACGCAGGTTTAAATAGTGTTACTATTAGAAATGAAAATAATAATTCCTTAAAAGGAATTCTGCAATTTGTGTTTTTAACTAACACACCCCTAACTCCTCTTACTAGAGGGGAAGTTATAGGATAATTTTTAGAACTCTCTTTAATTTTCATTATTTAAGAATTCCTTCGTCGATAAGTTGTTGCAAATAAACTCTTTTCCCTTTATAAATAGCAGTAACAAATGCATCGTCCTGACCTTTTGCAACCACTTTATCCCTATGAATATTTGCCTCATTTAAGGTTTTAAATTCTCCTCCAATTGTAAAACGAGTGATTTTATCATCCAATATGTTTTTTTCAACATTTCCCAAGCCTTTTAATCGGGCATATTTATAGTTTTTCGGAAAATTATAGGCAGCTATTTGTACTTTAAAAATTAATCCCTCCAATTGTTTATTTCCATAATCAATTACCACATCAACTACTGGAATCGTGTCTATAACCACAGGAATAGTTTTCATAAATTCTTTGGTATAAAAAGGTACATTAATGTTTACCTCCACAAAAGTGTCAACATCTGCAATAGCTATTGTTTCAAATATTATTGAATCGCCTTTTAATAAAGAAAAATTAATGTTTTTTAATTGGTAGGCAATCTCATATTCTTTACTAACTGGTAGCGTTGTTAAATACTCACCAGTACTAGAATTGGATCCCAATTTACTGTGCGTTGTATTATTATTTTTGTAAGTAATAATTATTTCTGCTTCAGCAGGAACATTATCTAATGTTATCTTTCCTTTTAATAGGGCTATTGTTGGCTTGTATCCTTCTAATCCAGGTATTGCAGTATAAATATCTTGCAAGCCATTTCCACCTGGTCTTCCAGATGAAAAATAGCCTGTTTTTCCATCAGCAGATAATACGTAATAGGTATCTCTATCAGGACTATTTATCGGAAAACCTATATTTATCGGTGTTGACCATGTTCCGTCTTTTTGTAGTTGTGAATGAAAAATATCATATCCCCCCATACTATTATGCCCTTCCGAACTAAAAACAAGTGTTCTTCCATCGGGGTGGAAAAATGGAGCATCATCATTATAAGGCGTATTGATGGTTGGACCAAGGTTTTCTATATTCCCCCAAATGCTATCATTAATCAATGTTGCTTTATAAATGTCTCTTCCTCCTAAACCAGCAGGTTTATCACTGGTAAAAAATAAAGTTTTTCCATCAGCAGAAATAGAAGCACTACCTTCCCAATGAGCTGTATTAACCTCGCCTAAAAGAGGTTTTGGAGTATCCCAATCGCGACCATTAATGGTGCTATAATAAATTTCACCTTTTTTATCTCGAGTATCTTTATAAATAAACAGAGTTTGCCCATCAGGTGAGAGTGCAATACAAGCGTCGTGGTCAAATCCATTAATATTTTCGCCTAAAGGAGTGGGGGCTGCCCATTCACCATTTTTTTTCTGAACTAAAAACATCTTCAAAACCTCCTTTTGATTTTCTTCCCATATACGTAAAAACTAGTACCTGTTCATCAGAGGAAACTACTGGAACATATTCGGCAGCTTCAGTATTAATAGGCGCTCCAATGTTAGTAATGGAAACATCTAATGGGTTTGCAACCAACTCTTTTGCATTTTTACAATATTGGATAAACTGCTCCGTAACTGGTCGTTGACTTTTAATGATATCTTGTGCTAAATATTCATTAAATAGGGTAATCGCTTCATCAAATTGATACGTTAAATGATAAGCCACTCCTAAATAAAATTTTACATCTGCGGAGTTTGGTCGATTTTCTGCAACTGGTTTTAAATATTGAACAGCTTTTTCGTAAGCATCTTGCTTTTTTAAGTAACACATTCCTAAACGATACATGATGTAATACTCTTCTGGAAATGATACATTTAATTGCTGATAAATGGGCAAAGCAGCTAAATAATTAGCTTCTAAATACATTTCTTCTGCTTTGTCTAATTCAGCTTTATCGGCAGGACTAAACTCCTTTGTATTTAATGTTATCGTTTTGTTTTGACCAGAAATAGCTATAGAAAAAATAGAAAAAATAACTACCAAAAGAAAAAATCTAAACCGTTTCATTTAAGAAAATGATTAATTAAAAGAAATAAAAGTAATAAATTATTATGGAATCTTAAAAACGACTTTTATTTCAAATGTTCGTCAACCAACTCTAGCTCTTTAAACCATTCTTCACCAAATTTTCTAAGGAGTGGTTCTTTTAAAAATTGATAGGTTTTAACTCCTAATTTTTCTCCAAGAACGCAAGCATCATCACAAATATTCCAATACGCATAATTTACAGCAGTAAAATCTTTGTATTTAGTTAAACGAACAGGAAATAAATGACAAGAAATTGGTTTTTTAAATTTTGTTTTTCCATCATTGTACGCCATTTCTATGGCACATTTTGTTCCTCCTTTTTCATCAAAAACAACATACGCACATTCTCCTCCATCCACCAACTGAGTAACAAACTCACCATCGTCATCAATTACATAAAGATCTTCTTCGAGTGCTTTAATTGCCTTTTCGGAAAGGTATTCTTTAACTATCGGAAACACCTTTTCCAATTCAGCCAACTCTTCATCTTCTAGCGGTGCTCCTGCATCACCCTCAATACAACACGCCCCTAAACAAGCGTTCAAGTTGCAAACGAATTTCCGTTCTAATAACAATTCTGAAATTACAGTGTCTTTTATTTGAATCATTTTGCAAAAATAGAATTTAGAAACTAAAGAATTTGATTAGTTTATGGCTAAATTTTTAAGAATGGATATGGTTTCGGTAAGCATATCATCAGTAAAATTTAAGTGCGTTACCATTCGTATTTGCTGAGGACCAAATGCCACCACTTTTACATTTTTTTCTGCTAATTTTTTGATGATACTTTGGTAATCGATGGTATCAATAATTTCAAAAACAACAATGTTGGTGTAAACAGGCAATACTTCTTTTACAAAAGATACGCTTTGAAGTGTAGCACCCAATTGTTTTGCTCGTTGATGGTCTTCTTTTAACCGTTGAATGTTGTTTTCTAATGCATAAATTCCTGCCGCAGCCAAATATCCTGATTGACGCATTCCTCCTCCAAATATTTTTCGTATTCGTCGTGCTTTTTTTATAGCTTCAGTTGTTCCTAATAATAGAGAGCCAACAGGAGCTCCTAATCCTTTGGAAAGACATACCGACAAGGTATCAAATTGAGATCCTATATCTAATGCAGTATAATTTTTTTCTACAATGGCGTTAAAAATCCGAGCACCATCTAAATGGAGTTTTAATCCTTTATTAGTGCATAGTGTTCTGATTTTTTTAATTTCTTCTAATTTGTAAATAGTTCCGCCTCCTTTATTACACGTATTTTCTAAACTTACCAATTGAGTTTCTGGAAAATGCACATCATCAGGATTAATGGCTACTTCAATTTGCCGTGCAGTTAATCTTCCATTAGTTCCTTTTAATAATTTTGAGGCTAAACCTGAATTAAAACCAATACCACCCCCTTCATATTTGTAAACATGAGAAAGCTCGTCACAAATAATTTCACCAGGAGGGTTTGAGTTAATTTTAATAGCAATTTGATTAGTCATCGTTCCAGAAGGACAATAAACCGCAGCCTCCTTTCCAAAAATAGCAGCCCCTAATGCTTCCAATTTATTTACCGTTTCATCATCACCGAAAACATCGTCACCAACAATTGCATTAAACATGGCTTCTTTCATGGCTAATGTTGGCACTGTAACTGTGTCACTTCTTAAATCTACAATCATGTTCTAAATTTTCAATAAAAGTATTAAAATTATTATTAGCTTTGCAATCCTAACAAAAGGTTCCGTGGCCGAGTGGTTAGGCAATGCTCTGCAAAAGCATCTACAACGGTTCGAATCCGCTCGGAACCTCAACAAAAAACCCCATCCGTTAGCTGACGGATGGGGTTTTTTAGTATCGGTATCTATTTACCGTATTAAGCTAAATGCACCTTTCTTAAAATATTCAACACCATCTTGTCCTAAGGCATTAATGATATAAAAATAAGTTCCATCAGGACATTCGGAGCCAGAAGTAGTTCTTCCGTCCCAGAAGCCATTTACATTATTCCATGAGTACATTTTTTGCCCCCATCTATTGAAAATAACACAATCAACTGATTCTAAATTAACTCCATCAACTGTAAATACATCATTAGAGCCATCAACATTAGGGGTAAATACATTAGGAATAAGAATTACTGATTCACCAAAAGCATCTATCGTGATAGATGTTGTGTCAAAACAAAAGCCGTCTGTAACAATTAATGTTACTGTGTATCCTCCAATGTTGGTATAAATAGTTGATGGCTCAAACACTGTACTTGTATCTCCATTGCCAAAATCCCACCAATAAGTTATTCCAGCACCAGTTGAACTAGTATTATCAAAGAAAACGCTTAATGGAATAGGTCCAGTTGTTGGCGTAGCATTAAAACCAGCAATAACACCACCAACAACTACTACAACGGAATCCATTCCCGAAGAACAAGTTCCGGCTTCATTTGCATAAAAAGTAAATGTTCCTATGCTTGTGGAATTAATTGAAAGTGGACTACCTGTTCCTACAACAATAGTTCCAGCAGCATCGCTATACCAAGTGATAACCCCATTTCCGCTGCCTGTTGCAGTTAAAATTATTGGTGAATCAAAGCAAACTGGCACTACAGGATTTACAGTAATACTTCCTAAAGGGTTTACTGTTAAAGTTGTTTCTATGATACTATCACAACCTAACGATGTAGTATAAGTATCATAATATGTTCCTGCTGCTGTTTGAAATGCACCTCCTAACAAAATGCTATCTCCTTGGCATATCGCAGCATTAACAGGTATTGTAATGGTTGGATCAACAGTAAGTGTAGTTGAAATAATACTATCACAACCGTTTGTTGTGGTTAAATTATCGGTATAAACACCACTACTTGTTTGGTAAGCACCTCCTAACAAAATACTATCTCCTTGACAAATTTGAGCTGTTTGAGGTATTAAATAAGTAGGATTAATAGTTATTTGGAATGAATCAAGTGCTGCTGCACAGCCACCTGATGCTGCAATGTTGTTGTAAATCGTATAAGTTCCTGCTGAACTAGTTGTTAAATCTAACTCGCCTGTAGTTGTACTTATAAAGATGATACCAGCTGGTGTTGCTGAAAATGTTCCTGCAAAATTCCCTGCTCCAAACACAGGTAATTCGTTGGTGTCTCCTTGGCAATAAGGTGAATTAGTATAAGTAAAAGTGGCTCCTGGAGCATTCACTATATTCACCACTAAAGAATCTAATGAAGGGCAAGGATTTCCTGCTGCTATTGTATTGTAATAGACAGTAAAAGTTCCTAATCCACTTGTGGCTAAATCAATTTCACCCGTGGTTCCATTTATTACACCTGGTGCAGACATTGTAAATGTTCCGCCAAGCGTTCCAGATAAGGTTGGTAATGGATTTGTTCCTGTGATACAAAATGTAGTTGGCGAATAAGTAAATAATGCTGAATCTACTTGCAGAACTTCAATTGTAGTCGAATCAATAGCAGCAGCACAACCGCCAGAAGCAACAATCGTATTATAAACAGTGTAAATACCTGATGAACTGGATGATAAATCAATTGCTCCTGTTGAAGTATTAATACTTAATCCTGTCGCTGGGTTTGTTGAGAAAACACCACCACTTGCTCCTAGTCCAAAAGTTAAAATTGGATTAACAGCATCTTGACAATATTGAGCTGCATCATAACTAAAACTGGCACTTGGTGCTGCAGTTATCGTTACTTGAACTGAATCTAATCCTGGACAAGGATTACCTGCACTTGTGGTATTATAATAAACCATAAAAGAACCTAAACCACTTGTGGCTAAATCAATTTCACCTGTGGTTCCATTTATTACACCTGGTGCAGACATTGTAAATGTTCCACCTGCAACACCAGTAATAGTTGGTGTAGGGTTTGAACCTGTCAAACAAAAAGTTGTTGGTGAATAGGTAAAAGAAGCGTCATCAAGTGCTGTTATAGTTACAGTTGTTGTTGCTATCATTTGAGGACACGTTGGCGTTGCGTCCACTGTAAATGTTACCGTATATGTTGCAGCTGTACTCAAACTTGGATTAATTGCTCCTGTATTTGGATCAATGGATAATCCTGCTGGTGATGATGTGAAAACACCAGTAAAAATACCCGTATGAGTTACGTTTTGTGGTGTTGTTAAATCATTACAAAAAGGACCATTGTAGGTAATCGTATCTTGTTCACAAATAGGGATTACAGATAACACCCATGGTGAAAAAGTAGTTTGCCCTACAAAAGGACCAGCAGAACCAATTCCTGCTACAACTCCTGGCGTACCAGGAGTAACTGGGGCATCCCAAGCTGTTCCATTCCAATGTTGAGTCCTTACATTTCCAGTTGGGTTATTGGTTGTGTTTTCAATTCCTCTGTATGAAAATGTTAAATCTGCGGTAGTCGTTGCTTGAATATCCCAAAAACGGTCTATTGCATATTGAACAGAATCAGCAAAATTGAACATATTGGTTACAGGACCAACATTGGTAGCAGCGGGCCTAGGAAAGTTAGGGACATCGGTAAACCAAGTTGAAGTTTCTATATTACTTGATACAGCTGTTGTTTTGTTGAAAGTAAAAGGAATGTAATCGGCAGAATTTCCTGCAACTCCAAATGGAAAAATGTAGTTTCCTGTTCCTGTACCAGCTATCCATTTCACAAAATTGTATTGGTTTTCGGAATGAATGTGTCCACTTAAACGTGTAATTCCAGCAGTATTTGATTCATTTACGACCAAATAAACAGGGGTTCCTGCAACACCACCATTCAATACAGTAATGCCACCGTTTAAAATCAACGTATTTTGTGCTTGGACAAAAGAACAACACGAAACAAGCAAAACAAAGAGAGTTACGCTGTTCCAATAGTTATGTTTGAATGTTTTCATTTTGTATAGTTTAGGTTCAAATAATGATTAAAAAAGATGAATTAAAAATTATTTGTTTTCTAAAGCTTCTATTCTTTTTTCTAATTTTTCAATAATTACTTGTTGTTCTTTTATTGCTTGAGTAAGAATAGGCACCATTAAAGTATAATTTACCACCTTCATAGTTTCCGTTTTACGTTCAGAAGAAATACCACTTGTTTTTTCCGTATTTGCATTAAGGACTATAGTTTTGTCCTTTACCAATTCTGGTATAACTTTTTCTAAATCTTGTGCAATAAAGCCATATGTTAATCTATTTTCATCAAAGCCAATCTCTGGATACTTATCTGTATCAAAGTAATAAGAAACAGGATCAAGGCGAGAAATTAATCCTAAAGCTTCGCCAATAGGTTTAATTTCTTTTTTAAATTTTTTATCAGAAGCTGTCCAAACACCTCCTGGGGTAAATACATCTGCACTTGTATATAATGCCCAACCTGAATAAGCACCAGCGAAAAACAAAGTAGCTTCAACTCCAGTACCGCTTTCATTATTTGCACTCCCAGTAACACCAATACCCCCAGACCCAGTAGTTGTAGCATTTAAGCTAAGCCCTATAACAGCTGAGGCGGCAAAAGCTGAGGCAGAATAATTTGTAACCCCTAAGAATACTCTACTTCCATTACCAGTAGAAGTATGTTGGAAACGTGCCATAGCATCAGTAGTTCCAGTATGATCATATTGATTTAAAAATATTCCACCACTATTACCAGCTACAAAGTTTACAGGACAAACGGGAGCAGTTACTCCGTTTAATCCAATATATCCATTAGCTTCAATAGTCATTCTTTCTAAACCACTGGTGTACATTCTAAAATCTATTGCATTATTAGTTCCTATACGGTCGGCAGCAGCAGCTGTGTTACCTGTAGTTAACCATGCTGCTGCAGTGGAAGTAACAGGTCCACCAGAACCGGCAGTTCCATTAACTGTAACAGTTCCATTTGCATTAAATGTTGGCGTAGTTAACGTCCAACTTGGCCCCATGGGTCCAACAGGTCCTTGAATTCCCTGAATACCTTGTGGTCCAGCAGGTCCAACTGCTCCTGCGGGTCCAGTTAATCCAATTGGTCCTTGTGGCCCGACAGCACCAGCAGGTCCAGTTAACCCGATT
>Ga0210044_10011281_pt1 | contig 10445 bp, 10 predicted proteins | sample CryGey13umfilter_2_FD_183959 | JGI IMG/M metagenome (GOLD analysis project Ga0210044, IMG submission 183959) | Groundwater microbial communities from aquifer in Utah, USA - Crystal Geyser 4/9/14 3 um filter (SPAdes) (version 2) | ecosystem: Environmental > Aquatic > Deep subsurface >...
ACGAAGGAGACGCCACGAAACAGGGCTTCGGACGAGGAGGACCAGCGCGCGTATCAAGCGGGGGCGATACCGCATGGAGGTCGATGGAGTCAGCGGCAACCACTGCTACGACAGCAACAACTACTCCACAACTTTCAGAGACAGGTTGTCCACGTACACCATGCCCTCCGCGTCGGCGTCGGCAGAGAAGATGAGTCCGGTGAAGGCGGCGAATTCCTGCTTCAGATACGGCGCTTTGCGCTCTGCAGTGGAGCCGTCCGGCAGAGCGACCTGTATTTCCCACTGTTTGAGCTGGCCCGCCCCGACGGAGAACCGTATAAGTACCCGACACCACTCCCCTGCCGGTGCTGTGGTCAGCCGCTCCTTGCCGATCATCACCTGACCATCGGCAAGGAAACCGACCGAAGGTCCGGCGTAGTAGGATCCCGGAGCGTCCTTGTCTGAGTAGTCCCGCAGTTCTACCCACAATCTCCCCGGGAGCGATTTGTCCTGTTTCAGATCGAAGGAAAACTCCACCGGTCCCTCGCGGACGTCCATGTCCATGCGGCTCAGATAGGGATAGAAGATTCTGGGCAGTCCTTTCTGGTCGACAAACTTCAGGCTTCTTCGCCCCAACTTCGCGGTGTCCTCCGAAACCCCAATGGAGGCCTTCCCGCTCACCCCGTTGGCAGCGAACCGCCGCGGACAAAAACCCACCGGAACGTCCTCGAAATCCAGAGTAAAGCTTTTCGGGAGAGGCGGCAACGTGGGCCACTGCATTGCGTGAACCGGATCGGGCAATAGACGCAGGCGATCCAGCAGTTCCCACCGGTAGGCTGACTCCACTCCCGCGCGGGAAGCAACCTCGCGCGGGAAATTGGCGGCATCGGGCGATACTCCCAAGTAGTTGGTGCGAATGTCATGGTCCTTGGCGGTGTTCTTGTTATGCACGATTTCCCTTGGCGTATACGCAACATTGTACTGAATATTGTCTTCCACCAGAAAGCCGGTGCTGCCCTCGTCGAAGTACAACCCACACTGCCCGGGGGAGCAGGCGAACTGGCTGGGCACGCTGTCGTGGAGGAGGTTGCCGCGGATGACCGTTCCCGGTTGCCGTCCCAACGTGTAGATGGCGCCCCCGTCCTGCACCAGTTGCATGATATGGTGGACGTGGTTGCGCTCGATCAGGTTCTCTCCACAGGTAGATGGCCCGTCATCCCAGCACCAACCCACTGCGATCCCGGTGTAGGGATTGTTCCTCACGGTGTTGTGTCGGATGCGCGTGCCCTTCACCACGCCGCACCAGATGCTGTTAGCCGAATAGTGGATTCTACCCGTGTCGGTGATGGTGTTGTTCTCGACCACGTTACCCGTAGGAAGCACCGGATAGACTGAGTTGCGGTTCATCGAGCTTTCCCCGACCTTCACGCCGCCGCCGCCGAGGTCGTACATGAGACATCCGACGACCGAGCACTCCTGGCTGCCGACGCCCAGCCCAATCCCGTAAGCGCCCGTGTTGGCAACGATGCAACGTTCAAACCGAAGGCGCTTCCCCGCGGTCACCTCGATCGCTGAAGAAAGTTGCGGCTGGCCTTGGGAAGTGTCGTAACCATTCAGCGGAAGCGGCCACTCGGTGTGCAGGAAGCCAATGCTCTCGAACGTAATATTCTGCACGAACCGGGGGCCATCAAGTCCACCTTTGACGGCAATCAGCCGCTCCAGCTTCGGCGCGACAAAGGTTGTATTCTGCAGCGTTTCTCCCGGCAGTGGAAGATAGATCAGAGTTCCTGTCGGTCTGTCCAGGTACCACTGCCCGGGTCGCTTCAGCTCTTCCTTCACGTTCTCGACATAGTATGGGTTTCGTTCATCCTTGTACCAACTGCCGATGCGGAAGGTGGGCATCGCCGTGAACTTGACGATGTTCTTTTGCATGTCCGGATTTGCGATCCGCAGCCGGGACGCGCTCCACGAATGCAGGGCCACCACCTCCACGTCGTCCAGGTTCGCCCAGTTCTTCAAGTCGCCGGGGAAGAACACGAAGTCGTCCTGTGCTGCGCGATGGGGAGCGCTCTTGCGCTGAGGCGACCATGTCAGGTCCGCCACCGCCAGCATCCCCTTGCAGGGACGAAAACGACGCGAGTAGAACGGCTCCCCCTTCCGCTGCGCGAACAACTGCCGAAAGTGCCACTGCCCGCCCTTCACGTCGTCAATCACCGTCTCCCATCGCTCCGGTTTGGAGTTCGGGACCTTCCGCCATTCGCCAATCACTCTCCCGCCGCTAAGGAAGGCCCGCTCTCCAGGATAGGACTGGTAGATGACCGGCGCGGTGTCGCTCCCGGAATCCTCCACGCCAAAAACCAGCGTGTCCCGTAGGTGGTAGACACCTTCGCGCAGCAGTACGCGTACCGGACCGGTCGAGTCGCCCTTCTTCCTCAACTCTCGCACGGCATCCCGCGCTCTCTCCAGAGAGGCCAATGGTCCATCGGTGCGCTTGCTGTTGGGTTCAGGCAGCCTTCCCGACCACCGATCATCACCCTGCGTGGAAACGTAGTAACGCGCCGCGTCGCCATCAACACCCACTGCATGGACGCTCGCAGCCATGAGTATCACCCCCATGAGTATCCAAATGGACACCTTCATAGCACTTTCCTCCCGGACGACAATCGCGCTTGCGGCACACGCTAAGCTGGCCAACAATACCACTGGAGAGCACTGGTGTCAAAGAACACCACAAGCCATCGAGAAGCCTTCCGAGATGGTTTGACATCAGCCGATGGGTCGAGTAGAATTCCGTGACTAACAGAACACGGTCAAAAGATACTGATAAGCGGACGCTGCGCGGCGTGAGCGGGGCGAAATCGAGCTTCCGTCCAAATGGGTTGGCTCTGCGCCGCGCAGCGGCTTGAGCAACCCATTGCTATCTGCCCGTGGGCAGAAGGACCAACCCTTCGGGCTATCGCCTTGTCGGCGGGAAGATGCGAACGCTTCGCATTCGCTACCCCAGCCGCCTGCGGTTGCCGCTCAATTTCACCTCGTTGGGGCAGAGATGAACAGGAACACGATGCACTGTCATTTCGGAGCCACATGAGGTACAGTCACCGCAAACAAACCCGAAGAATCGGACGCGAGACAAGGATTTCACCGCCAGACTGAAGTTGTTAGCGAGCAAGTACCCGGACTTGATCACGATGACCCTCAGCAACATCTTCACGATGAGGCTCATCGGAAACAAGACCCACGGTGACCTTGCGGAGATCGCAATCGCCGAGTTCATCAATCAGTACATGTACGATTTCCGATCCATCCATGTGGGTAAGGACCTGTATCGTGCCAAGTCACACGAAGAGGACATCAAGATCATCAATGAAATCACAAAGGCCGAATTTCCTGTCAGTCTAAAAGCGTACGGCGACGGCCCCCTCCAGCTTTCTACCGACAAAGATTTCCAGATGTTCCCGCGTCTTGAACGGGAGAAAGGCGACATCACCGGCAAGGCAAACGTCCGCGCGATCTTTGACGACCCGGCCTTTTCAGTTTTCAGGCAGATCAACGTGCTCCCCTTGATCTATGACGAGAAGAAGCAAAGATGCAACATTCTGGTGTTTGATTACGACAAGGCGCAAGCCCAAACGGCGCGGATTGTTCGTGAAGACGCTGGCCGCGGACGAAAGCATTCAGTCTTTCGGTTCTATGACGAGGCGGATGATTACGTTTGCGAAGTGCGGTACGGTGATGCTGCCGCCAACGCTCTTCAACGCGGGTTGTGGACGCATACCAAGAACGGCTTGAAGTACTTCGACAGCGTCACCAGCGGGTGGATCGACTATTCGCACAACCTCGTATTGGTGAAACTGTTCTCGCACGCCCTCGTCTCTTCAAGTGCTGGCCACGAAACGGCTCTGGAGAAGATCAAGGAAGACATCGTTCGCTTGAAGCAGAAGGCCGGGCTTCGCAAATGAGTCAACCCCTGACACTGTTTCCTGACATCGTTGTTGATGCCCCCACAACTGAGGGGATCAAGTACGCAGGTTCAAAACTCAAACTCCTGCCGCATATCCTGGAACTGGCCAGGAAGGTAGACGCGCACACCATTCTCGATGGGTTCTCAGGCACAACACGTGTCTCACAAGCATTGGCGAAAACAGGTTATCGCGTTGTTGCCAATGATGTGGCGGTGTGGTCGGAGGTCTTCGGTATCTGCTACTTGAAGAACACCAAGCAACGGAGTGAATACGAGGACTTGATCGGACATCTGAACGCCGTGCCGCCGGTTGATGGTTGGTTCACAGAACAGTATGGCGGACTCCCCAACGGAGGATCAGCGGTTCAGACGGACGGACTGAAGAGGCCGTGGCAGATTCATAACACACGCAAGTTGGATGCCATACGAACAGAGATTGACCGGCTCTGTCTTTCCACAGTGGACAAAGCCGTGGCGTTGACCAGTCTCATTCTTGCTCTTGATTCTGTCGATAGCACGCTCGGCCATTATGTTGCTTACCTTCAAGACTGGTCGCCGAGATCATACAAAGACCTTGTCCTTCGGGTGCCGCAGGTGTTTGCCGCAGAGCAGTCTCATGAGGTCTTTCGAGGCGACATCTTCGACCTGGTCGGCAGACTCCCCGTCGATCTCGCGTATTTTGATCCTCCATACGGATCGAACAACGAAAAGATGCCGCCTTCCCGTGTTCGGTACGCATCCTACTACCATTTGTGGACGACGATATGCCTGAACGACACCCCGCCCTTGTTTGGAAAGGCACGCCGACGCGCTGACACCTCAGACACTCTAGCCGGTTCTCTATTCGAGGAGTTTCGACGAAATGGGAGCGGGCGTTTTGTGGCGGTCGAGGCGATTGACCGGCTGATAAGAGAAACGCAGGCGAGATGGATCATTCTTTCGTACAGTTCTGGTGGAAGGGCAACGGCAGAGGAATTGGGGGATGTGTTGTTCGCAAACGGAACGATCCTTGACACCGTGGAGATCGACTACAAACGGAACGTGATGGCAGAGATGAAGTGGACCAATAAATGGTTACGGGATGCCGACGACCCGAATCGTGAGTTCCTCTTCCTGATCGAGAAGACATGAAGAGCCCCAACCATCCGCTGTTGAATACGTGGCTTCGCCCCGGAGCGGGGCGAAATCGAGCTTCCGTCCAATGGGTTGGCTCTGCGCCGCGCAGCGGCCTGAACAACCCATTGCTATCTGCCCGTGGGCAGACGGACCAACCTTCGGGCTATCGCCTTGTCGGTGCTCCAACGCCTGCGGTTGTCTGCCTGCCGCCCCACCTGCCGGAAGTGGCGCGGGCAGATGAGCCGCTCAATTTCGCCCCGTTGGGGCAGCTCATCGCAGTCCGTGGAGGATGTATGAACAATCACGAACTGAATCGCGAGGGCAGAAGGAACGTCGAAGCTGAATTGCTGCGACGCGGCGCAGCCTCCGTAACCTCTCGCGGAACACGGAAGATCTATTTACACGTGACCAACTCGAACCAGAGCCGCACGGTTGAGCTTCAGGTTAAAACGAAACGGAAGGGCAACTGGCACACAAGAACCGATGAAGCCAAGCCAAGCGGAACACCCATGGCATTGGAGGACGTAAGACATTTTTGGGTGTTCGTGGATTTGGGTGGTACACCCAGATACCGGATCGTCCCTAACGGGTGGATCCGCAACGACATTCACGAAGCGCACCAACAATATCTCAACAAACACGGTGGACACCGCGCTCAAAACGATGACTCAAACCACCACTCAATCCATGAGAGCCGCTTAGAAAACTGGCAAAACACCTGGGACATCCTCGGGATCTTCTGACAGCCCGTTGACTCACCAGGCGGTACGGTAGCTTCCGTGCTGCCACATCCTGTTCGACATGGCACTTGCAAGGAGAGGTCCGTGGAAGTGCACGATGGCATCGAGACATACCGACCGCCCACGAAGGCACGACTGGACGTCCTGCGCAGTGCTGCAGCGCGCCGCGTCGCCATCAACACCCACTGCATGGACGCTCGCAGCCATGAGTATCACCCCCATGAGTATCCAAATGGACACCTTCATAGCACTTTCCTCCCGGACGACAATCGCGCTTGCGGCACACGCTAAGCTGGCCAACAATACCACTGGAGAGCACTGGTGTCAAAGAACACCACAAGCCATCGGGAAGCCTTCCGAGATGGTTTGACATCCGTCGATGAGACGAGTAGAATTCCGCAACAGGCTCAACGCGGTCAAGAGACGTCTGATCGACCCACAATAAAATGAAAACACGAGAAAGCGGAATGCCAGCCGAGGAGATGTGGCAGACATTCTTCAGCCCCACCGAGACACTCCAAGCACTCGGCTTGCGCCGAGATATGACAGATATTGTCGACTTCGGCTGTGGGTATGGAACGTTTGCGATTCCGGCAGCCCAGATCGTGACAGGCACCGTCCACGCATTCGATATTGAGCCAGACATGATTGACGTAACAAGGAACAAAGCACATCATCACAACCTCAACAACGTCCGGTTGTATCTGCGCGATTTTGTGACGGAAGGAACAGGGCTACCGGACGCGTCCGTTGACTATGTAATGCTCTACAACATTCTCCATGCGGAAAAACCCACCTACCTTCTTTCTGAGGCATCCCGCATCCTGCGAGATGGCGGAACGGTTGGGATCATGCACTGGAACTATGACCCCAAAACGCCGCGTGGTCCGTCCATGAACATTCGCCCCAGACCAGAACAGTGTGAGAAATGGGCCGAGACGGTAGGGTTTAGCGTCAGAACCCGACACATCGACTTGCCCCCTTACCACTACGGCATTGTGGCAACGAAACCCCACGGCAGATGAAGATCGTGATGCAGTTCACAGGCCCAGAGACCGAATCAAGTGGGTCTCGATTCGCCTATTGCCGCACAGATGCAGTGCACGGAGTAATCGGGCGTAGAGTCAGGGGCACGCATCACTTCACTGCGGCCAAGGGATCATCTCTGGTGGAGCCAGTCGCTGTCGCTGACCTGATTGAGGAGCGGGAGCGAGGGGAGCCGGGGCCACCCGCAGGATTGAGGAAGGAGCCTGATTATTGATTTCCCCGAAAATGTCTGCAACCTCAATTCTCTCGTAAGCTTGGAGACGGTCTCGCATTCCCTTGTGTACAGCGTGCTGATTGATTCGCACTGTCGGCATTGGTCATTCCTTTCGGCATCGACACGTCAAATCCTTCCAACGGTGCTGCATTGCCAACATCAAGAATCAGGGATGTGGCCCTGACTCGCTGACTGAAGACGCGACGCGGGGTGCGGTTCACGATGGTGCGTCCCGTGATTACGGGGGTATCTGATTTGTACACCATTACCTGTACCCGTAGGATAAAGTTCCAGCTTTGTCGCCCTTCGAGGGATGACAGAGATGGTGCATTAACTTTGAGGTTGACAAAGCTGGAGCTTTATCCTACGGATTTGAGCGCGAGTGCGCCGTAATGCCGGGATGCACCCGTTCACTATTCCCTCACCATGTCCCCCATCACCATAATCCACCCGACGCGCAACACGGTGCCATCGTACTTCTTCGGGTCGTAGTTGGGCTGGTCTTTGACACGGTTGGTGACCGGACTGCGATTTGTAATCGAAGCCTCGCGGGGCTCTGTATGCGGGGAAGGGGCACGACGGTCTCGGTGGGATTGGCCCGAATGTCGGTCTGGTAGCGATGGAGTCGTTTCAGGAGTAGTCCTAATCTGACTTGTCCCTCAACACGAATGCGCTGGACTCCGTGTGTTGGCGCACCTTTGCGGCAGCCTGTTGTCCCAGTGTCTCAGGACTGTGCATGACTGGTCCAAGGTGGGGGTGTTCCACCTCCCAGACGCGCAACATCTCCATAAAGCGCCGTGCGTCATAACCGGACTCCATTGCCAGCCTGTCCTTGATCTGCCAGAGTTCCTCAATAATCGGGTCCGGTTTCATACGTATCATCTCCCATCAGTTCCGGGGGCGTGCAGACTTTGGGTAGCTTCCAGCCCAAGCGCAGTGCCTCGGCCTCCAGCCGGCGCAATATCTGGGCGTTTGCCAGATGCCGACAATTCCATGTGAGCAGGTAGTCCACCTTCTCGACAGTGGCGATGGCGAGGTGAGCGGCATCAGGCTGGGCACGCGACGGCAACGCTCCCGTGGCGAGAAGTGCCAGCATAAACTGGTCCGACTCAGGCGCCACCTTGAGAATCGTCAAGTCGCGAAGGATTTCCAGCCTCTTTCGCGCTTGTTCCGGGTCCCCGTGACTGGCTTCCCGCACCACTTCAGACGATATCACACAGTGAAACTGTGAGCGTCGCAGTCGCCACCAGTCCCGCGTGACTTGTTGGTTGGCCGCGACAACCAGATCGCGGCTGGAATCCCCCACAAGCAAGCTGATGAATGAGGTTTCGAGGTATACCTTCTCCATTCCCGCAATTCCTCAGCGTCGCGCCAACGATAAAAAGTAAATCACAGCCGGTGGCGCCAATACACCAACAAATCGCACCGGCTCGTCCATTCGTCCGTAGCGACGACGGTCCGCACTTCCCTCGCTACGACTGCTCTAACGATACCCGTCATCAGCTATCCCGTCAATACCGCGCGGCGGCGATGGGCGGAGGATTCCGTGTGAGCGCCGTTTTCACTCCCTCACGACATCCCCTATCACCATAATCCACCCCACCCGCAACACCGTGCCGTCGTACTTCTTCGGATCGTGGTTGGGCTGGTCTTTGACACGGTTGGTGACCGGACTGCGATCCGGTTGGTCGGGATGGATTTCGACACTCACGGTATGCACCGTGTCGTCGAGACCCTGCCCGACCCCGACCGAGGCAGGGCGCCAGTAAGTACAGTACCAGTCGAACCGCGGGCGCGGCAGACCGGTCTTGCCATCAAGCGTACACACCACCTGAGCGCCGTCGGGGCCCATGAGGTCGTACAGGCTGACCGCGGTTCCCTTGAACTTGAATGAAATTGTCTCACCAGGTCTCGTGGCTTCCCATACCTCCGGCATCAGCTTGTTGAATGAGGCCGCCAGGCCTTCCGTCGGGCTGAGTTTCTTCCATCCCGCGGAGAGCATCCACGGTTCCAAAGGCACAAGCTTGGCGCTCTCCCAGTTGTCCGGCATCATCGGCACCTTTAGCGTGTGCGCTTCCCGCTTCGGGGTTGACTCCCACTGTTCCAGCGCGTCGGTGATAACCTGGGTATAGATAGTATGGCCGGCGTCGAGTGGGTGAACGCCGTCCGTCGAGAACAGAATGGTTCCCTCCGGTGTCGGCAGAGCGTTCCCCTTCTCGTCCTTCATCGGCACGTACAGCAGTTTTTTCTCCCGCGCCAGTTCGGCGGTGCGCATCGCCATGTTGATGGAGGGAATGCCGTAATAGTCCGCAAGAAACTCATCTGCCGACGCGGCCTGCGGGCAATTTCCCTCGTCGAGGTCCTTCTCATAGCCCACGCGGAAGGTGTAGACGTAACAGATGTCGATGCTCGGATCCATCTTCCACGTCTGGCGAATGATGCCTTCCATCGAGCGCCAGATATCCGCCGGAGGCGTCCCCCCGTCATTGACGGAGAATTCCACGAAGATCAAATCCGGCTTGTGCCGCAGCACGTCGTGATAAAAGCGATACACCCCAAATCCAGAACCGGTTCCCCCGATCGCCGCATTGATCTCACTGATGTTTGCTTGCGGGTATTTCTCTTGAAGCCACTTCAGCGTCTTGACCCGCCACCCCGCCTGTGCGGTGATGCTGCCCCCGAAATAGGCGATGCGTATTTCCCGCTGCGACCTGCCCGAGTTCGCCGCCTGCAGCTTTGCGAAGACGTTTCCCAGGCCGTCCCTCGGAACGGACAGTCGTGCGGGAACGAACTTGAAGTCTTTCGGAGATTCAGCGTTTACCACCGCCAGACTGGAGAGAGAGAAAGCCAATGCAACCACCGCGTGTCTCAGGTTCATGTCTACTCCTTATGCAGATGTTTCAGGTATCGGGTTTCAGGTGTCAGTGCTCTGGGCGACGGGCTGCGAGAGTAATGATGCACCGGACCCACTACTCATCATTTGCCGCTCGACCCTCATCCCTCAACATTTATCACTCATCACTTGACCAACGTGATGAACCCCGCGTTGCCGACTTCCCAGGTCCAGGCTCCCGTTCCCTGCCACATCAGCCAGTTTGGCTCTGCGGTCTTGCGCACACTCAGGTTAAATTCCAGCTTTGTCTGCTTCGTAGGATCGACGCCCAAAGAAGTGAAGGGAATTTTCCACTCCGCTGTCCACCGGCCCGCGTCGACGATCTTCGCTGCGTAAGCAACTCCCTCAGCCACGCGCTTCACTATCGCCCCCGGCGCGCCGGCTTCGTCGCTACTTTCCCAATGCCCGTTTGTGAAACCCCGGAGAATGAGAATCGGCGCGTTCTTGCCGGCGCCTGGGTTGCGGAAGGCGACTTCCACGGCATCGTCCTGCCCC
>Ga0210044_10011285_pt1 | contig 10442 bp, 9 predicted proteins | sample CryGey13umfilter_2_FD_183959 | JGI IMG/M metagenome (GOLD analysis project Ga0210044, IMG submission 183959) | Groundwater microbial communities from aquifer in Utah, USA - Crystal Geyser 4/9/14 3 um filter (SPAdes) (version 2) | ecosystem: Environmental > Aquatic > Deep subsurface > Groundwater...
CATCTCAACCTTTCTTCTTTAATTGTTTTTGGCATATTGATACACATCTTCCAAGATAAACCTATCTTGGAAAAACCGCCATATGTGTGTGGACATTACCTAAGGCTCTTGACTTTTTTTGCCAACTATGCTAGGATATTCGGAAATCAAAAATGGGTTGAAAGCATTCTGAAATCAAAGGAAATAGCCTATGGAGGTATGTGTATTATTCTTTATCGGGGCTTATTTTATGCAAAAATAGCAAATTCGCTATTTTATTCAGTGCCGGTCAGCAAAATGACCAGCCCTGTGAGAATAGAGAAGTCATTCTTTAACAATTGAGAATGGATTAAATTAGTATAGATTTGTAATTCTTTCCTCGTGGACCGAAGGCGGTCGGTTCAATTCAAATAAGTTGAATTGGCAACCAAGCCAATAACCAGAAATTCAACGACCAAGGAGGTCAAGCCATGAAACAGTTCATGAAGCAGATCATCGTTGTTGCAGCACTGGTTCTCATCGCGGGTTCCGCCTTTGCCGGAGGAAATTCAGTCGCCGAACAAGGCAGCATCGAGATCGGTGCAAGTCACCAGTTTGGCAACGAAAACACCGGTGGGTTCGTCCTCGGTAGTGTTAATGGAAGCTATCGGGCCGAAGGTCGTCACGATGCCTGGGGCGAAACCGACGGGTCGGTTTTGCTCAAGGGCAACAGTTTCGAAGGCGATCACTTCGCGAAATCGTCCGCCTTTGGGAAGGTTGAGTCGTCGGCTAAGGCCGATGGCAAAAAGCTTTCCGAAGTCGCTATCAATGGTGAGGTAACCCAGGGTAACTGGACTTCGCTTACGGACGGAGATAATTTCGCTTCGTCCGGCAACATCACCAAGGCCGATTACCTGGGCGAGCGAAATGGACGGTATTTCACCGGCGCGGATGGTTCCGCGACGGCAGGAGGTGAGAGCTTTTCATATCTGAAATCAACGTCCAATGAAACGAAAGCAGCTTCGGGAACTTCCGGATTTTCCAGCGGCACATTGCACATGGAAGGCGGGGATCCTTCGGCTAATGGTTTCGGCCAGTCCGTCGTGGGCATCAGTATGACCCGCGGCAACACATCTGGAGCCGCATACGCCGAAGGCAATTCCAACTACGCTGCCCAAGGCGCGTATGCGGCCAAGGGGTCGCTGAAAATCGCGACCGAGGCCGATATTAAGATGTTGCCTGACGGCATCAAGGTCACGGCCGGGGCGTCTTCCTCTTCGAAGGCATCCTCACGTTAAGGCAAAAAATCACAAACAGAGAAAGGGGACATATGAACAGGAAAACATTCCCGATGTTCATCGTGCTGATCCTGCTGTTGATAGGGTCAGCGATGGCTGGATCCGAGTCGAATTCGGATTCCAGTTCGGCGGTGACACTCGACGCACGCGACCAAAGCTCGAGTGTCAGCCAACGGCCGTTTCTATCGGCATTTCCGGGCATGGGATCCTTCCTGTTTTCCGGATTTCCGATCGACGGGGGGAAGTGGAATATGTATTGTCCACCCGTCTACAAAAAGCTTTCCCTGAAAGAGGTCGAAAGCATGAAACGCAAGTTTCAGCTTTCAGACTTCTGGCCATGGAACTGGAAGTCTCGGATCCATTCGGCCAAGATCGGGGAAAGTCTTCCCAGCAATGGGGATGATATTTCCTGCACCGGATACTGGCCGAAAGTCATGGCTTATCCGGGTGACAAAGTGCTGTCAACCGCTCGCATTTTGGGCGATCCGAATTGGCCCGAGGAGGCATTCCTCGGGATGGCGGAAGCCACCTGCAAGGCGGAATCCGGCTCACGGAGAGTAGCGATGCGAGCAAGGATTCTCAAAGACGGAGTGACCGTCGGGAGTTCCGTCGGGATCGGCGGAGCCGCCTCGAAAGTTGTGGGAGGTGGCGACGAAGGCGTGGCCTTTGCCGCCGGCGGACAATTAGGAACCAATCGAACGCGGGTTGAGGACTATATCGAATTTGAGGTGTTGTGCCTCAATGATGGGCCAACAGAACCGGATCCGAGTTGGTTTCCGAGGCCGGAACCCGCGAAACCGGCACCGGCACCGCAAGTGGTGGCGCCGCCGGAACCCGCAAAGCCGACCTGCGACGCGGACAAAATTCGCGAGCGGATTTCGGAACTGGAGAAAAAAGTCCAGAGCTGCAAATTATTTTGTTTCAACAACCTTGGATACCGCCAAGCTCTCGGTGATGCCTACATAGATTTGTATATCTGTGTGGGCGACAAGGAAAACCTCCGCAAGGCGATAGAGCATTATCAGATCGCCGAACGCAACTACCTGAGCGGACACGACATCCGTGCTCATCAGGTCGAAGCGGACACGATCATCGCCCAGGTTTACTACAACTGGGCCGGCTGCATCCGCGAGCTTTACGATCGGGATGCGACCCTTAAGTTTGCGCGGGACAAAAATCTTGAGCGGATCCCGACCGGATTCGCCAGATAAGGGGGGCGTAAACATGAAAAAAATACTCATAGTACTTTTCGCCTCCCTGTTCGCTCTTGGACTCATCGCTCAAAACGCGATGGCTGTTACGCCCAAGGGTGAGGAGATGGTGGTCGGTATTTTCATCGGCAGCGAACCGGTTCCGCCGATTCCGCTGACGGCGAAAGACGTTGAGAAAATCGTCGTCAAGGAGCGGCAGAAAACTGAAAAAAGCGTCGAGAAACTTTTAGACGCCAAAGATACCGCAACAGCCAAAGCTCTGAAGGCGGAAGTTTACTCACTCGATCGGCTCGTCAAGGTGGACAACACCATGACCCATGTCCTCGACAACGTGGACAAGAGGATTCAAAAGACCGCTACCACGGACAATGTAGCGGATGTCAGCAAGCGAGTGGCCAGATCCGAAAAAAGCATCATCGGGTTCATGGCAGGCGGATTCTTATTCATCCTCCTGGCAATTGCACTTGCGGCATTCGCTGCATCTCGTCGATTCGGGGCAGCGCACACGGACATCGAGACGGTTGTAAAAGCCGTGGACGGTAATCCGGAACGGGTCGCAGAAGCGCTGGGAAAGCCGGCGAACGCCCGTCTCGTTTTTAAAGTAACGGGCAAGGTTCTGGTTCTGTATGAAGTAACTCACTTCGTGACAAGAAGGGGCGGAAGCTACCCATCATTGTTCGTCACGGAAGATGGGACGAGCAGGAAGTTTTACGAGAAGCCATGGGAAGCTCGCGACTCCGACAAGAGCGTGATGAGGAGCTATTTCTTCGGGGATCTCCGGGTGAGACAGGATCCCCAAGCGCTCGCGCAAGTGAAGTTGATTGCAGCGCTCGAAGCGGCAGGCCGTAAGCCTCCGGAGGAGCGCGATAAGGCGCAGGAGTGGATCGCGATCCGCGTTCTCACATCCTAAGCGACAATGGTAGCCCGGGCAGCAAGATCGCCCGGGCTACCAGGAAATTACATGTAAAGATATATGTCATGCCCAAGGGGCTGGCAGCTCGGAATGCCCAAGCGGCTTCCGAAAACTGTTCCGAAATACGGACAGTTTACAGATACGATCCGTTCCACGAGCTGGACGGAAAGTATGCAGACAGATACATCACGCATAGTACATAAATTCGCTTTCAACTGAAGTCTTAAAATTAAGCGTTCAGTTCACAGAGAAATGCAAGGAGTAGTATCAGCGTTATACACTCCTTTTAGTTTACCCTCACACCAATTGAAAATAGCCTTTCAGGCTTTTTTTATTCTTAATCAGCAAGAGTTACACTTTTAAACAATAAAAATAATTTTTAGGTAAATTTTTTAAATTCTTGATTGGTGTGGGGGTTTACCCAAAAAGCCAAAAATATGTGGTTGGTTGATCCCGCACTAACTTTAAACCCGCGCCTTCGGTGCGAAGTGGCTATGTGCAGTTAAAGTTAGTGCGGGGTTGACAAAACAATCAGTAGGTGCTAACCTAACCAGTTAAAAATGAAAGTCAATAGGCGGAGCAAAACGCATAAATCCCGTAGGATTTTAATGAATATTGACGGGAGCGTAAATATAATTATTTCTCAAATTTTTCCTATCGCCCCAAAACGATAGTTGAAAAATCTAACGGGGTGAAAATAGCTTTTATCGGGCAAAAAGAAATACCAGCCACGGAGTCCGGAGTTGAGAAATACGTGGAAAATTTAGCAGCCGGGCTGGCGGAAAGAAATCATAAAGTTTTTGCCTATGTCAGCAAAAGTAATGCTAGCAAAAACATAAGAGAATACAAAAAATTTAGTCTGATCCAGTTGCCGGGAGTTTCCAATCAACGGCTAAACTCAATTTTATACAACGGTTGCGCTACGATCCACGCCATGTTTCAAGACTTTGATGTCATCCATTATCAGGCACCCGGTCCGGCAGCCCTAAGTATTTTGTTAAAAATTTTTAAGCCCCGAACCGCCTTTCTGTTTACTTTCCATTGGCAGGACCATTTTATTCTAAAAACCGAGTTTTTGACCAAAGCATTTTTGAGGTTAAGTATCCGCGCTGCCTGTATAATGACGGACAAAACAATAACGGTTTCTCGGGTTTTGGAAAAATTTATCAAAGAAAAATTCAGCCAAAAAACCAAGGTCATTCCGTCCGGTGTCAGCATTTCATCTACTCACGAAGATTATTTATTGGAAGACTGGGGATTGAAAAAAAATGAATATTTGCTGGCCGTCAGCCGACTTAACAAGTCAAGCGGCATTCAATATTTGATTGCGGCCTACAATAAACTTGAAGAAAAAAAGAAAACCAATGGAAAAAAATTAGTCATCGCGGGCGGCGGATTTTATGCCGATGATTACATAAATCATTTGCATCTTCTGGCCATTGGCAACCCAAACATTATTTTTACCGGATTTCAAAGCGGTGAGGCACTGAAGCAATTTTTTTCGCATGCCTATTTTTTGATCCATCCGTCCGATTCAGCCAGTTTTTCGTCAACATTGCTAGAGGCCATGGCGTGCGGAAAGGCGGTCTTGGCTAGTGATATTCCGGAACATCTGGAGCCGCTGGGAAATAATGGATTTTATTTTTTAAAAAGTAATGCGCGAGATCTCGAGGAGAAGTTATTGCGGCTTATCAACAGCCCGAAAATAATCAAGGAAGCCGGGACCAAAGCGCGAGAAGTGATTGAATTTGATTATCGATGGGAAAAAATCGTAGAAAAAATTGAGGCGGTCTATCGGGAGGTTATTTTTTATAAAATGCATAATCAAATAATTTTTCATAACACATATGGGAAAGATGCTAAAATCTAAATCATTTTGGCTGGTTGCCATTTTGCTGGCTGCGATCATCTTTGCGTTTGGCATAAACCAAAGCAAAGTTTATCAAGCGGAAGTAAAGTTGCTGATTCTGCCAAAAAACGAGATAAGCGCCAGTAACATTGATCAAATAATCGAAAACGCGAAAGAAATTCCGACCGCGCTTTCTTTTTATGACAAGCTGGTCCAGCTTAATCCGGAAATAGAGAGCGGGGCTTCAATTCTTCCTGACAAGGACCGGCGAGACGCCTGGAACGCCCAGATCAGCGTCCGGAGAATCGGTGGAAGCGGAATGATAGTTGTCCGCGCGCTGAATGCCGACCAATCCCAGGCGGAAATTCTTTCCACGCGAACTGCCAAAGACCTTTTGGTTGTTTTGGGGAAATATTATAATATGCAAGCTGACATTGACGGACGAATCATCGATGGGCCAATTGTTTATCAGATGGCCAAAGCTAATTTCGCGAAGTGGGTTCTTATCGGCTTGCTCGTCGGACTGGTGATGAGTATGCTGATTTTTTCGCTCGCATTTTATCTTCAAAGTAAATTTGAGGAAAACGGACCCATAGAAATTCCTTTATCTCTTTCGAGTTTGAAGGAATATAGATCGGAAGCGCCGGCGGAACCGGAACTGTTGACCAAAAAAGCCGCGGCTCCGGATAATCTGCCGATCAGTGAAGATTCGGCAATCAGCGATATTCCGGAGATGCCGGATGAAATTATTGACGAAAACGAAAGTATTCTGTCCGAACCGACAGCAGAAGAGTCAGGAGAACGACTGAAAAAACTATTAAAACGCGAGGCAACTCCGGAAGAAGTAAAGGAGCGCTTGAACAAACTGTTACAAGGAAATTTATAAGCTATTTCATCATAATTCAAGAAATTTTGTTGGGGCGGGTGCATTCTTTTGAAGGCATTCGCCCTTTTGTTTTAGCCAAAAGTATACTATATTAAAAGGGTATGAGTTTTAGTGAAAAAAATATGATTGAGGGCGTCATTATCAAAAAACTTGGTAAATATGAAGATGAGCGGGGGTGGCTCACAGAAATTTTTCGCAATGATGAAATATCCGTGCATCCGGTTATGAGTTATATAAGTGCAACCAAAACCGGAGTTACTCGAGGACCGCATGAGCACGTCCATCAAACAGATGTTTTTGTTTTTATCGGTCCGGGTTCAGTTGAGCTAAGCTTGTGGGATCGAAGAGAGACTTCCACTACGAATGGAAAAAATATGAAAATAAAAGTTGGGGAAGATAATCCATCTATGATCATTGTCCCGCCAGGCGTGGTTCACGCATATAGATGCATTTCTGACAAAGATGCTTGGTGCGTAAATTTACCAGATAAGCTGTATAAAGGCGAAGGAAAAAAAGAAGAAATCGACGAAACGAGATGGGAAAACAAAACTGACTCACCATATAAATTTTAATTTAAATCTGTTTATTTATCACATTAGTCAATGATCGTTAACTAATGTGATGCGAATATGAAGTTGTTGACCGCGAATGGCGCCGGCTTTACCCGCCCGCAAAGCTTCGCGTAGCGACGCTGGCGAGCTGGTTATAATTTGTGTTAATTTTATGAAACTATTAATTACAGGAGGGGCAGGATTTATCGGGAGCAACTTTATCCACTACATACTAAAAAAATATCCGGATTACAAAATTGTCAATCTGGATCTTTTGACTTATGCCGGAAATTTGGAAAATCTGAAAGACAGTGAAGGCAATCCGAATTATAAATTTGTAAAGGGGGACATAGCCGATGCAAAATTGGTTAATGAACTTGTCAAAGAAGTTGATATGATTGTCCACTTTGCCGCCGAGTCACATGTCGACCGTTCCATACTGAATTCAATTTCTTTTATACACACAAATGTTATCGGCACGCATACGCTTTTAGAAGCAGCTAAAAATAACGGAAATAAGCGCTTCCATCACGTTTCCACGGATGAGGTTTTCGGTTCGCTTGCGCCCAATGATCCAGCTTTCAATGAGAAAACTCCCTATGACCCCCGGAGTCCATACAGTGCTTCCAAGGCGGCTTCTGATCATTTAGTTCGGGCATATTTTCATACCTATGATTTGCCAGTTACCATCTCGAATTGTTCCAATAATTACGGACCGTTTCATTTTCCGGAAAAACTAATTCCGCTTTTTATCACCAATTTATTGGAGGATAAAAAAGTTCCGCTTTATGGCGACGGTCTGAACGTGCGGGATTGGCTGTATGTGGAAGACCACTGCGCGGCTATCGATTTAATAATTCATAAGGAGAGCATCGGGGAAACATATTGCATCGGCGGCAACGCGGAAAAAAATAATCGCGAAATTACGCATGAGCTTTTAAAATTAATGGACAAAAATGAAAGTTTTATTGAGTTTGTCAAAGATCGTCCTGGACACGACAAGCGCTATGCGATTAATTTTTCAAAAATTAAAAAGGAATTAGGTTGGGAGCCGCGTGTCAATTTTACCCAAGGACTGAAAAAAACCGTCGAATGGTATAAAAATAATCAGGACTGGTGGAAAAAAATAAAATCAGGAGAATACAAAGACTACTACAAAAATCAATATGGAAAATAAATATGACGTTATTATTGTCGGTGCCGGGCCGGGCGGGCTCCGCTGCGCGGAAATTCTCGGTGCAGCCGGAAAAAAAGTTTTGCTTTTAGAAAAAAAAGAGGAAATTGGACCAAAGGTTTGCGCCGGAGGACTTACCCGTAAAAGTATCGAGCTACTGAAAATTCCGCAAGAGATGCTCTCGGGATCCAGCCGTTATATTATTTTTCGGACCAAAATATTTAGAACCAAGCTGGACTTCGGAGAAAATTTCATACACAGTGTCAGCCGGAAGGACTTGGGACAGTGGCAATTACAGCGCCTGGATCAAAATTATGTAGATATACAAACAGGCACCGAGGTTCAGAAAATCGACGGAGAAAAAGTTGTGTTGCAAGATGGCCGGAAAATCGAATTTTCATTTTTAGTGGGAGCCGACGGATCAAATTCCTTGGTTAGAAAATATGTGGGGCTTAAAACGCTTTTAATTGGTGTGGCATTCCAATATTGGATTCCCAAAAAGTTCGACGAATTTGAAATATTTTTCGATTCAGGGTTATTCGGTTCGTGGTATAGTTGGATTTTTCCCCATAACCACATAACTTCGATTGGCTATGGCTGTTTTCCTCGGCTATTTTCCATAAAAAAAGCCCGCAAGAATTTTATGAAATGGATTGCCGATGAAAAAATCGACTTGTCTGCGGCAAAGTTTGAAGCGCATCCCATCAATTGCGATTACCGGGGATTTCAGTTCAAAAATATTTTCTTAGTCGGTGATGCGGCTGGGTTTACCTCGGGGTTTACCGGAGAAGGCATTTATCAAGCACTGGTTTCTGGGGAAGAAACGGCTAAAAAAATACTTAATCCACGATACAAATGCAAAAAAATCAGGGCGATTCGCCGGGAGGTCTGGATTCACGATATGATGCTTGGGTTTATAATGTTTTTCGGTCCGTTTAGAAATATTATTTTTAACATTGTAGTGCTGGCGACTAGAAATAAATTTTGTGCTCGCTATCTTTTAAAAATTTTAACGTAAAAATATATGAATAAAAAAGAAAAAATTGTGATTATCGGTGCCCAAGGCATGCTGGGACAGGAATTGGTCAAAGTTTTTAAACGGGACAAGGAGTATGCGGTTTTTGCTTGGGACAAAAAAGAAATTGACCCCGTTAGAAGTCCGCTCCGCACGCGGAACGGTAAGCGCTCTAAGTGGTTTACTTCTAACGGGGTTGACATTACGCAGGAAAAAAAAGTCAAAAATAAAATCAGTAAATTAAGACCATCGGTTATAATAAACGCGGCGGCTTATAACGCAGTCGACAAGGCTGAGGATGCAAAAGAATATTCTTTTGCCAAAAAAGTTAACGGTTTGGCGCCTGGATATTTGGCGAAAGCCGCCAAAGAAATCGGGGCGGTGCTGGTCCACTATTCAACCGACTATGTCTTTGACGGGAATCCGGATATCCCGGAGCCGGAAGGATGTGCCCATGCTTGTTCATCTTGCAATCTGCATGAAACTTTTCAGCCGGCCATCGGATTTGACGAAAATGCCAAGCCGAGGCCAATTTCCAAATATGGAAGATCTAAGTTGACGGGCGAAAAGGAAATCAGGAAAATAACGAAGAAATATTATATTATCCGGTTGTCAAAATTATTCGGCAAGCTAGCCAAAGCCAAAGACGCCAAAAAAAGTTTTTTTGATGTCATGCTGGAAGCCGGAAAGAAGAATAAGGTCGTCAAGGTTGTGGATGAGGAAACTAGCTGCTTCACATACGCACCGGATCTGGCTAAAAAAACCAAAGAAATTATCGACTCTAAAAAGCCTTTCGGCGTATATCACATTGTGAATAGCGAACCTTGCACCTGGTATGAAGCTGTTCTAGAATTGTATAAGATAGCCAAGATAAAGGCTAAAGTGATTCCAGTTTCGGCTACGGAATTCCCGCGGCCGGCAAAACGGCCCTATTATTCGGTGTTGCTCAACACCAAACTTAACCCGCTGCGAAGCTATAAGGAAGCATTAAAAGAATATTTGAAAAAATAATGAAAAATCCGGTAAATTTCAGAAATAAAAAAATATTGGTCATCGGGGCCCATCCTGATGACAATGACTTCGGTGCGGCGGCGACTATGGCTTTGGCCGCGAAGCTTGGCGCTAAGATTTTTTATGTGATCGCAACCAAGGGTCAGCGGGGAAGTAATGACAAAAAAATGACTGGTGAGAAGCTAGCAAAAATAAGAGAGCAGGAGCAACGAAAAGCCGCTAAAATATTAGAAATCAAAGAGGTTATTTTCCTGGATTATAACGATGGTGAATTGGAGGTAAATTTAAAATTAAAAGAAGATCTGGTGATGTTTTTGCGAAAATACCGACCAGACTATGTTTTTACGATGGATCCCAGCCGTTTTTATTATAAACGCGCGGATTTTGGGTTTATCAATCATTCTGATCATCGTGCCATTGGGGAAGCTACTCTCGATGCTTGCTATCCATTGGCTCGGGATGCGGTTTCTTTTTCCGAACACGCGAAAATCGGATTGAAACCGCACAAAGTAAAAGAAATTTTTTTATTCAGTTTTATGCCAGAGGAAGCAAACTGTTTTATTGACGTGACAAAAA
>Ga0210044_10011290_pt1 | contig 10440 bp, 5 predicted proteins | sample CryGey13umfilter_2_FD_183959 | JGI IMG/M metagenome (GOLD analysis project Ga0210044, IMG submission 183959) | Groundwater microbial communities from aquifer in Utah, USA - Crystal Geyser 4/9/14 3 um filter (SPAdes) (version 2) | ecosystem: Environmental > Aquatic > Deep subsurface > Groundwater...
TCATCACCGCGTCCCAGGGTGTCTGGTCCCGTAGCATCCGCTCGGCTTGCTTCACGGTCCCGCAGGTGCCGACGTCGTGCCCGGCGCGGGTCAGCAGGTTACGCCATGACTTGCAGATACGTTGCTCGTCGTCGACGATCAGGATGCGCATCGCGCTGTCCCCCTGTGTTGGTGCTGGTCAAGGTCGAGGCATTGATTCCGGTTCAGCGATCGTAGCTGTTGAAGCGCAGCTGCAGGTGGAGGTGGAAGTAGTGGCTTTCCTGCAGGTAGTAGGGGGTGGCCTGGCCGCAGATCCGAACGCGGAACAGCGTCCCCAGCATGGCCGCCCACTGGGCGTCGGTGAGCTGGAGGTGGGAGTCGAAGCTCACCGGCAGCGTGGGATAGTCGCCCAGCTTGACCTGCGAGTGGTCCAGTTCGACCAGGGTCACGGTGTGGCTGGGGCTGTCGATGACCAGCGAGATGTCGAAGGTGCCGAAGCTCTTGGCCAGCGGGGCGAACCCCGGCCCCTCGTCGGCGTAGAGCGTGATCTCGTCCACGGTGATCCGGGCCGGATCGCGCCCCCCGAGCGCCTGGCGGGTGTCGCGGAGGAAGCGCTCGAAGATCCCGTCCATGTTGTCCTTGACCGAGATGCTGTCGCCGCACACCGTGGAGCCCACGGCCTTGGTGCGGTCGAGGGACAGGGTGAACGGCACGACCCGCGTCGCCAGCAGCGGGTCGGGGCTGCAGGCGGCCAGGGGGAGGAGGAGGGCCAGGCGAACCAAGGCGACGGTCATGGTAGAAGTCCCCGGTCGCTCGGTCACGGCAGGCCTATTCGGGTGTTTCGTCCGGTGTGTCATCGCCTGTTGGTTCCCGTTGTTCCCTTTGGCCTTCGGCCCACTCTTTCCAGCTAATGAATCCCTCGGTCCAATGATCCTTGTTGAGTTCGCACTCAACTAGCCATGGACATGCTCACAGAACCCCGGCATGGGAGACAGTCGATCCACTGCAGCCTGGGCTTCCGCCTCGGTTGTGTACGCCCCGATGAACTTCACATCTTCTTCCCCGTCGGGCGGTGCGCTGTGGACATGCTGGACCAAGTAGACGCTCATGATCATTGGACTCACTCAGAAGCGGTCAAGGGAGATCCTCTGTCGTCACCGGGTCATCACTTTCTCCAACCCCGAGTTCTCTTGCCCTGGCGTACCAGACAACTGCAAGATCTCGGTCTTCCCCGATTCCAACCCCGTAGAAATAGCACCGGCCGGTTTCTTCGATCGCCTGCGCATCACCTCGAATACCAGCTGCCAGATATAGTTCAAACGCTCGGCGCAGATCACGAGCGACGCCATGACCCAGTTCATACGCTACGGCAAGATCATACAATCCACTTGGGTAGAACTTAGCGGCACACACCTTCAGGAGAGACACGGCTTTCTGGTAGTCCTTCTCAACCTGTTCACCATACAGATACCATGATGCCAGAGCGTATGTCGCCCGAACATCTCCATCGGCATGCGCCTGCTGCAGGAGTTCAAGAGCCTGAGCCAACTCACGCTCGCTTCCGCGCGCCAGCCGGAGGGCTCTCTCGTATGAATCGGAGCTTGAATCAAGTGGTTCACTTGTCATCTGGAGGCCACTTCTTTCGCCATCCATCTGGCTTGCGCCGAGGGAATCGCCGACGTTGGTCGCCTTTCTCACGACCTCGATCCATCAATCGTCGAGTATCTGCTCTCTCGTGTTTGCCTGCTGTACTACCTCGCGCATTAGTAGTGTGTCCACTTGGCCCTGCAGGGGCAAGTGGGTCAAGTTCCGACCCTTCGCTCCCGGCGTGTCCTTCATCTGGAGTTGCTTGACCAGACGGGAGTAGGTTGATTCGTACTCTTGGTTTGCGCTTATCAGCATCACCGCCGCTTTCGAGTTCACCGTTCTTCTTCGCCGCCAGGTAGCTCTGGATCTCGGCATCCAGAGTATGCGTGAGGGCCATCTCGATGGCAATCTTGGTCGCCAGCGGCAATCCGCGCCAGGCCACAAGCGTAGCGCTTGCGCCGGTGCTCACCTCACTGCCCACGGTCGTCGCCAAGGCGCTGATCCCGGCACCGGCTGCCGACAGCAACCCACCGACACCCATGGTGGAGATGCTCAGCGTTGCCGTCCAGGAGTCGGGGCACTGGGAGCCAGAGCAGATCATCCGCCCATCATCCGCGAACGTCGTCGGGTTCGCCCCGGCATACACGTACGGCTGCAGCGAGTTGCCCTCGAGCACGTCCTCGGCGCCCTGGAACCGCAGCGGGTCGGGGGAGATGAACTGGCGCACGACGGGGTCGTAGTAGCGGGCGCCGTAGTACACCAGGTCCCCCTTGTTCTCCTCGCGCTTGTCGTTGAACCCGAACACGCCGGGCGTGCTGCCCTGCAGCAGCACGCGCTTGCCGTATGGCAGGTAGGTGCTCTTGTTCAGCACCGCCCCGTCGCCGTCCACCGTCATCACCGAGCTGAGCTGGTCCTTGAGGTGGCACTTGACCTCGCTGTTCTCGGCCACCTCGCACCGCGCCCCCGGCAGCGGCGCGTACTCCACCAGCCCCTGGTCGTTGGACAGCTCCACCATGTCGTCCAGGTACCAGGTGAACGTCTCGCCGTGGAGCCGGCGCCAGCGCTGGCCGGCGTGGTCGTAGGCGAAGGTCGTGGTGAACGGCTGGTTGCCGCTGTCGCTCATCCGCGCCAGGTTGCCGTCCGCGGTCCACTGGTAGGCGCGTGACACGGCCGTGCCCGTCATCGTGCAGCGCTGCCCCGCCGTGTCATGGCTGAAGTTGTACGCGGCGCCGACGCTGGCCATGCTGGTCAGCCGCACCTTGTGTGACGTGGCGTAGACGTACCACCAGTTCCCGCCGGGCTCGTCCGCCCCGGTCAGCGAACCGTTGTTGTTGTAGGTGTACGCGACCGTGCCCCCGTAGCCCGTGGCGCCGCTCAGCCGGTTGGCCCCGTCGTAGGTCCACAGGTAGTGCAGATTGCTCGTCGGGTCGTCGTAGGTCTTGAGGTTGTCGTTGGCGTAGTAGCTGTAGTCGACGTTCCACGTCGTGTTGCCCGGATTCACCGTCGTGTCCAGGTGCTCCACCCGCCGCTTGCCGTCGAGCTGGAAGCTGCGCTCCAGCGACATCGGCTGCTGCAGCATGGAGATGCTGGTCGTCGCCAGCTGCCCGTCCGGGTGGTAGCTCGCCTCGCCCGCCATCAGCTGATGGTCCGTGAACCCGATGGGCTGCCCCGTCGTGTTGTACCCGAAGTCCAGATGCCGTCCGCTCGGGTAGTCGATCCACAGCGTCTCGCCCGTGGCCGTGTACTGCCTGGCATAGGACAGCGTCTGCCCCTCCTGCGTGTCCTCCAGCACGACATCCGTCACGCGCCCCCGCGCGTCGTAGTCATACACCTTGTTGTAGTCCGGTCCCGTGGCCTCCACCCGGTGCAACAGCCCCAGCGTCCGGCTGGTGGCATCGTAGGTGAAGAACTCGTCTCGCCGACCTGCCTCGTCGGGACAGGTGCCGTCCGGAGAGAGGTGGCGTTGTGTCGTGCGTCCCGCCAGATCGTAATCGAAGCTGATCTGTGACCCATTGGGGCGGATCATCTGGTCCAGCTTGCCGCCCGGCGTGCGCTGGAAGTTGGTGAGGCCGATGTCGATGGACCAGACCTGGGCCAGGCTGCCGTCGCCGTGGTGCAGGTAATCGTACTGCGAGCCGTTCGGCCCCTGGGCCGTGGTGAGGCGGCCGGCGCCGTCGTACAGGAACGTGTGGACGACGGGGTAGCCGACGTACTGGGTCTTCGACCCGACCTCGCCATAGGCCGTCATGCCGTAGGTCGTCTCTTTCTGCTCCCCGTCGATGACCGCGACCTGCTTCGGGTGGTACTGCGCGACCTTGTGGTCCCCGTCGCGATGCAGCACGTCGGTCAGACGGTCGAGCAGATCGTGCTGGTAGGTGTAGTCCGCGGCGACGGTGGGGAGCTGGTAGGTGGAGGAGGGCGCCTCGCGCACGATCCAGACGCTGCTCAGCTTGCCCAGCGCGTTGTAGGCGAAGTACGAGTTGGCCCAGGTGGCGCCGAGCTGCTTGCCCTCGAGCACCACGCTGCCGAAGATGTCGTGGTACACGCGGCTCACGCGAACCGGGGTCTGGTGCGCCACCGGATCGGGGTCGACGATGCTCTGGACGAAGGCGGGGATCCCGTCGTCGGCGTACAGCAGGGTCTCGACGGGGTATGCGGAGTAGTTGCCGAAGCCGTTGTCCAGGGCGATGCGGCGCTGGATCACACGGCCGTACTTGTCGAAGCTGAGCTCGTCGCACTTGTCGCCGGGGGTCACGGCGTACTGCGGCCCACAGGTCCTGCCGGCCTCCCCGGACAGGGGGTCGTACTCGCTGTAGCTGGTGGTGTGGCCGAGGGCGTTGGCGGAGGTCTGGACGTACGGCGTGAGCTGCAGCGAGCTGTCGTGGTACGTGAGGGTCGTGCTCTCGCCGTCGGGGGAGGTCTCGGTCTGTAGACGTCCATAGGTATCGAACGCGTAGCCGTGGACCGCGGGCTCGAGGCTCGTGTCGCGGTACACGGTCTTGCGACACAGCTTCCCGCCGGTCAGGGCGGAGCCTGGCAGCTCGCACATCCCGTCGTACAGGTAGTCGACCTGGGTCACGGTGATGCCGAGGTTGCCCTGGCGGGTCTCGCGCTTCTTGCGCACGAGGCGACGCGTCGCGTCGTCACGCACGTAGTACTCGTAGACGTCGAAGCGGGAGTCGTTGCCGACGTCGGTGTAGCCGCGATACTCGCGGCTCTGGAGCAGCCCGAGCTTGTTCAGGTTGCCTTCAGTGAAATAGTGGAACGCGGTCTGCGTGGCGGTCGTCCCGGTGTCGTAGTGCAGAGTCACCGTCTCCGAAGCGGGGCGGACCCACGCCCGGTCACCACCGGCGCCGGGGAAGATCTGGGGCGGGTCGTAGGTCGTGGCGACATCCTTGAGCACGGACTGCTCGGGGTCGACGTCGCGCGTCTGGACCAGGGTCGTCTTGCCGAAGCCCCATTCGTCCTGACGGAAGATGTGGTCGACGTGGCGCAACGCCGTCGTGCCAGCCTTGTCCGTCACGCGGGTCTTCAGGTACCCGCGGAACTCGCGGCTGGTGAAGTCGTAGAGCGGGTCGAACAGCTGGTACTCCTTGGAGCCCACGCGCTGCGTCCCGACGTCCTGCTGCTCGATGGTGGACAGCCCCCAGAAGCGGAACGGGAGCGTGTTGGTCTCCTGGGCCGGGAACCCGTAGCTCACCGAGGTGGAGGCGCGGTTGCCGTGGGTGATCTGGCGCAGGCGGTAGACCGGGGTGGGGTCGGTGGTGGCACCACACCAGAGGGACTGCGATTCCTGGATTGCACTGCTGAGCAGATCTAGCTGGCCATCCCCGTCAAAGTCGACCAGCATCTGGCGAACGAAAACGTCGGCATCCACGGGTTGTTCCGGGTCCGAACTGCATGTTGGACAGTTTCGGTCGGTGTAGCGTGTTCCGGCCATGTAGCCGCAGTTAGACGATAGGTTGGGGAGGTTCCATGCCCTGTATGTGCCAAAGCTGTTTCCCTTGTTGATGTGAACGAAATAGCCAGCGCCTTCAACCCAATAGACAGCATCAGGGAGGCGGTCCCCGTTCACATCGTAGTACCCACTCCATTCTATCGAGTCACCACCGGCCACAACTGGGATTCGGCGAACGTTGCTTAACGCTGGCATTCCGACCACAGCGAGGCCATTGAGGGAGTCGAAGTTGCCACGACCGTCACCCCAGAACACCTGCAGGGTACCAATACCCGTGTCAGAAGGGATCAATTCAACTCGGTCCGGGATTCCATCTGCGTTGAAGTCGCGTAGATCGGTAATGAGATAGGTGTGATAGTCGATTCCCGGGTAAGTCTCTCGAATACAAGCATTGTGCGGATCAGCGCTCCCCATTCCGACGTTCAATGGTCGAGCGGTCGTACTGAATCCAGTACCCGTATTGTAATAGACATCGAGCCGGTCCTTTATGGCGGTGGGTGGTGGTCGCACGTAGTCCAACAGGCCGTCCCCGTTTACATCGATGAAGCCTGAGCGGTCACAGGTGCCCCCGAGGCTCACGGTTGGGTGCGACGTACCCACACGCCATTGATCGGCGATGGCGGAGCCGATAGTCTGGGTACAGTTGAACTGTCCGAGGCCGTTACCATAACAGATGTGTACGACGTGAGTAGTCAGGTCATAGCTGACGAAGTCGATCTTGCCATCGTTGTCAACGTGGAGCAGATCCTGATACCGGTAGGTTTGACCTGAACTGAGTTGCTTTTCGTATCGAAGTGCCGAGACTACGAACGTGTACTGAGGAATGGTGATGTCTGCCCAAGATGCGGTCAGTATTCCGCTATTGTTCTTGCGTAACTGCCACTTCCATACAGAAGAACCAGGAGCCTTATGTACGCGTAGGTAGTCGAGGTCGCCATCGCCATCCACATCGGCCAACGTTACCTGAGTGTATCTGCGTGTGTCGTATTCTTGATATAGTCTCTCTTCCTTCATGTACTCTAGCCTGGCAGACCCGGTGGTGCCATCCCATGGGGCCACTGACATGTTGAAGGTCTGCGTCAGGTTCTGCGGCGGCGCGTGGTACTGAAACGACGTCGTCGGCTGGTCCGCGGGATGGATGCTGGACAGCACCGACTGGCCCTCTGGCACCACGGCATAGGCCAGATCGTAGGTCCGGTCGCGCGAGACAGAGCGGTCCTCGTTGTAGGCCTGGACCTTGACCTGGCTCAGGTAGAACCGGTTCAGCTCGCTGCGGTAGCCCTTCTCGTAGGTGATGCGCTCGGCGGCCGAGTTGGTGCCCCAGGTGAACACCACATGGGGGGATCCGGTCGTGGGGTGGGTCTCATGCAGATCGTACACGATGGTGGTCACGCGGACCACTCCGTGGCTCGCCGGCGCGTACTGATACAGCACCTGATTGCCATACACATCCGTGATGGTGGCAACGTGCCAGGCGAAGACCTCCTGTGCATTGTCCGGATTGCTGTCCTTCTGGGTCATGCGGAACGCACGGCCGTCGCGGTCGAGCACGGTCCACGTCCCGTCGGCCTCCCAGTAGAACCGGGCGAAGATGCCCTCGCGACGGGCCTGGTACAGCGCGCGGTTGCCCTCCAGGGCCACGAAGCGCAGCTCGCCGCCGTGCTCCCCCAGCTCGAACTCGAACACGTCCTCCCCCGAGGCACCACCCGGTCCGACATAGCCAGGCACTCCATGGCGCGTCGACCGGCGGATCACCGGGATCTCGAGCTCCCAGCCCTTGCCCAGCATGGTGCCGCGACGGTTGCTGCGATAGCGGATGCCGAACACCGGCTCGAGGCCGTTGCGCGCGGGCGGCACGCTGATATCGAGCCCGGTGACGAACTCACCCGAGGAGAGCGCCGGGTTCCACACCGAGAACAGATTCAATGGCTGCTGGTTCTTCGGGCGATCCGACGGCGACTGCGGGTAGGTCATCGGGTCCAGCGCCCGGGCTGGCGCCCCGATGCCGAGCCCCACCGTGACCACGGCCGCATAGACCCATCGCGTGTACTGTCTGCCTGTGTTCATGACTGCCCCCATCTGGCTGGTTGTTGACGTCGATATCAGTTCGGTAGCTCCCGGATGAGCAACGCGCTGCCGAGCGCCTGCTTCTTGTACTCGCCGTGCAGGACCAGATAGCCGTCCACCACCTGGACCTGGCGGAAGATCATCGTGTCATCGGTGATCACGGGCGTGAGCCCGCTGGCACTCACGCGGTAGACAGCACCTTCGCCGCCGAGAAGCGGGCCGGTGGATCGAGTGCCCCCGGCTCCATACAGTTTACTCGTGCCGCTGTGGATCGGTGACCAGTGCGTGCCGTCAAATCGCAGCACGTCGACAGTTGTGTTGACGGTAGCCACCGCGTAGACCACGCCGTCACCCACACCAAAGGGCGACACAGACGAATAGAATCTTCCTATGTCGAAAACGACCCATCGCTTTCCGTCGAATCTCCGAACTTTGGTGGTCTGGTCAATGTCGCCTAGCATCTGATCGAAAAGCTGGCCGGTTCCCGGATCGATCCATGGGTACATCATGCCCTTCGGGAGGTTCATGATCGGCGTCCATGTATCGCCATTGGCCTGGTACAGCGCCATGCCATCTGTACTCGCAGCTACCCCGACGCCGCGGAGCTTGCCATCGGGCCCGCATCCGATGGCCCACATTTGGCGTATCGTGGACGGTTCCTTGGCGGTCCAACTGGCCCCGTCGTAGTGAAACCAGTCAGAGAGCCAGATGTCGTCAGGCCCGGTGCCCGCGAAGTAGAGATGGGGCTGTTCGATGCTGTCAATGTCCAGACGCCCCCAGTCGGCACCATCAAAGTGCCATTGCGCGCCCAATGGACCTGCGCTGAGGTACACGTCGCTGACGCCGGCAGCCCAGAGGCTTGCCATGTCGCTGCTGGTCGGCAGCTCCACGGTCAGGGGGATGGACAGCGTGGCCCGGTCCCCACAACCGGGCCCGGCCAGCAACACGATCGTCAGCAGCCCGACAAACCGTCGCACGGCTTCACTCCTTCCCGTCCGGAGGATGGATCCGGTCGAGCACATCGGCGCGGATCTCGACGTCGTCCAGGTTCACGACGTCGCGAACAGCCTGGTCCACGACGGCCTCGCGTCGCTTGAGCAGCAGGCGCGTGCGCGCGGCTCGACGTTGCGCCTGGTCCACGGTCCCGTCGTCAGCGGCCCGGTACGCGGTACGCAGCAGCAAGACCCAGCCGTCGGGTGTCTTCACCGGCGCGGCGATCCCGAGGTGCTTCGAGATCGAGAAGGCGGCGTCCACCACGGCGCGAGGCTGTCGGGTGCTGTCGCGCTCGAGGAACCCGAGGTCGGCGGTGGCTGCGGCCGAGGCGCCGGGCCCGGCCTGTTCCCGCGCCAGGTGGAGGAAGTCGGCGAACGGGTTCGCGCTCGCCTCCAGCCGGTGGTGAGCCGCCCGGGCCTCCGACTCCGTGGAGAACCGGAGCCGCGCGACGCGGACCTGCTCCCTCGCCCTGGGACGCGTCGAGTCGCCCATCGTCCGCTCCACCTCCGCCTCCGACACGTCCTCGGGTCGAACGCCATCCCGCAGATCCTTGAGGTAGGCGTTCACCACGAGGCGCTTCCATTGCTGTTGCACCTGGGGCCGCTGATGGAACCCCTGCCGCCGGGCCTGCGTGTACAGCGCCTCGGTGCGCATCAGCTCGCGCGCGATCTTCTTGCGCTCGTCGGCCGAGGCCGTGAAGCGTCGCTGGGTGTGAGGGCCAGCCGCCTCGAGATAGGCCAGCACATCGCCGGAGGAGACCCGCAGCGCGCCGCTCGTGGCGACGACATCCGTCGACGACGGAGCAACCGACTCATCCTCGGTCTCACCGCAGCCGGCGATGACGGCGAGCAGGATCCCCGCGGCTGCGTGGTGACGACTTGATTGCATGTCAGAGCCCCCGAGCTGGATGTGTTCGCTGCGCACAGGCTAGCCACCACAGCGCCATTTGTCTGTCCGTGAATTGGCTGACACGGCGACAACCTCGTGTACGCATTTCGCTGACAAGTGCCCTTGAGGCCCCCGTGATACCGAGCAGTTGCAGCCCGCGATTCCGATCGCCGTCACACGCGAAATGATCGCCCGTTTGGTTCTTTTTTCGCTCATGACCCTGTAACTACACGTTCTGCGCCCGGATTAAAGCAGGGCGCAGCGGTGTGCACCTATGCTGCACGTCGGCGGCACGAGACCTGCTCTCGATGTCGATTGCCCTTGACGGTCTCGGGCATCGCGTCGCGACACTCCCGCTGGTCGACGGAGAACACGGCAACTGGCGTCGGGTTCGCCCTGTCACGCTCCGTTCCTGGCCCGTGAGACCCACGCCGCGTTTTCGTCGAGAACGTCCCACCCGGGACGCCTCAGCGAGTCGAAAAACCGGCCTGCTACACTCTTGGATACCATATTTGTCGACGGAGACTGCCCATGAACGACGACGGCCTGGAACGGATCGAGCAGCGCCTGGCCGAGCTGTCGGCCCACATCGACGCCGCGAAGCACGAGCAGCTGAGCCTCATCGCGGAGTTTGACCGGCGCGAGGGCTGGGCCCGCGGCGGCTTCCGCTCAGCCGCGCACTGGCTCGGGGAACCCTTCACCTGCGGTGGGGCTCGAGAACCCCCTTCACCTGCGGTGGGGGGTTCGTATTGGACTGGGACAGGTCGCTGCTCGCGAGCACGTCCGCGTCGCCCGCGCGTTGCAGCAGCTGCCTCACACCGGCCAGGCCCTGGCCCGGGGGCAGATCAGCTTCAGCAAGGTCCGCGCCATCACCCGCATCGCGACCCCCGAGACCGAGGAGGAGCTCATCGGTCTCGCCCGCTGTGCGCCGGCGTCCTACGTCGAGAAGGTCGTCCGCGGTTACCGCC
>Ga0210044_10011293_pt1 | contig 10439 bp, 9 predicted proteins | sample CryGey13umfilter_2_FD_183959 | JGI IMG/M metagenome (GOLD analysis project Ga0210044, IMG submission 183959) | Groundwater microbial communities from aquifer in Utah, USA - Crystal Geyser 4/9/14 3 um filter (SPAdes) (version 2) | ecosystem: Environmental > Aquatic > Deep subsurface > Groundwater...
CCGCCTCCATTTTCCCGTTCAGTTCTTCCGGGGTGATCCGGGCAACGCGGAGCCGGCGAAGGAAACGCCAACGTTGGGCGGCCTTCCAGGCCACGTAGCATACCAGGGCGGCCGCCAGAAGGGCGAAGACTTCGGTCCCAAGGCGCAGAAGGAGTGCTCCGACCTGTTCGATCTCCGCGCGGAAGAGAAACCCCGCCCCGATGAACGCTCCCGACCAAAGAAAGGACCCCGCGACGTCCCAGGCCAGGAAACGACGGAGGCGCATGCGGAACATCGCCGCCAGCGGCGGCGCGACCAGGCTCAACCCCGGGACGAATTTGGAGTACAGGAGGACTTTCGGGCCGCGTCGGGCGAAAGCCTCTTCCGCATGGCGGATACAGTAGTCCGGCTCCAGCGAGATGCGGCACAGAAATTTCAATATCCCCCGGCCGCGGCGACGCCCGAGTTCGTACCAGGAGAGATCTCCGACCAGGCACCCCAGCACCGCCAGCGGCAGGGCGCCCGCCAGGGAGAACTCGCCCGAACCGGACAGCGCCCCCATCGCCAGAAGGACGGGAACCGAGGGGACCGGCAGACCCAACTGGTCGGCGGCTACGCTGAGGAACAGCACCACGTAGCCGTGTAGCAGCAGAAACCGGATGGTCTCCTCCATGCCGGGTCCTTCCCTCACCCCGCCGTCATGAAAAATCGCTCCGGCGATGGATCACTTGCTGCCCTTCACCGCGTGCCCGCCGAACTCGTTCCGCATCGCGGACAGGAGTTTGTCCGCGAAGGGCGCTTCCTCGCGCGACCGGAAGCGGTTTTGCAAGGCCATCGTGATGACGGGGAGGGAGACCCCCGTTTCGATCGCCTCGATCGCCGTCCAGCGGCCCTCGCCGGAGTCCGGCACGTACGCCGCGATCCCGTCCAGGCCGGGGTTCTTCGCCAGCGCGTCGGCCGTCAGGTCCAGCAGCCAGGAGCGGACCACGCTGCCGTGCCGCCAGATCTCGGCGATTCTGCCCAGGTCCAGGCCGAACCCGCTTTTCCGCCGCATCAGCTCGAACCCCTCGGCATACGCCTGCATCAGTCCGTATTCGATCCCGTTGTGGACCATCTTGACGAAGTGACCGGCCCCGCTCGGCCCGACGCGCCCCCACCCCTTATCGGTCGCCGGAGCCAGCGATTCGAGGATGGGCGCGATCCTCTTCACCGCCTCCTCCTCCCCTCCGACCATCATGCTGTACCCCTCGGACACCCCCCACACGCCGCCGCTGGTCCCGACATCGACGAACTGCAGCCCCTTTCCCTTGAGCGCCGCGGCGCGACGCATCGTGTCCTTGTAATTACTGTTCCCCCCGTCGATGACGACGTCCCCCGGGGAAAGGCGGTCCGCCAGGGCCGCGATGGTGTCGTCCGTCGGTTTCCCGGAGGGGACCATTACCCAGACGACGCGCGGGACGGACAGTTTCCCCACCACTTCGTCCAAGGTGCGGGCCCCGGTCGCTCCCCCCGCTTCGGCGGCCCGAACCGCCTCCTCCTTCAAGTCGTAGATCACCACGCGGTGGCCTTTCCCCAGCAGCCGCGTCGTCATGTTGGCGCCCATCTTTCCCAATCCGATCATCGCGATGTCCATGTTCAACTCCTCCTCGCTTCCACGGTTGCTTCCTTCTCCGATCCGCCCTCCATCCGTTCCTCGATCATCCTCCGGACGACGGACGGAAGCGCCGCCGGGTCGTCCACGATCCACCGCTCCTCCAGGAGACGCCCCGCGTGGAGCGCCTCCCGGGTGAAGGGCGTGGCCACGGCGACGCACCACATCCCGGCCGCCCGGGCGGCTTGCACACCGGCGGGAGAGTCCTCGACGACCAGGCAATCCGGAGGCGGAACTCCCAGCTTCCGGGCGACGAGGAGATAGATCTCCGGGTCCGGCTTGCCATGCCCCACGTCATCCCGGGTCGCGACGTGGTCGAAGTGACCGGACCATCCGAGGATCTCCAGGACCCGCTGGACCTGGATTCTGTACGACATGGTGGCCAGCCCTACTTTGCACCCGGTCCGGCGCGCCTCCTCCAGCAAGGCGACGTTTCGGGGCCACTGTTCCTTCCGCAACACTTCCGGGTCTTTTAACATCTTCGCATAGATCGGGGCGCGCACCGCGGCGAACGCCTCCCAGGGGGTGCCGACACCCAGCCCCCGCATCCTGGACCGGGCCGATTCCTCCAGCCCGAACCGCCTCAGCAGGAAGGTCGCCACCTCCTCGCGGGAAAGGCCGACGACCTCCTTGAACGCATCCAGAACATCCTTTTCACGGATGCCGCCCGGGGACAGCTCCATCGCCGCGCGGGCGTAGGAGATCGCCTTCATTCTCTCCGTTTTGACCAGCGTGCCGTCCAGATCGAAGATCATCGCCCGGATCATGGGAGCGCCTCCGTCAGAGACGTAAACCCGACGAGGGGGTCCGGACCAAGGTGGATGCGGAGGACCCGCCGCCCCGCATCGAGCAGCGCCTGGCGGTCCCCGAGGGCCTGGGCCGTTTTGAGGATGCCGAAGGTTACGGAAGAGGCCGGCGAACCCGCCTCGTCCGGGATGGGAACGTCCAGGGGGTCATCGGCGGTCCATTGGAGGAAGAGGCCGCGGCCCGCGTCCCCCTTGTGCATCTGACCGGTGGAGTGCAGGAAGCGGGGCCCGTACCCGACCGTCGTCGCCATCTTGTACCGGTCCCGAAGGAACGACCGAAGGGCGAGCAGGGCGTGATCGATCCCGGCGCCCGGCTGTACATAGGCTTGCAGGGCCACGTAATCCCCTGGAAGGGCCTGGCCCAGGAAGGCGATCAGGGCGTCGCCCGGGGTTTCCGCCAAGACGTCTCCATAGACCGCGATCCCGCCCGCCCGCAGCGTGGGGACCAGGGAGGGAAGCCTCCCCTCCTTCCGGTAGTCGTCCAGCATCCGCCGTGCGAGGATCTTCGCGGACTCCACGTTCGGCTGGTCGAACGGGTTGATGCCGATGCGGTGGCCGGCCACGGCCGTCGCCATCTCCCACAGGAAGATTTGCCCCCCGAGGTCGTACGGATCCTTCAGGCGAAGTCGAACCACGGGATGCCCCGCGTTTTCAAGGTCCTGCACGGCGCCATCGAGGGAATCGTCCCCTTCAAGACGCAGGTACACGAAGAGGCGGTCCTTCCCATAAACTTCCGGCGGCCCCGGCGGCTCTCCCACCACCGGCACGATTCCCCTCCCCTCCTTTCCCGTGCTCTCCGCGATCAACTGCTCCACCCAGTTACCGAACGCACCGATCGCGGGCGAGGCGATCAACGTGAGCTTGTCCCGCCCGGCGAGGGACAGCTCCCCCAGGATGATCCCCAGCCGGGCGCCGCGGTTGTCGCCCCCGACCGGGCAGTTGCACCCCTCGCAATTGCAGGCGGCGGTCATCGCCCGGTCGAGCAGGGTGTCCAGGTCCACGCCGATCAGCGCGGCAGGCACGAGCCCGAAGTAAGAGAGCGCCGAGTAGCGTCCGCCGATGTTCGGGTCGTTAAAAAAGGTTTTCCGGAATCGATGCGCCTGCGCGATTTCGGCCAGCTTGCTCCCCGGGTCGGTGATGGCGACGAAATGTTCTCCCGCCCGCTCCCGGCCCACGGCCTCGGTCACCTGGTTGTGGAAAAACTTGAAAAACGACAGGGTCTCCACCGTATCCCCCGACTTGGTGGACACGAGGAAAACCGTCTTCGCCGGATCGAGCCGTTCGGCCTGCGCCAGGACCGCGCCGGGGACGGTGCTGTCCAGCACGGCCAGGTCCAGGTAGCCGTCCTTGACGCCGAAGGTCTTCCGGAAAACCTCGGGGGCCAGGCTGGAGCCCCCCATCCCCAGCAGAAGCGCGTCCGTGTACCCTTCCGCGCGGAGCGTGTCGGCCAATTCCCGCATCGGCTTCGTGTTCGCCGCCATGACCTCGGCGACGTTCAGCCAGCCGAGCCGGTTCCTGATCTCCGCCGAACCCGGCTTCCAGACGGTATGATCGTGGGCCCAGATCCGGCGCATCACCTGCCGTCCCTTCAACTCCGCCAGGGCGCGGTCCACCGCTCCCCGGTGGGACCCCAGGCTTTCCGACATGGGCGCCCACCCGGACAGAAGGCGCACCCGTTTCTCCGCGATGCTCTTCATGAGGGACCGGTGGGACCCGGCAAAAGCGGCGACGCCGTCGTCCTGAAGCCCTTGCGCAAGCCGTTCGAGGTCGATCCCCCGTTCCGGCAACGCCGCCAGCCGGGACCGGGCCTCCTCCACCCCCGTTTCGAGGGTGGAACCGACGGCGCCGTGGTCCAGAAACGCGTTGAGGGTCGCCGGCGGCACGGTGTTGACCGTATCCGGTCCGACGAGACTGTCGACGTAGAGCGTGTCCGGAAGGAGAGGGTCCTTGGCGCCGGTGCTGGCCCAAAGGGGGCGCTGGACGCGTGCGCCTTTCGCCGCCAGTCTCTCCCAGCGCTCGCCGCGGAAGATCTCGCGGAAACGCGCGTAGGCCGACTTGACGTTGTCGATGGCGACCTTGTCCGGCGGAGCGGCGATTCCCTGTTTCCCAAGCTCGACGTCCACCGCGGCATCGACCCGGCTGACGAAGAAGGACGCCACGGAGGCGACTTTTTCGACATTTCCGCCGGACTTCGACAGGTTCTCCAGCCCCTGCAGGTACGCGGCGGCGACGGGTTCGTACTGGGCGATGGAGAAGATCAGGGTGACATTGATATTGATCCCCTCCCCGATCAGGACAGGGATGGCCCGGACTCCGGCGGGGGTGGCCGGCACCTTGATCATCACGTTGGGACGGTTCACCGTCGCGAAGAGGCGGCGCCCCTCGACGACCGTCCCGTTCGTGTCGTGCGCCAGCTCGGGACTGACCTCCAGGCTCACGTACCCGTCGGCGCCGCCGCTGCTCCCGTAGAGCGGCAGAAAGACGTCGGCGGCAAGGCGAATATCCTCCACGGTCAACGCCTGGTAAATCTCCCCGTCCGACCGACCTTCCCTGACCAGCCGCCGCAGATCCTCGTCGTAGTCCGCGCTGCCGGCGATCGCCTTTTCGAAGATGGTCGGGTTGGAAGTGACCCCTCGCACCCCCGCGTCGACCATCCCCTGCAATTCGCCGGATACTATGAAGGACCGGCGGATGTAATCCAGCCAGACGGCCTGCCCGAGACGGTTCAGCTCCTGCAGCTTCATGACTTCGTTCCTCCCTGGATCTCCCTGGCCCGGTTCACGACGTTTTCCACGGTGACGCCGAACTTTTCATAAAGTACGTACGCCATCGGGGCGGCGCCCATCGGCGTGCCGGGATGGCCGGATTTCGCCTTCTCGACGGCATCCACCGCCAGGAAGCGGATGGTATCGATGCACGTTTGCCCTTAAAGCCGCCATGTCCATGCTTCGCTCCCTGGTCCGGTGTCGTCATGCGTCTTCGTGATTGTCTGTCGCCAGGACGCCGGAATCCTTACATTCCTCGTGAAAGGTGACGTGTAAGGAACCGGATCGAGGAACGACGAATGGACAGAAGTCCACCCAAGGGGTGATCATATAAGCGATGTCCGGTAACCGGTTCCCAACACCTGGAAAAGGAGGAAAGATGAAAATCCTGAAGTCTCTGTTGTTGTGCACGGCCCTCGTGGCGTTCCTCGCGGCGCCGGCGACCGTGAAGGCCGCGGGCGATTCCCACGGCGACATGAAAAAGATGGAATCCCACGCACCGGCGAAGGGAAAAGCGGCGCTTCCGGCCGCCACGGGGAAAGACCTCTGGGACTACCTCACGAAGGTGAAATACCAGAAGAGCTTCACGCTCTGGCCCGGCAAGGGGAAGCTCTACAAGGGGACGGAGCCGCACGGAGCCCTTCTCACCACCTACGTGAACAAACCCGCGCTTGCGGCGATCAAGGGGAAGAAGGGGACGATGCCCGCCGACGCGATCATCGTCAAGGAGAACTACATGCCGGACAAGAAGCTCGCCGCCATCACCGTCATGTACAAGGTCGCGGGGTACAACCCCGAGGTCGGGGACTGGTTCTGGGCGAAGTACACCCCCGGCGGGAAGGTCGAGGCGGAGGGGAAGTCCGGCATGGCGGACATGTGCATCGGGTGCCACGGGAAGGCCAAGGGAAACGATTTTCTGTTCACCGGCCAACTGAAATAATCTCCAACAATGGGGGGAGGGAAACCTCCCCTCCTTGTCCCATCCGGAAGGGAGGAGTTGACGCCATGATCCTGGCAGGCGACGTCGGGGGGACCAAGACCAACCTGGCCCTGTATTCACACGCCGATGAGAGCTTTGGACGCGTCCTCCTGCGATCCTTCCCGAGTTCAGCCTACCCGTCGCTCCAGGCGATCCTCGAAGAGTTCCTCGAGGGACAGGAAAAGGTGACGCTGGCGTGCATCGGCGTGGCGGGGCCGGTGAACGCCGGCCGGAGCCGGCTCACGAACCTTTCCTGGGCGGTGGACCAGGATGCGGTCCGGCGCGCCTGCGGCGCCCGCGCGGCGTTCCTGATCAACGATCTCCAGGCCATGGCCTTCTCGATCCCGTTCCTCCCTCCGGAAGCGCTGGCGACCCTGCAGAAAGGCGACCCGGACCCGGGAGGAAACATGGCGGTTGCGGCCGCCGGGACGGGCCTCGGGGAAGCGTTTCTCCTTCGAAGCGGCTCCGGGTACCTCCCCGTGGCCTCCGAAGGCGGGCACGTCGACTTCGCCCCCCGGAACGAGCGCGAGGTGGCGCTCCTTTCCTTTCTTCGCAGGGAACACGGCCGGGTGAGCGCGGAACGGGTGATCTCGGGACCGGGGCTGCACAGGGTCTACCGGTTCCTCCACGAGGTGGAAGGGCGCGAAGAAGTTCCCGAGGTGGAGGCGCGCCTCTCCTCGGAGGATCCTCCGAGGGTGGTCGTCTCCGCGGGTGTGAGCAGCCAGTCCGGAACCTGCCGGGAGGCGCTCCGCTTCTTCTCCATCCTCTACGGGGCGTTGGCGGGGAACGTGGCGCTGCAGTACGTTGCGACCGGCGGCGTGTTCCTCGGCGGCGGGGTCCCGCCGGCGATTCTTCCTGTCCTTTCGGAAGGGGAGTTCCTCGAGGCGTTCCGCGACAAGGGCCGGTTCCGTCCCTTCCTCGAAAAGGTCCCGGTGAAGGTCGTCCTGGACGAGACGGCGGCGCTCCTCGGCGCGGCCCGGTTCGCCCAGGCCAGGGGAGAAGGGACATGATCAGGCGGTTCGAGAAAGCCCACTGGAAGGAGTGACGGTGTTTTCTGCGATCACGACCATCCGGTCCGACAGCCGCGTCAGGGGAGCTCCCGAGAGAGAGCCGTAAAAGCCTTTCACGCGGAATCCTGCGCTCCGGAGCATGGAATACAGTACCTCCTTCGTGTAGATCCGAATCTCGAAGGTGGAGGAGATACGGATCCCGTCATGTCGCGTCAGAATATGCTCCGCCTTGGCGCGTCCGGTGGCGCGGTCGTAGCGAACCGACATCCGGAGGAGACCAGCCGGGACCGGAAGCGTCTTTTCGCTGTCCTCCGGGCGGGCGAATCCCTTCGCGGCGTTGCGAAGGTCAAGTAGGAGCGTGCCGTTCTTTTTCAGGCTGACGCCGATATTATCCAACACCCGCTGGTTTTCCGCGTCGCTGAAGAAACCGAAGGAGCTGAACAGGCTCAGGCAGAGGTCAAATGCCCCCCTGCGCCGGAAGGTGCGCATATCCTCCCGGCCCCATTCCACTTCGACCCCTTCCCTCATCGCCCGTGCCTTCCCGATCAGGAGCATCTTCTCGGAATTGTCGACGCCGGTGACCCGGAACCCCGAATGCGCGAGCGGGATCGCGTGCCGCCCGCGACCACATGCCAGATCGAGCACGGATGCTCCCGGCGGGGGAGAAAGATGGCCGACGATCTCCCGAACCTCTTGTCCGGCGTCCCCCTCGATCGGCCCGAACAATTCCGGGTACCGCTGGTCGAAGATCGGCTCGAACCAACAAACGCGCGCTGGGTCTCCCCTTCTATCCCCCTTCGCGTCGTTGTCATGGTCCCTTGTCACCGTCCCCTCCGATCCGGCGAAATCTCTATGCCGTTCAGTCGAAGAGAGGCCGGAATCCTTACATCTCTCGAACCTCCGCTGAGAAAATCGAAGGGGCGGGGAGGATCTCCGAAGGTGTTATTGCCTTGACCGGGGGAAAATGAGATAAAAAAGACATCGTGAAATCAGCGAATCTCGCCCCGTCGGAATGGGTGACCCAATACGGGGACTACCTGTTCCGGTACGCGATGCTCCGGCTGAGGGACCGCTCCGCGGCGGAGGACCTCGTCCAGGAGACCTTTCTCGCGGCGCTGAAGGCCCGCAGCTCCTTTTCCGGAAATTCCTCCGAGTCCACCTGGCTGGTCGGCATCCTCAAGCACAAGATCATGGACCACTTCCGGCGCCAGGCCCGGGAGGCTCCCCTGGCGGACGCCGACCTGCGGGAACAGCCCGATCCCTCCGCCTTCGACGGGTCGGGACATTGGGAGAAAGGGCCGACCGACTGGGGCGGCGACCCGGCGGACCTCTACCGGGAGAAGAAATTCCTCGATCAGCTCACGAAATGCCTCTCCGGGCTTCCCCCGAACCATGCGAACGCCTTCACCCTACGGGAGATCGAGGGGGAGGACACCGGGGAGATCTGTAAGGTTTTGAACGTTTCCGAGACCAACCTGTGGGTGATCCTCCACCGCGCGCGGATGCAGTTGCGTCGTTGCCTGGAAACCCAATGGTTCAACAAGAACGCGGGGAAAGGGTCCTGATGCTTTCCTGCAAGAACGTGACACAGCTCCTCTCCGAGTCGATGGACCACTCCCTCCCCCTCGGGAAGCGGATCGGGGTGCGCCTCCACCTGCTCATGTGCAAGTTCTGCGCGAGGTACGAACGGCAACTCCTCCTGATCCGCGAGACCGTTCGACAAACCGTGGGAACGGAAGATATGCCGGGGGAACCGCCCGGGGAGACCTTGTCGGAGGAGGCGAAGGAGCGGATCCGAAAATCCCTCAGAAACCCGTAATCCCCTCCGAGCGGGCCGGCGGCAGGAGCCGCGGAGGAAGGGACCGGGGACCGGGGTTCGCCATGTCCGACAGAAACGATCGCCGGGCGGCGCTCATCCTCGCCGGCGGGGGGATCACGGGGGGAGTGTACGAGCTGGGCGTTCTCTCGGCCTTGGACGACTTCATCGTCAAGGGAGGGCGTTCCGGCGAGTTCGATCACTACGTCGGCATCAGCGCGGGGAGCATGGTCGCGGCCTTCCTCGCCAACGGCATCCCCGTGGAAGAGCTGTCCGGCGCCATCCTGGGCACCGGGGACGAGGGTCTTCTCCTACGGAGGGAGGACATATACTCCTTCCGCGTCTCCCCGTTCCTTCGCGCCGCAGGACAGTTCCTTCGCAACATCCCGGTGATCCTCCGTCATCTACGGAAGACCGGGCAACGGGTCACCTTCCTCAACACGATCGCCTATCTCCAACAGTTCCTCCCCCCGGGCGTCTTCTCGAACGCAAACCTTGAACGGTACATGTCCCGCGCCCTGTCCATAAAAGGCCGAAGCAACGATTTCCGGAATCTCCCGCGGGAGCTTTCCATCGTCGCCGTCGAGGCGGATTCGGCGGAACGGTGGATCTTCGGTTCCGGGGGAGTGACAGACGTCCCCATCTCCAGGGCCATACAGGCATCGAGCGCCATTCCGGTTTTCTTCGAACCCGTGCGTATCGGGGACCGCCTGTTCATCGACGGGGCGGCGGAGCGGGTGGGGCACCTTGACATCGCTATCGGAGCCGGAGCACGTCTCGTCCTCCTGATGAATCCGACCGTCCCGATCTACAACGACCGTTCGCTCGTCTGCCTTCCCACGCTCTCCGGTCGCTGCAGCTCCGTCACCGAGCTGGGGTTCATGGCCATCTCCGAGCAGGTCTTCCGGATCAATTCCCGCGTGAAACTGGAGCTCGGCGTCACGCTCTTCCGGCAACGATACCCCGATGTGGACCTCCTCGTCATCGAACCGTCCCCCGAGGAATCCACCCTCTTCCTCTCAGGGAGCATGAACTTCGCGGAGCGGGTCCAGTCGCTGAACTTCGGGTACAACTCGGCCGCCCGCTACTTCACGGAGCAGTACGACATGCTCAAGGGTTGCTTCGCACGGAACGGGCGGGAAGTATCGCTCGACGGGCTGAAATCCGATCGGTTCCCGGGCCTGGCTGGGTCCCCTTCAGGGAAACACCGCTTCCACATGCGGATGCACGGCGAGACCCGTACATAGCCGGCACCCATTTCGCGCGTAAGGTTTTCGCCGTTTCCCCGACGAAAAAGAAAACCCTTAAAGGGAGTGGTGCGATGAAGGCTGTTGCCGTTTCCCCCGGGAAACCGGACTCGGTGCACCTGCGGGACGTCCCGAAGCCCTCGCTCGACGAGATCCCCGATGGCCGCGGGGTCCTGGTGAAGGTCC
>Ga0210044_10011294_pt1 | contig 10439 bp, 8 predicted proteins | sample CryGey13umfilter_2_FD_183959 | JGI IMG/M metagenome (GOLD analysis project Ga0210044, IMG submission 183959) | Groundwater microbial communities from aquifer in Utah, USA - Crystal Geyser 4/9/14 3 um filter (SPAdes) (version 2) | ecosystem: Environmental > Aquatic > Deep subsurface > Groundwater...
CTTACGCCCTGTCCAAAAAACAGTTTAAGGATTGGGGCATGCTCTTTGCCCGGATGGAGAAAATTCGGTTCGTGAACATCAGGTTGGAAAACATGTATGGGCCGGGGGATGCCGCATCCAAATTCACAACCTATGTGATCAAAAGTTGCCTTGCCAATGTGCCTTATCTGGACTTGACCGCAGGAGAGCAAAAACGGGATTTCGTTTTCGTTGACGATGTAGTTTCGGCTTATGGCATACTACTCCAGAAGGTTGGCTCTCAACCAGGGCTATTTCAGGAATACGGGATCGGAAGCGGCAAGGCCGTCTCGATACGGGAATTTGTCGAAACAGTACACGAGGTCTCGCGCTCGCAGACCTGTTTGAACTTCGGGTCCCTGCCATATCGAAACCATGAAATCATGCACTCTGAAGCGGATACGGCAACCCTGCAATCTCTGGGTTGGTCCTGCCAAGTTAACCTGCAGGATGGCATTCGCCGAACAATAGAAAAGGAACGTACGTTATGAAGTTTTTGATCACAGGCGGTTGTGGTTTCGTTGGCAGTAACCTGGCTGATGCTTTGCTAACCAATGGCGAAGAAGTTGTCATACTCGATAATTTGAGCAGGGTTGGCTCCCGGGATAATCTGGCCTGGCTGCGTTCCCGGCACGGTGATGATTGGCGATTTATGGAATCTGACATTAGAAATGAATCTGTTATCGCGCGTTTGGTGACAGAAACCAAACCCCAGGCTATGGCGCACCTGGCCGGGCAGGTAGCGATGACCACCAGTTTGCAAAATCCCCGCCTGGACTTTGAAGTGAACGCCTTGGGAACATTGAACGTGCTCGAGGCTGTGCGCCTGCATTCGCCAGAAACGATTGTGTTATATTCCTCCACCAACAAGGTATATGGGGAGTTGGATTGGGTGCGCTATGAAGAGCATGAGACGCGATATGTAGCCCCTGATTACCCGGATGGATTTAACGAAACAATTCCCCTGAGTTTTTGCTCTCCCTATGGATGTTCAAAAGGCACGGCTGACCAGTACATGTTGGATTACGCGCGGATGTTTGGCCTGCAAACGGTGGTATTCCGCCATTCCTCCATGTACGGGGGACGGCAGTTTGCGACCTACGATCAGGGCTGGATTGGATGGTTCTGTCAGAAGGCCATAGATGTAAAGCAAGCCCAACAAAAGGGCCTGCCTGCGCCTTTATTTACCATCTCTGGAAATGGCAAACAGGTCAGGGACGTTTTACACGCTGAAGATATTATTCAGTTGTACCTTGCGGCTGTTGCCAATATTGATCAGAGCAGTGGACAAGCTTTTAACATTGGAGGCGGCATGGAAAATAGTCTGTCGCTCTTGGAATTGTTTACTTTACTGGAAGAACTGCTGGATGTGCAATTGACCTATGAAAAGCTTTCATCGAGGCAGAGTGACCAAAAAGTATTTACAGCAGACATTTCAAAAGCCAAAAGGATCGGATGGTATCCTAAAGTCAATCTAAGGAATGGCATATCAAGAATGGTTGAGTGGGAAAATGGGCTTTTCCATGCGTAAGGCGGTAAACAGATTCTCGAGTGTTATGACGCCTTACATTCCGGCTCATTTGCTTGTCGCTGCCAGCGCTTGGGTAAGCCGGATTGTGACAGCGTTGATACAAATTGCCATCGTTCGAATCTTATTGAATAGTCTTGGCTTGGAAAATTACGCCGTTTTTATGCTTCTGACAGGGCTGGTGGGATGGTTCGCGCTGGCGGATATGGGTATCGGCGTGAGCGTACAGAACTATATTTCTGAGTTGCGCGCTGAGAATCAGCCCTATCACGCCCTGATTGCCACAGGCGGCATGTTGGCGGTGTTGTTGCTGTTCGGGACGGTCATCGCGCTATATTTTATTAGCCCCCATATCGCCCCGCTGTTTCTAAAGCAGTTCTCATTTTTGAGTGATGCTGAAAAAACGAAATTGTTCTTTCTCACTGGCGCACTTTCTATCGGCTTTGGTGTGGGCGGGATCATTTATAAGGTCTGGTATGCTGAACAAAAAGGATATCTCTCCAACATTGTTCCCGCAGTCGCCTCCGGCGTTGGTTTTATCGGCTTGCTGTTGGTGAGACAGGCTCCGGTTGGGGACAGGTTATTTCTGAGTCTGACAGTCTTCATGACGCCCACGGCGTTTTTGCCGCTGGCCGCGCTGGTGCGCCAGCAGTTGATGAACGGCCACCAGCATTATTTAGGCACAGAGTTTTTTAGTACTGTTTTGCAGATAATGAAAAGAGGCCTTCGTTTCTGGCTTTTTGCGCTCATGGCTGCCGGAGTATTGCAGGTTGACTATATTGTGATGTCGCAATTCCTGGATTCTCATGCGATTACATCTTATTCCATTTCCACCAAAGTATTTAGCTTTGCGTTTTTTATCTATAGTGCCATTTTGCTCGCGTTATGGCCGATTTTCGCCGAACACATTGCCAGGCGTCAATGGGACGCGATAAGACAATATCTCAAGAAGTACCTTATCTTTGGATTTGCATTTATGTTCGTTTGCACCGCGCTGTTGGTGTGGCTGATGCCTGTGGCTGTGAGAGTTCTGGCGCCAAAAGAAAACATTGTCATCCCGTTGGGATTCATTCTCCTGCTGGGCGCATATCAAATGTTGCGTGTCTGGACGGACACCTTTTCGACCTTGTTGTTGAGCATGAATGATCTGGCCCCTTTTTGGATTCTGGTGCCACTCCAGGCGCTGATCAGCGTGGGACTGCAGTGGATACTCGCTCCACGCTTTGGCATTTATGGAATCGTGTGGGGGTTGATTGGATCGTTTGTCTGTACAGTAACCTGGGGTTTGCCGCTGGCGGCAAGACGAAATTACCGGCTTGGCATGCGAGAAGTAGCATGAGCATTAAACTTTCGATTTGCATCCCAACCTACAATCGCGGCGCTTTTATTGAGGAGACGCTGGAAAGCATCGTTTCCCAGGCGGCGGACGCAGAAGTGGAAATTGTCGTAAGCGATAACGCCTCGGTGGACAATACGGAAGAGATCGTTCGGAAATTTCAGCAACGCTACTCTCGGATTATCTATTTCAAGTGGAATGAAAATATGGGGGCAGATAGAAATTATTTAAAAGCTGTTGAATTGGCGCAAGGTAATTATTGCTGGCTAATGGGCAGCGATGATGCAATTGTGCCGGGCAGTGTTGAACGTATCTTGAAAGAAATAGAGAGTCAACACGATATATATCTATGCAATAGAACGCAGTGTGACCGATCCCTTCAGCCATTTTGCGATGAACATTGGCTTAAGCCGCAAATTGGAGATCGTGTTTTTGAATTTAAAGAGAGTGCGCAATTTGCCGAATATTTAGATGCGGCTCAGTCAATTGGTGCCTTGTTTAGTTACCTTAGTTCTATAGTTGTCAAGAGGTCATCATGGAACTTGGTAATTTTTGACGAATCCTTTATTGGGACTGCTTATTCTCATGCCTATATATTGTTGTCGATTATCATTACTGGCGGCGTTTTGAAATATATACGTGATTCTCTGGTTTTATGTCGTTTAGGTAATGATAGTTTTGCCACCGAGAATTACGCTAATCGTTTTTTGCTGGATTTAAATGGTTACTTTGCTTTATCTAAATTAATTAGGGATATCAGGTTAAGAACTAGTTTTTTCTATGTTTTTGAGAAAACTCACCCCTGGACACGCTTTATAAGAATAAAGGCCCTATCAGAAGATACACAATGGTCAGAAGTAAAGTCGAAGTTAATACTTTTTCGTTATTCTTATTGGAAAGTTCTATTGGCAGAAAGTTTTGGGCGATTGGTGCTCTTGATGCCGATCGCTTTACCTTTCAAACAACATCACCGTCAATAGTTGTCTGCAGTGCCGATATTGATAGAAATTTATTGATCTTTTGTTTGCGGTCGGATGCCGCGCTATGTTAAATTTTAAGCACACCAGTAATATAAGTTTCCCGTCTAATTTTATGGCTGGATTTGTTTCTACCATGATCTTGCTTGGAATTGCCATAGGAATTTCGGTATCAAGTAACGCTTTGATCTATCTAATCTATATTTTCGCGGCAATCGTTGCTGTAACTCTGGCGTGCTTGTTAATTTTCGGTAAGCCCGTATACTCTTTGTTGATATTTATCGTTTTGATGCCTTTTCATCCGCTTATTATCTCATTGCTTCTGACTTATACTTCCCTGCCTGTTTCCGCAATCCGTGCTTTTGCGGCCTGGAAAGAAGCGCTCATTATTATTCAGATTATTAGGGTGATTTTATTTGAACGAAAAAAAATAATATTGGTTGACGTTCTTGCAATGTTATTTTTAATGTTTGTTTGTCTGACTATCTTTTTGCCAAGCTCGATTTATCCTTCGGCACCGGAGTTACTAAAGAAATTATATGCTGCCAGGGATGCATCCTTTTACATCGGCGTTTTTTTTGTCGGAAGATATGCGCGTATTTCGAATAGAGATTTAGGACGGATTTTAAAAACGCTGTTCATCGTAGGTGTATTAGCTTCTTTGGCGGGTTTCATTGAGTATTTTTTCCTGCCAATTGAATCATTTGTGACCATAGGCTATGTTAATTATTCCCATTTTTTGGGATTTTCTTGGAATGGTATCTACGGATTGCCCGAAAATCTATTTACTGTAATTGGGGGCGCGTTGGTGCGTAGGATGGCTTCATTTTTCTTGATGTCCAACATTTTTGGGCAGGCACTCATTATTTTTGTTCCTGTAATTGTTTACTATAGATCTATTGTCAGGCCAAGTAAGCGCTGGATGGTCAATTTAGCTTTGGTTACTGCCCTTTTGGCGCTGTTTATGACTATCACGCGAATGAGTATCGTAGCTTGTATAATCGGATTTTTTCTGGGTGGTTATTTGCTGCGTGACAAGTTCGTATCACAAATAGCCGGATTGCTTCTTTTTGGCATCATGCTGGTTGGCGTTTTCATCATAATTTATTTTCCGGAAACAGGTCTTTTTACAACACAAGACACATCCATTTCCACTCATTTTATGCTCTGGGAAGAAGCGTCAGTAGCAATTTTAAATACCCCCTTCCTTGGTTATGGGCCGGGAACCGGGGGAACAACTAGCGTGAAAAATTTGGGAACGGGACTGGAAAGCATAACATTTGGAACCGAAAGTCAATACTTATCTACAGCTGTTCAATTCGGGATACCGGCTTTATTCCTAAATTTGTGGTTTGTATTATTGACTTTATGGCTGGTATACCGGGTTTTTAAGGTAGAAACTGACTGGCGTGTCCGTGGTGTTTGTCTTGTGACATTTGTATCAGGAATTGGTTTGTCACTAAATGCTGTTAGTACCTCGATTTACTCTGTAACTTTCACCACTTACATTTTTTGGTGGTTGGCGGGTTTATCTATCCAGAAAGGTATAGTTAATGACGTAAATCCTGTTACTTTATTTAAGAAGAAAAAGAAAAAGGTACCCAAAGAAGGCGATTGATAATCAGCTTTCTTACTTTGGTTCACAAGTAAAGTGAGGCTCAAATTGGTGAGAGTATTAGTAGATGCCCGCGAAAGCTATCGCAACAAGACCGGCATTGGCACAGTTGCGCGAAATTTATGCCTACGTTTAGGTAGACAGTCTGGATATGTTTGTCTCCCGGCAGATTACCAACTGCGCGAGCCAGCCTCTTCTTTGTACCGTAGCTTGCCACGATTGTTGCTTAACCTCGTACGACATGTTCTGTGGAAACAACTTTACTTGCCCGCCAAGATGTTGACTACAGGCGCTCATGTATTGTTTTGTCCAGATCCCGTTGGTCCACTTTGGACGCAAGGTAAAGTGGTCGTAACAGTGCATGATCTAATTTTTTTCCGTTACCCAAAAGAAGTCAATCGGTGGTGGGGACTCTATTGGCGTACAGTCTTGCCGCTATGCTTGCGGCGGGCTGACAGCATCATCGCTATCTCTGAGGCCACCAAACAACAATTAAACTCCATTTTGGGCATTCGCCAGGAAAAAGTGACAGTGGCTTATGACGGCTATGATAGCCAACTCTTTTATCGGATAGCGGATATTGAAGCGTTGCGGTTTGTCCACGCTAAATACAAGTTGCCGGAACGTTTTATCCTGTTTGTGGGTTCCATCGAGCGGCGGCGGAATATTGAGACCCTGTTACGGGCGGTGGCTTATTTACGCGATAAGCAGGGCTTGACCCTGCCTATTGTCATAGCAGGAGGCCGCACAAACCATGCCAGCCATTTAGAGAGCGTTATCCTTGAACAGGGGCTTCAGGATCAGGTAGTTTGGCTAGGCTATGTGCCTGACGAAGATTTACCATTGCTCTACAACGTAGCCACAATGTATGTTTATCCATCTATTGCGGAGGGATTTGGATTGACCATGTTGGAAGCGATGGCTTGTGGTTGCCCCGTAATATGCTCGAATGTGGACTCCCTACCGGAAGTGGCGGGCGAGGCTTGTATTTTGCTATCGCCCACCGATACAGAAGGTTTTGCCGGCGCGATTCGTCGGGTATGGATGGATACAACTCTAGCGCAAACCATGCGCGAGAAAGGCTTGGCACAGGCACAGCGTTTCTCTTGGGAGAATATGGCTGAAATAGTTGCGCATGTATGTGAGGAGATTTAAACAATGCGGATTGCAGTCAGTGGATATATTGGACCTAGTAAAACTGGTATTGGTGTCGTGACTGATGAGTTTCTAAGTCGCTTGGCGCAAAACAATTTTGAACCCCATGAGTATTTTGTCTTTTGCAATTATGACACCGAATTAAGACTGCCCGTAAACAAGCATTTACATATTATTCACTATAGGATAAGTCGTAAAGCGGCGCTAAAAAACTTGCTTTGGATGATTTTTATTTATCCTTTTGAGTGCTGGAGAGTGAAAGCACAAATTTCAATTATTCCGAATGTAACATTTTTAGTATTTAAAGTGTGCCCTACAATCGTAATTATCCATGATTTAATAGAGTTTAAAGTGCCTGACAAGTTTGATCGGCTACGGATGCTATATCGCCACATTGCCGTTCCTGTGACAGCTTATCGAGCTGATACTATTGTTACCGATTCGATATCGTCCAGTAGAGATATAGTAACAGAGTTTGGTAATAGATTATCCTCAAAAATAAAAATCATTTATCCTGGTATAAAAACTATAAAAACAATGGTCTCTACATCAGATCAGCATCAAATAACCCAAATTCCTGGAGATTATCTTCTTTACGTTGGCACGATTGACCATCCTGGTAAAAATGGCATCGCCTTGGTAAGAATATTCTCAAAGTTATCCCAACAATTGCAGAGAAAGGTGTATATTGTCTATGCTGGAAAGCCGGGGCCTGGATACGCATATATTACCCAGGAAATTGAGTCTCTTGGGATTAAAGATCGAGTAATCTTTCTAGGCTATGTCCCAGATGCAGATTTACCTGATTTATATGCTAACTGTAAAGTGTTCATATTTCCATCACGCTACGAGGGCTTTGGATTGCCTGTAATTGAAGCCATGTATTATGGCGCGCCAGTCATCACCGCGAATAACTCTTCTTTAATCGAAGCCGCTGGAGATGCTGGCCTACTATTTGACGCCGATGATATTGATGGGATGGCTATGGCAGTAGAACAAATCTGTAGGGACGATGACTATCGCATGCAATTAATTTTGAAAGGCAGGGAACATATCAAACAATTCTCATGGGAGAAAAACTGCCGCCAATGGAAAGATTTGATAAACTCTTGGGATAAATCCAAGAACAACGCACTTTGAAAAGTGTAATGATAATCTAAAGGAACAATAATCTATGGATCTTACTGTTATTACAACCTACCGTTGCAATTCCCGCTGTTCCACCTGCAATATTTGGATGCATCCCACCCGCCCGGCAGATGAGATCGGGTTGGATGTGCTGGAAAAGATACCGTCTGGGATTGACAACCTGAATATCACTGGCGGCGAACCTACCATCCGCGCTGACCTGGCTGAAATTGTGGATGTGCTTTATTCCAAAGCGCGCAAGCTCGAGATCAGTTCGAATGGCATGTATCCCCAACGGCTTGAGTCAATCATCAAAAAATATCCTGATATCAAAATTCGCTTCTCCCTCGAAGGCACCGACAAAGTCAGCGACACCATTCGTGGCGAAGAAAATGGCTTTCAAACCAAGGTGGCAGGCTTGCAACGGCTCAAGGAATTGGGCGGCTGCGACTTGGGGTTTGCGGCCACGATTCAGGATGATAACGTTGCAGACCTGCCTTTTCTTTACGAATTGACTCAAAAAATGGGTGTTGAATTGGCCACCTCCGCGCTTCATAATGGCTTTCAATTCCATAAAAACGATAACTATCCCTATGATAGACAAAAAGTGGCGCATGGGATTGAATATTTGATCACTGCTATGCTTAAGACCAATTCAGTCAAGAACTGGTTTCGCGCTTATCTAAATTTAGGGTTAATGGAAAAGGTGCTTGGAAATGACCGTTTAATTCCCTGCACAGCCGCCAGTGATTTTGTCTTTGTTGATCCGTGGAATGATGTCTACGCCTGTAACGTGCGCAATGATCTGCTGATGGGCAATTTGAAATCACAATCGTGGGATGAAGTTTACAACGGAGATCGTGCCGTGCAAATTCGTCAAATGGTTGCCGCTTGCGCGCAGAATTGCTGGATGGTTGGCTCGGCGCGCACTGCTATGCGGCACCCTGTCTTTACCAAACTCCCAAAGCCCAAGCCAATGGCATGGGTCATCGTGAACAAACTACGCGCGACGCTCGGGTTGCGTATCCCGTTTGAAAAATACGTTAATTTTTACCAATCAGGCATGTACCCATCAGGAATCAAGCGCCAAAATTTTCTAAATGTTTCATCCTCTGTACGAAGACAATTGCACACTGAAGACGATGGACATTATGATGCGTTTGGAGAATTTCGCAACCGTTAAGCGATTGAAAAATGAAAATAGCCATGTTTGGTATTAAAGGCATTCCAGTGCCTGCCGGGGCAGAGAATGTTGCTGAACAAGTGGGCCGTCGTTTGGTGGAACGTGGACACCAGGTGACTGTGTATGTCCGGTCACATTACACACCTCGTACGCTAAAGGAATATAAAGGCATGCGCTTGGTTCATCTGCCGTCCATCCCAACAAAAAATTTGGATGCAATCACGCACAGTTTTCTTGCTTGCATGGCCGCTATTTTATCTGACGCAGAAATCGTTCATATCCATTCCACTGGAAATTCAATCTTCGCATGGCTGCCGCGTTTGTTTGGCAAAAAAACGGTTATCCAAAGTCATGGTTTGGATTGGCAACGCGCTAAATGGGGCTATTTTGCAAAATTGTACTTACGGCTGACAGATTACTCTACGGTGTATTTCCCCAATGCGACTACGGCAGTCAGCCAGAAAATGACGAATCACTATCAACAACTTTCTCACCGTCGCGTGGCATATATTTCTAATGGGGTTGACTCCTTTGAACGTGCAGAACCAGCCTTGATACGTACGATGTATGGTTTGCAGGGCAATGACTACATTTTCTTTGCCGCACGCCTTGTACCTGAAAAGGGCGCGCATTACTTAATTGAAGCCTTTGAAAAACTAAAAACGGATAAAAAGCTTGTTATTGCAGGAGATGGAATCTTCGGCGACCCATATGCCGAAGAATTAAAGACGCACGCCAGTGAACACATCGTTTTTCCGGGCTTTGTGCGGGGAGTCTTATTGCAGGAATTCCTGAGTAATGCTTATCTGTATGTTTTGCCATCTGAGATCGAGGGGCTTTCCACCGGTTTACTCGAAGCCATGAGCTATGGCAACTGCGTGCTGGTGAGCGATATTGAAGAAAATATGGAAGCGATCAGAGACGCCGGAGTTTCCTTCATAAATAAATCAGTAGATGACTTGAATTCAAAGTTGAATTACCTGTTGGATAATGATGAAGTTGTAAAGGGTTATAAATTAAAGGCTCAGAAAGATGTTCGCAGAAGGTATAATTGGGAAACGGTGACAGACCAAATTGAATCTCTTTACTATTCACTTCTTTCTCAATGAAAGAATGACATGTGCAGGAAAGCATAAAATGGGTTATGGGAAATCCTGGGCAGTAAGCAGTTTTTTTATTCTTAGCGACGCGGCCATTCTCTATGGCATCTTTCGTCTGGCCGCCAGCCTGCGAAACATGTTGACGCCCCTGTTTGGCCGCAATATCCTCTGGCAGACTGTGGAGCCCCTGGCGCAACTGGGGATCCTGTTTGGAATTGTTGTTTTCATGCTCGAGGGACTTTATCCCGGTTATGGCTTGACCGCGGTAAAAGAATTGCAACGCATGTCCAAATCGGTTACGCTGGTTTTCTTTTTCCTGGCAGGCGTTTCTTACCTGAACAAACCCTTCCAGGAACTTTCCCGCGCGTTTCTTTTGATCAGTTGGTTTCTGGCCCTGGT
>Ga0210044_10011296_pt1 | contig 10439 bp, 6 predicted proteins | sample CryGey13umfilter_2_FD_183959 | JGI IMG/M metagenome (GOLD analysis project Ga0210044, IMG submission 183959) | Groundwater microbial communities from aquifer in Utah, USA - Crystal Geyser 4/9/14 3 um filter (SPAdes) (version 2) | ecosystem: Environmental > Aquatic > Deep subsurface > Groundwater...
CTAATTAACAAAATTTTACTTAATTTTGTTCTGAAATTTTTGAATATGAAAATCATAAAAATAAATCCCAAAAAATCACTGAATAAAGCATTTTTAAAGCAAAGACCTTTAAGAACTGAGATTGATTTATTCAAATCTAATCTTATCCGCCTTTTAGGTAAAGTTGATGAAATTGAGCGTGAAGAAAATCAAAAAAATCATATTCGCGATTTCTTACTCGACACATACTACAAGAATATTAACGAAATAAATACAAAAGATTCTAAAGACCTTGTAATTCATCTTGGTAAAACCAACAAAGAAAAAGTTGGGGTAATAATTGAAGCTAAACGACCTGAAAACAAAATCGAAATGCTCTCTGAAAATAAGCCCAATTCTAAAGCATTTCAGGAACTTGTACTTTATTATTTGAGAGAACGCATTGAAGAAAACAATATTGACATAAAATACCTTATTGCTACAAATATATATGAATGGTACATGTTTGAAGCTTCATATTTCGAAAAGTTGTTTTTCAGAAATAAAACCTTTGTAAAACAATATGAAGAATGGCGTGACGGGCAAAAAGTAACAACCGACACTAATCTTTTTTATAATTCAATTGCAAAACCATTTATTGACAAGATTGAAGATGAAGTTCCTTGTACTTATTTTGACATCAGAGATTATGAAGAATTTTTAAGAAACAATAATTATGAAGACGATAAAAATTTAATTGCTTTACAAAAATTACTATCTCCATTCTTTCTTTTAAAGGTTCCTTTTGCTAATGACAGCAATTCATTAAACGAAAATTTTTATAAAGAACTATTGCACATTGTTGGATTGGAAGAAGTAAAAGATGGCAGTAAAAATGTAATTCGCAGAAAAGAAAAAGATAAACAAGCCGGCTCTTTAATTGAAATCACAATAAGTATTTTAATTACAGAAGATTCATTAAATAAAATTAAAGATAAAACAGTTTATGGCGAAACTAAAGACGAACAACTTTTTAATATTGCTCTTGAGCTTTGTTTAATATGGATAAACCGTATTTTGTTTCTGAAATTACTCGAAGGTAAACTTATAACATATCACAAAGGGAATAAGGAATATCGTTTTTTAAATTCTGAAACACTCAATGACTTTGATGAATTATATAAACTTTTTCATCAGGTATTAGCCAAAAATACTAATGACAGAACAATAAATATTAAACAGAAATATGCTCATATCCCTTATCTGAATAGTTCATTGTTCGAGTTTTCTGAATTAGAAAATTTAACAATAAAAATAAATTCACTTGATAATTCCGAAACTGTTAATTTAATTAGTAATACTGTTTTAAAAGAAGAAAAAAGGAAAATTTCGAAGTTGCCTACTCTTGAGTATTTGCTTAAATTTTTAGATGCTTATGATTTTGCAAGCGAAGGTGGCGAGGATATTGCAGAAGAGAATAAATCAATTATCAATGCTTCGGTACTTGGAAAAGTTTTTGAAAAAATTAATGGATATAAAGATGGCTCCATTTTTACACCGGGTTTTATAACAATGTACATGAGCCGTCAATCGTTACAATTGGCTGTTGTTCAAAAATTTAACGAATATTTTAAATCAAAAAAGATAACAGAAGTAAATACTTTTGATGAACTTTATAACCACATCGAAAAAATTGATATTAAAACATCAAATGAAATTATTAATTCACTTAAAATTTGCGACCCGGCAGTAGGTTCAGGTCATTTTTTGGTTTCAGTGCTTAATGAGTTAATTGTTATAAAATCGGAACTTGGAATATTGGTAGATAAAAACGGAAAGCGATTAAAAGATTATGAAATTGTGGTTGAAAACGACGAATTAATAATTTCTGACGAAAATGGCATTTTTGAATATAACTTTCAAAACAAAGAAAGTCAACGTATTCAGGAAACTATTTTTAACGAACGTAAAACTATAATTGAAAACTGTTTGTTTGGTGTTGATATAAATCCCAATTCAGTTAAAATTTGTCAATTACGTTTGTGGATTGAACTTTTAAAGAGTTCGTATTACAAAACTCCCGATTTTACTGAACTCGAAACATTACCAAATATTGATATAAATATTAAATGCGGAAATTCTTTAATAAGTCGTTTTGCTTTAGATATTGATTTAAAACAAATTGCTAAAAGTTCAAAATGGACAATTTTTTCATATCAAAATGCAGTTGAAGCATATAAAAACAGCACCAACAAACAAGCAAAACAGGAACTTGAGAAATTTATAACCGATATTAAAGCAAATTATATTATAGCAATTCAACAACATAATCCTAAACTACAAAAATTGTATAAATTAAAGCGGGAATACGATTATTTATTTCCCGAAAATGGTTTATTCCTTCACGAACCAGACATTGATTACGGCGGGGATAAGAAAAAAATTGAACAATCAAAACAAGCAAAACAAGCTGAACTTGAAAGGTCAGAAAAAGCTGTAAATGATGAAAAAGTTTTTTATGAAAGAAATAATGCTTTTGAATGGCGTTTTGAATTTCCCGAAGTGCTTAATAATAATGGCGATTTTAAAGGATTTGATGTGGTTATTAGTAATCCGCCATATATTGAACATAAGCGACTTGCACATATTAGTTCGTTTCTGAAAGAGAAATATAAAGTTTATTACAGTAGTGCTGATATTAGTAGCTATTTCTTTGAGTTGGGAAGTAATATTTTAAAAGAAAAAGGAATTATTTCATACATAAATACAAATAAGTTTTTAAAGACCGAATATGGAAAGCCATTAAGAAAATTTATTTCTGATAACAGAATTTACAACATTGTAAATTTCGAGCAAGTACCAATTTTTGATATGGCATTAGTTTCGAGTTTAGTTATTGTTTTTGAGAAAAATAGTGAAAAAATTAATATTCAATTTTGCGAATTTTATAAAGAACCTTCACCCAAAGAAAATTTTGTTTTTGAGATAAATAAACGATTTAAAATTTTAAACAAAGACACATTAAGCTCGTCAGCCTGGTCTTTTAGTAGTTCTAACTTCAATGGATTAGCAGAAAAAGTATTCAGTAAAGGACGAAAAATAAAAGAAATTGAAAGCATTGATATAAAAAGAGGTGTAACAACCGGATTTGACCCTGCATTTATTATTTCAAAAGAAAAAGCCAAAGAATTAATAAAGTTGGATAAGAAAAACAAAGAGGTTATTAAACCTTTATTGAAAGGTGCTCATATAAAAAAATATTTTTATTTAAATTCAGCTTTAAATTTAATTTTTACTCGCAGAGGTATTAATATCGAGAAATTACCAACATTAAAAAAATATTTAAATGTTTTTATTGATGATTTAAAACCCAAAAAAGACAAAGAACCAAAAGGTAGAAAACCAGGTGAATACAAATGGTTTGAAATTCAAGACAATATTGCATACTATAAAAATTTTGAAAAAGAAAAAATTGTTTGGCCTTTAACTGCTGATAAATGGGGCTTTGCATTAGATACTAAAAAAAATTATTTATCAAGTGGCGGTTTCTTTTTAGTGTCCGAAAAAATAAATTTAAAGTACATTCTTGCGTTGCTCAATTCTAATTTGATGAAATTTTTATTTACTCAAATTGGAGTAATGACTGCTGGCGGTGCTTATACTTTAAAAAAAGCAACAATTGAAGAATTGCCCATTTTAGAAATTTCAGAAAAACAACAAAAACCTTTCATTGATTTAGTTGACAAAATTATTTCACAAAAACAACATGAAAAAGATACCACTAAATTAGAAAAACAAATTGATGAATTGGTTTACAAACTTTACGAAATTACACCAGAAGAGCAGGAGCTACTTGAAAGAGAAAAATAAGATTTACTGATTTTTTTATAAATATAAGCCATAATACGCTTTATGCAAAAACATGATTTTACTTCACTAAACTCCAATTCAGATTTTACAACTCTTGCATTAAAAACATTTTGTTTTCAGGCAAGAAACAATGCTGTTTATAAAAAATACCTTCAATTAATAAATGTTACTCCTAATAAAATTAACAATATAAAAAATATTCCATTTTTACCCATAACATTTTTTAAAACTCATAAAATTAAATCGTTTAAAACAAAAGAAGATATTGTATTTACAAGTAGTGGAACAACTGGTAACGAAACGTCAAAACATTATGTAAAAGATTTAGAAATTTATAAAAAAAGTTTCGAATCGGCTTTTAAATTGTTTTACGGAAACATTTCCGATTACTGCATTTTGGCACTATTACCTTCTTATTTGGAAAGAAATGGTTCTTCGTTAATTTATATGGTTAACGAACTTATTAAACAAAGTGAAAATAATTTGAGCGGTTTTTACATTAACAATTTCGATGAACTCAATAACAAATTGAAAATTTTATCAAAAAATAAACAGAAAACTATTTTGCTCGGTGTTAGTTTTGCTTTAATGGATTTTTCGGAAAAGTATCCTCAAAAACTTCCTAATAATTTTATTGTGATGGAAACTGGTGGTATGAAAGGACGAAGAAAAGAAATTATACGTTCTGAACTTCATAAAACATTGTGCAATAATTTTGGTGTTAAATTAATTCATAGTGAATATGGAATGGCTGAACTTTTATCACAGGCATACTCAAAAGGAAATGGGATTTATTATTGTCCCCCGTGGATAAAAGTCATTATTCGCGATACTTATGACCCATTCAGTTATTTGCCTAACGGAAAAACAGGCGGAATAAATGTTATTGACCTTGCTAACCAATATTCATGTTCTTTTATTGAAACACAGGATTTGGGGAAAACATATAATGACGGTAGTTTTGAAGTTATTGGAAGAATAGAAAACAGCCAAATAAGAGGTTGTAATTTACTTATAAGCGATTACAAATAGAACCTCCAAGCGCAAAAATGGCTTTCGGGATGAGTATCAGGTGGACAACAAATACATTCAGTTTTTATTCGCGGGTCAATAGCTTTTGCAAATTCAGTATATTCAATAATTCCAGCAGATTTACAAGGATAATCGGCTAAATTTTTACGTTTTCGTGCCGATTGAACCCGGCAATCGTCCATTTGAAAAACAAAACTGTTTTCGGTTGCTGTATTTACAGATTGTTTATTTATAATGCAATATAAACGATAATTTAATGCTTTTTTTAGTCCATCAAGTCCGGGGAACTCATGCATTTTTAAGAACTTTTTAATTGACCATGCTTCAAAAGGAGAGAATTGAGCCCAGCATTCATCATTACAATGCTTTGCATCGTTCATGCTTGTTGTGAACTCAACTTCCTGAAACCAAATTCCATCATTTGCCAACCAATTAATAGCAATATTTTCGAGAAGTTCGATTAATTTTTCATCAGAAAGATAAATTAAATTTGAGGGCAAATTGTTATTCAAATCTACATTAAAAGTTTTTGAAAGTCGTTTTTTTTGATTGTCAAATGATTTTTCGTAAACATCAGATAGTATTTCGTAGGCTTTTGCAGTTCCTAAATGCTTCGACACTTCCTGAAACCACATTACATGATGAAATTCTGCACGATGTATAAAATCGAAAATTAACTGAATGTTTTCTTCTCTTGAAATATTAATGTTTTGCATTTTATTGTTTAGACTTAAGATTCTTCACTAATCGTTCAGAATGACAAAAAAAAGGATTAGAATGACAAGAAAAAAGATTGATAAATTTGAATTTCTATTTTGCAATAAGTGCGGCTAAAGCAATAGAATACAGTTTTGTAAGCTCACTATCGCCTCTCGAAGTAAGAATGGCAGGGACTTTTGCACCAAAAACCACTGCTGCAAGTTCGCCTTTGCAAAGCTTGGTATTTGTTTTAAAAAACACATTTCCAGCTTCTATATTTGGGAACAAAATGCAATCGGCATCACCGGCAACAGTACTTTCTAATTTTTTTATTTCGCAACTTTCTTTATCTATTGCCACATCTAAAGCTAATGGTCCATCAACAAAAGCACCTTTTATTTGTCCACGGTCTGCCATTTTCGAAATTATTGCTGCATCAACACATGCTTGCATTCCCGGAAGCATTTGTTCGGTTGCTGCTAGTATTGCAACTTTTGGTTTATTAATTTGCAATGCTTTTGCAGTTCTGATAAGATAATTTGTTATAGCAATTTTTTGTTTTAAATCGGGTAGCGGAATTATTGCAACATCGGCAACGATTATAAGTTTATGATAATTAGGCGTTTCTATAACAGAAATATGGCTTAAAATAGAATTTGAGCTTTCCATAATTCCTTTATCTTTACTAAGAATAGCTCGCATATATTTATCGGTACTAACCAATCCTTTCATTAAAATATCGCCTTCGCCTGCTTTAATAAGTTCGACTGCTTTTTCGGTAGCTTTAATCTCATCAGCTTCCTGAACAATTCTAAACTTTGTTACATCAATTTTATGCTCTTCGCAAACTTTTTTAATTGTAGCTTCATCACCAACAAGTGTTGCTTCAATTAAACCCTTTTCAACAGCATGATTTACAGCACCAATTGTATGAGCATCGTTAGCATAAGCTGCAATCAATCTTTTTTTGCTTTTGCTTTTAAGCACATCAAACATTTGTGCTAATTTAGTTATTGACATTTGTTTTATTTTATAATTTTGGCTAATATATAAATTGGAAACAATATTTTATGTGAGTAAAATCATAATAAAATTATATTGTTAAACATGAACACATTTAACAAATAAACATATTACAAAATTACATAAAAGTCATGTTACCCCTGCCCCTGTCTGAAGTAAAGGTAACCTGTGGTTTAGCACCAGATGAAACAAATACTTCGATATATTTGCCATCGGTAACTTTCATTAATGTTCCTTCAACTTTTTTCTCAAACGAAACAACTTTTACTGAAAATGATTTTTCGGTACTATCAGCAAAGTTAACTTTTACTTCTTGTTCGTTGTAGTCAATTGTTACGTTTACTGCATATTCATTAACAGACCCATCGGGTTGCGTAACAAATTGTTTTGTAACTTTTAAAGTTGTTTTAGGACTTTCGCTAACATTTGTTGAATCAGTAGCATTTCCTTCATTATTACCAGAATTATTACACGAAGCAAAAATAATTGCTACAAAAAGTAATGTAAAAAAAATTGTTTTTTTCATTTTATTATTGTTTAATTGTTAATACTTGTATTTGATTTTCGAGAGATTTAATTTTTGTTTCGGCATCAGATTTTTTGACTAATTCAACCTTTACAACTTGTTCTGGGGCATTATCAACAAATTTTTGATTAGATAATTTACTATTTACAGATGTTAAAAAACCTTTAAGGTAATTGAGTTCCTGTTGCATTTTATTAACTTCATCTTCAATATTTATTTTAGTACTAATTGGAATAAAATAATCTATTGTATTAACCCTAAAAGATGCTGCATTTCCGATTTTTTCAGATGTTTGTATAACTCCGCTCAAATTACATAATTTTGAAATAATTGGCATTAATGCAGTTTCTACATTTTCGTTATTTGAGTTAAAAAATAATTCGATAGGAGCTTTAACAGCAATTCCTTTTTCGGTTCTGATAGCACGAATATTTGAAACTATTTCTTTAATTTCTTCAAAATTATTTAGAAAATTATTTTTATACGGTTCAGTTTTAGGCATATCAGAAACCATGATGCAATCTTTTTCATCTCTATCTTTTATCAAGTGCCAGATTTCTTCGGTAATAAAAGGTATAAAAGGATGCAACAATTTCATTAGTTTTTCAAAAAACTGCAAACTGTATTCTAAAGTTTTTTTATCAATTGGTTTTTGATAAGCTGGTTTAATTATTTCGAGATACCATGATGAAAACTCATCCCAAAATAATTTGTAAATTTCCATAAGTGCTTCCGAAATTCTGTACTTCGAAAAGTCATCATTAATATTTTCAATAGTTTTATTTAGTTTAGAAGTAAACCACTCTACAGCAATTTTCGAATGTTCGGGTTGTTCAATATTTTCGTCAATTTGCCATTGATTAACAAGTCTGAATGCATTCCATATTTTGTTATTAAAATTACGTCCTTGTTCCATAAGTTGCTCATCAAAGGGCAAATCGTTACCAGCCGGTGAACATAACAACATGCCTACACGAACGCCATCGGCTCCATATTTTTCCATTAATTCTACTGGGTCGGGTGAGTTGCCGAGCGATTTCGACATTTTTCGTCCTTGTTTATCTCTAACAATACCTGTAAGATAAACATTTGAAAAAGGTTTGTCGCCAACAAATTCGTAACCTGCAATTATCATTCTTGCAACCCAAAAAAACAAAATTTCTGGTGCTGTAATTAAGTCATTTGTAGGATAGTAATATTTTATGTCTGCGTTTTCTGGGTTTCGAATTCCATCAAAAACAGAAATTGGCCAAAGCCACGATGAAAACCAAGTATCGAGAACATCTTCGTCTTGTTTTAAATCTGATTCAGTGATATCTGGAAACTTATTATTTGCAAGGATTAAAGCATCTGTTAAATCTTTAGCAATAACAAATTCATTTGTGTTTTTAATATACCAGGCAGGTATTCGATGCCCCCACCACAACTGCCGACTAATGCACCAATCCTTAATATTTTCCATCCAATACTTATAGGTATTTTTAAACTTTGCAGGAATAATTTGGATGTTGTTATTTAAAACATTTTCTAAAGCTGGAATTGAAAGTTCCTTCATTTTAACAAACCACTGTAACGAAAGTTTTGGTTCAATTACAGAATTTGTTCTTTCTGAATAACCAATTTTATTATTATATGGCTCAATTTTTACCAAATTCCCTGTTTTTTCAAGTTCTGGAACAATTTGTTTTTTAGCAACGAAGCGATCTATGCCAATAAACAATTGAGCTTTTTCACTTAAGGTACCATCATCATTAAAAATATCAATATTTTCGAGATGGTGTTTTATTCCTAATTGATAATCATTGATATCATGAGCAGGTGTGATTTTTAGAGCACCGGTTCCAAATTCACGATCAACATATTCATCAAAAATAATAGGCACGATACGATTCACTAAAGGAACAATAACTTTTTTGCCTTTCAAATGAGCATATCTTTCATCTTCCGGGTGAACGCAAACGGCAGTATCTCCAAGTATAGTTTCCGGACGAGTTGTGGCAATTGTTATAAAATTTTCTGAATCAACAATTTTATATCTAACATAATATAAATTCGATTGTTCTTCGCGATATAAAACTTCTTCGTCGGAAACAGCAGTTTTTGCTTGCGGGTCCCAATTTACCATTCGAATACCACGATAAATTAATCCTTTGTTATATAATTTAATAAAAACATTAATTACACTTTCCGATAATTTTTCGTCCATTGTAAAACTTGTTCGTTCCCAATCGCATGATGCTCCAAGTTTTTTAAGCTGTTCTAAAATTATACCACCATGTTTTTCTTTCCATTCCCATGCATGTTTTAAAAACTCATCGCGGGTGAGTGATTTTTTATCAATGCCCTGCTCTTTTAATTTCTCAACCACTCTTGCTTCAGTAGCAATAGATGCGTGGTCGGTACCCGGTACCCAACAAGCATTTTTCCCTAACATTCTGGCTCTGCGAATAAGTACATCTTGCAACGTGTTATTAAGCATGTGCCCCATGTGTAAAACTCCTGTAACATTTGGTGGTGGAATTACAATTGTATATCGTAAGTCGCGAGGTTTATCATCAGGTACAGAATGGAAAAAGCCATTTTGGAGCCAGTAACTATACCATTTATCTTCAATTAAAGCAGGATTATATTTTGAAGGAATTTCTTTCATTAATTACATTTACAAAGATTGCAAAAATATAAATTTATACATTAATTATCTTATTAAAATTATAAAAAGTTCAAAAATTTTAATCTTACACTATAATATTGATGATTCTGTAAATACAATTTTCAAATATTAAAAAAACTGTAACTACTCAGCAAACATAAAAGTTGTCTCGCAAAGTCGCAAAGAACGCAATGAATTATGACCGAAAACGAAGTAGCCAAAATATTAGTTAATATCTTTCTGAAGGTTCATCAGAAATTAGGACCCGGTTTGCTGGAATCAGTTTACGAAGCAGCAATATGTTATGAACTGGATAAATTAAGAATAAAATACAAGCGGCAGGCAGAGATTGCTGTGTTTTATGAAACAGTAAAATTGGGTTTAGGATTTAGAGCAGATATTATTGTAGAAGAAAAAGTCATAGTAGAAATAAAATCAGTAGAAACAATGTCATCCACTTTTCCTAAAATCTTGTTAACCTATTTACGAGTAACAAATTTAAAACTGGGACTTCTTGTCAATTTTAATGTTGATTTAATAAAATATGGAATTAAAAGAATTGCAAATAATCTGTAAGAACGCAAAGAAAAAAATCATTAATGATTTTTTTAAAACTTTGCGTGCTTAAAACTTTGCGTGCATTGCGTCTTTGCGAGAAATAATGCGAACCTGAGTAGTAAC
>Ga0210044_10011299_pt1 | contig 10438 bp, 7 predicted proteins | sample CryGey13umfilter_2_FD_183959 | JGI IMG/M metagenome (GOLD analysis project Ga0210044, IMG submission 183959) | Groundwater microbial communities from aquifer in Utah, USA - Crystal Geyser 4/9/14 3 um filter (SPAdes) (version 2) | ecosystem: Environmental > Aquatic > Deep subsurface > Groundwater...
TACGGTTGGGCTTTGCCTGGGGGATATGTGGATTATGGGGAATCCCTGGAGGCGGCGGCGGTGCGTGAGGCAAAGGAGGAAACTTCGCTGGATATTGAACTATTGGGCCAGTTTCACACCTATTCCGACCCCGCGCGGGATGTCAGGCAACATAATATCTCCACGGTTTTTGTGGCCAGGTCTTCTGGAGTTCCGCGTGCCGCCTCGGATGCCCGCCGGATCGGTATTTTTACAAAAAATTCCCTCCCCGATGCGTTGGCCTTTGACCACAGCCGCATTCTGAAGGACTATTTTGCGATCCGCGAAGCCATGACCGGTGGCGAATCCGCGGCCAGGCAGATCAAGCCCTGACTTTAATTTATTTACCCAGGATGTAATCCATGACAACAAGATTTTGTGCCGGTTTATTCGTTTGCATCATGATGTTTCAGGGGTTCCCTGGTCCGCTGAAGGCGGAAACGGGGGAATTGCGGCCTTATTCCGCGGTTTCCTGGAATTACCTTAAGACCCTCACCGGTTTTGGTCCCCGCAATTTCGGCAGTCCCGGTTATATCAAAACGGTGGAACTGCTTGTGGAAACGGGAAAGAAATACGCCGATGCCGTGGAAGTGCAGCCGTTCTTCATCACGAACGGCGAAGGGGAAAAGTTGCAAATGTCCAATATCCGCCTGAAGTTCGAGGGCCGCCGCAAGGGGCGCCCCATTTTGCTGGGCACGCATTTCGATACCCGGCCTTTCTCGGACGAAGAGACCGATCCCTCTCTGCGTTCGCGTCCGATATTGGGCGCCAACGACGGCGGTTCGGGAACGGCTGTGTTGCTGGCGCTGGCGGAGTACCTGAGCCGGCACAAACCCGCAAGATCGATAGAACTGGTTTTTTTCGACGGCGAAGATTATGGAGCGAAAGACTCCGGGGAAAATTTACTGGGATCTTTCCATTATGCCAGGGAACTGGCTCAACTGGATGCGGAACAGTGGCCTTATTGCGTGATCGTCATCGATATGGTCGCGGACCGGGACCTTGAGATTTTCAGGGAAATGCATTCGATGAAAAGCGCTTCCTGGCTGGTGGACCTGATTCACGGGATCGCTGAAAAAAGGAAAACCCCGCAGTTTCGCAGTCAAAGCAAATACACGATTTTCGATGACCATTATCCGTTTATAGGCCTTGGGATTCCTGCGATAGTCCTGATTGACTTCGATTACCCGTATTGGCATAAACTGACGGATACTCTGGACAAGTGCTCGCCTGAAAGCATGTTCGCCGTGTTTTCCGTGGTGGTCGAAGCGTTGGCAGAGATTTAACGCGGCTATTTTTGTTCCGCGGGAGCAAGGAGAGAGAGCTCTTTTAAGGCCTGCGCATTTTCAGGCTCAATTTGCAGGATGATGTTCAACTCGTTCCTGGCGGCTTCCATGTTGTTTTGGCGGCGGTGAACTTCAAACAGGTTCCAGTGCAGAGAAAGAAAGTCGACTCCCAGTGCCACGGACTGCTTATAAGCCTCGAGCGCGTCATCCAGCTGGTTCAGGGCGAAGTAGGAATTGCCGAGATTGTAATAGGCGACCGCAAATCCGGGATCGATTGTTATGGTTTTTTTCAGGTATAGAATGGCGTCCTTGGGCCTGTCCTGCTTGTTGAGGGCGGCTCCCAGATTGGAAAGAGCCTGAATGAAATTGGGGTAAATCCGTATCGCTTTTTTAAACAGGGCCACCGCCTGTTCGATATTGCCGTTGCGAAAATAGTACCCCCCGAGATTGGACAGCGCTTCAGGAAACTCCGGATTGATTTGGATGATTTTCTCGTAATCGGCAACCGATTGTTCGGGGAGCCCCTTATCGCGATGGGCCACGGCAAGATCGTACAGGGCAAGAACAAAATTGGGATCTTTTTCCAAAACCCGCTGAAAATAGTCGATGGCTTTGTCGGGGTCGCCCAGAGAATAGAGCGCAAAGTTTCCCTGGTAGTAAAGAGTCTCCCTGGAAGTTTGGTCCTCCTCCAATAGCTGGGCGAAGGTCATGCCTTTTTTTTCATTGAGAAAAGGTTCTACCTCATGAATGGGCAAGGCCAGATTGATCGCCCGTCCTTCTACCGTAGCGATGCCCAGAACTTTATGGTTCTTGTCCACAAGAGGCCCGCCGCTGAACCCAGGCCCGAAATCTGCGGTCGTGTAAATATAGGAGAAATGCGGATGGGCCTGCGGCAGGACTCCCAGGACAAATCCATAAGTCTGCAGGACGATTCCCTGCAAACTGCCTTGTTCCTCTGTCACGTCCTGCGATAGATATCCCAGAGCGCTGGTGTAGTCGAACTCCCGGATATTTCGCGAATCCCCGGTTTCAAGGGTCGAGTAGAACCCGTCCTTGAGCTTCAAAACGGCAAAATCCTTAATGCGGTCGACTTTGAGAATCGCGGTCACGGGAACCGCGGACCCGTCAGGAAAGACAGCCTCCGCGGAAGCGGCATCCACCAGAACATGATAGTTGGTCACCAGGGTTCCCTCGGGCCTGACCACGAACCCCGTGCCGGTGGCAACCATGTTCCCCATCTTGTCCTTGGCCACCAGGAGGGCAATGGCGTTTTTATTGACCTCGTAGCCCAGAGCCGGGGAGTGAAGCCCGGCCAGAATAAGGAAACACGTTAAAAAGCTGAAAAGGCTTCTTGAAATATTTGTTCGCAGGAAATGCTTCATGGATTCTAAGTGACCTGTTTTAAACAGCTATAAAAAATAGCGGTCATTTGTTAAAGAATCAAACCAGAGGATGCAATGATTTTATTGGTAAAAACAGGGGATTACAACCCATTTCGATCATGGAAAGAGTGAAATATTCCGCTCCTGAAAACCCCGGTTTTTCCGGGGAAGCCAGGAGCTTCGGGCAAAAAAAATGCTACTCCACAAGGGAGTAGCATTCAATGATCCGTTAAAACGTTTTGCTTATTTTACCGTGATGGTGATTTTGCTTGTGAGGGCGGGGCTGTAGGGAACATGGTCGCCTTTGGCAAACAGGGTCTGAATGGTGTGCTTGCCTGCGGCCAGTGTGAGTTCTTTGCAGGTCGAACCATCGCCCATGTGAACATGCTGATCGTCTTTCCCAATCGGTTTGCTGAGATCTGCCGGCAAATCGGTATCGATCAAGAGGTGGTGATGGCCCTTGCCTTCGTGAACGCCATTTTTAGCCGGTTCGACTTCCACGCCTTTTACTTCCATGCAAACCTTTACCGGGCTGGAAACGGTAGCTCCGTCTTCAGGCGAAGAGATCATCACCGCTTTATCCGCGTACGCCGAGGAAACGCCGAAAACGAGAACCGACGCCAGCACTACAATCCACTTCATAGACAGTTTCTGCATAATACCAGGACTCCTTTATTAAGATATAACAACGTTATTAAGACCTCCCAACAATCTGATCTGATAGGTTTTGCACATTTCAGAAATGATATCAGTTATGGTAGCAAAAATTTGGCGGGGTAATAAAGTTTTATAATCGCGTATTTCCCCCCACTGCGGGCATTTATCAAAAAACTCCAGGGCCACCGGCAAAGCCCCCGGAAAATGCCTTAAGAGGCATTTATCGTTTTGCATTAGACTTGGAATAGGTGAAAAACGATTCGATAAATAGACAATTTTTTTTCAGTGCCGGTTGCAGCCGGCTTAATCGATTGATTTGCAAACAGATTATACGTGTTCCCTGGCGGGATATTTTTTCAGCCGGCGCAATCCCCTTGATTGGGACAGGCGAAAAAGCCTGCCCCTGAATCGCACGGCGGGAGTTTTTACCCTGCGTACAAGGCAGATGAAGACTAAATGAACGAGGGCCGCGGGGAAATATTCCTGCTATTTCCCTTGACATGAAAATGATTGTTAAATAACCTCAATGGCAAGCCTGTAACGTTATTCATATATGCACTTAATCCACGGGTCTGGAGTTAAAGCTCTTTGCACCGTATTGATCGTTGAATATTAGGAGGTCGTGATGGTTGTAACGGGAGAATGCAGACTCCTTCATACATGCGAAATGTGTGAATTTAATAATGATACCGATTGTAAAGCCGACAAAAACGAGCACAACCGCTGGCTTGTCAATAAGCGGATGAATGACATCAAATTCAAACTGATCGTCGGCAGCAACAAGGGCGGGGTCGGAAAGAGTACGGTGACCACCAATCTGGCCATTGCCCTGGCGGAAAAAGGTTTCAAGGTCGGGCTTGCTGACGCAGACCTGCATGGCCCCAATATTCCCAAATTGCTGAATGCGGAAAACGTCCGGCTCAAATCCACGGAAGAAGGGATCGACCCCTACGAAACCCGCAACGGGATGAAGGTCGCGTCTCTTGGTTTTTTGATTGAAGATCCCAATATGCATATCGCCTGGCGCGATGCGGTCAAGTACGACTTTATCATCGAGCTTCTGGGAAACATCAACTGGGGCCCCCTGGATTACCTGCTCATCGATCTTCCTCCCGGAACCGGGAACGAGCAGATCACCATCATCGACTTTATCGGCGATGTGGACGGCGCGGTCATTGTGACGACTCCTCAGGAACTGGCGCTGCTCGATGCCCGCAAGATGATCTCCTTTGCCCGCGACAGCAATGTGCCCATTGTCGGAATCATCGAAAACATGAGCACCCTCACCTGTCCGCATTGCAGCGGCGAAATAGACGTCTTTAAAAGAGGGGGAGGCGAAAGGCTGGCGCAGGAACTGGTTCTTCCTTATCTGGGGAAGATTCCGCTGGATGGGGAAATCACCCAGCGTTCGGACAGCGGCGATCCCATTGTGCTTTCGAAACCCGATTCCGCAGCCGCGAAAGCTTTTCTGCAACTGGCGGAAAACTGCCATAAATTTCTCAACCCTGAGGCCTCGGTAACGGCAGGTCAGTCGTAAAATTTTTTACTGTTTTCTTTCCGGCGGCAATTGCGGGAATATTTTTTGGGAAACATAAACACTGCGCCCAGGGCCGCATTTCGGCAATGCATCCTCGAGCATTCCAAGGATAAACTTCCACATTACAGGCATTTTGAGCGAAAATGTTCACCTCGAAAGAAAGCCAACAATCTATTTGATTAGGCCATGCCCTTTGAGGGATAATAGAGTTTGACCAGATGGAGACGTGGTTGTTTTTGTCCTGGTTGTAAGAATAATTCAGTTTTTGATATATTGATTTGATGTCGGATTGCAACGAAACAAATTTTCGCAGTAACGTGTTCTGGCTTTTGAGCCTGGTTATGATTCTTCTGGCAGGCCCGGGGTTCCGTCCCGGAAGCGTGTTCGCGGACTCCTCCCTCCCTCCTGCATATACAAACAATCCTGTCGTGGCTGTGGTGGACGGTGAACCCATCATGATGGATGACTTGAAAAATGCGCAGATTCATGACGCCATGGATCAACTGCATGAAATGCAGAGCCGGGCGTTGAAAGAGAGGATTCTGCAGCAGATCGCAAAAAAACATCCCGAATTGATGAACGACGCGTTGCCCGAGGTGAGCGACAAGGACATCGTCCAGTTCTATGAGAACACGCCGGGGATAAAAGAACTGGGCAGTTTGAATAAAATGAGGGAGGAAATCCGCGAATATCTGGAAAGAGCGCTCCGGGAATCTTACGTCGAAAGAAAATATAATCTGGCTCTCGAAAAAAATCTGGTCAAGGTGTATTTGAAACCGCCCAGTGAGTTCCGGGTGCTGGCCAATGTCGGCACGGCGATGTTGTGGTTCAAGGAGGACCCGCAGCAGTCGAGAAAGGTTTTATTGCTGGAGTACTCGGACTTTCAGTGCCCTTTCTGCAAGCGGGTGCAGGAGACTTTAAAGAACCTGCGTAAAACCTATTCAGGGAAAGTCCAGTTCGGCTACCGCCATTTTCCGTTACCCTTTCATAAAGAAGCAAAAAATCTGGCTGAAGCGGCGGAATGCGCGCGGGACCAGGGCCGGTTCTGGGAAATGCAATCGCTGTTTTATGAAAAGACCAGCGACGCCTACACCCTTTCCGAGAAGGACGTCCTCGATTTAGCCAGAATTTCCGGGGTAAAGAAAATGGATGATTTCCAGACCTGCCTGAAAGAAAGAAAGCACCGGGTTCTGGTCATAGACGATATCCGGGAAGGCATTCAGCTCGGCATTCAGGGAACCCCGACGTTTATTCTGGGGCTTTACGATTCCGAAAATGGCACCGTTTCCGGGGAAATGTTTTCCGGGGCGGTATCTCAGGATAAGTTCATTGAAGTCATCGAAAAATATCTCTCCTTATCGCGCGCCGAAGCAAAACTGGTTCGGTGACGTTCTCCATAGACGCAGCCTGCTCGATGATGTAAAGCGCCGCTCTGCAATGGCGATGTTTTGCATCAAGATTGCCGACTCTTGTTAAGTTCCCCCGTTTGTTTTCCGGGCTGGCCGAGTTTGAGGTTGAAAATCCGCATGCCATCGATCCGTTCTTATTTTCGCGCCGATAGCCGGTTTTTTCTATGGGTGGGCGGTTGGATGATGATCGTCCAATTCAGCCTGGTTCCTTCCCTGCCGGCTTTTCAGACCTTCGAAGAATTTTCCCGTTCCAGAAACAAGTTGTACAATGCGGAGGTCTGGGCGATGGCCGAGCCTGTACGGGCTCACCCAGGCGGATCATTTTTACTGTATCTTTCGGTCAGGCTTTCTCCGGGTTGGCATATCTATTCCCTGGACGAGAAAGGCGGGGAGGAATCGCTGGCTACGGAAATCCGTTTTGAGGAAAACGATTTCCGGGCCAATGGCCCCTGGGTGGAGCCGGAGCCCGTCATCACCCTGGATGGTGCCTTGAACAAGGTTGTCAAAGTTCATGAAAATGCCGTTCAGTTCAGTCAGGAGCAGTCGGTTCCCGGCAACCTGAAACCCGGCAACTATTTCATTTCCGGGAAAATTGTGTTCCGGGCCTGCGATAATAAAATATGCGCCCTGCCGAAGGAGACACGGTTTCAGACGGAAATACAAATCACGCAAGCGGGAGAGCCGCGGTAAATTCGTCAGTTGAGCCGATATGCAAGTGATCACGACACATTTAAACGCCGATTTCGACTGCCTGGCCTCGATGGTGGCCGCGCAAAAGCTGTATCCCGGGGCAAGGATGGTTTTCTCCGGGTCTGCGGAAAAAGCGGTCAACAGGTATTTAAAGGCCGTGAATCCGGCGTTTGAGATTTCCCGGATGAGGGATATCGACCTCGATCAGGTTTCCCTGCTGATTCTGGTCGATACCCAGGACCCGGCCCGCATCGGCGGGTTTCAATCCCTGGCGCAGAAGCCCGGCGTCAAACTCCATGTTTACGATCATCACCCCGGTGCGGCCAGGGACCTTAAGCCCGAGAAGGCGATTATTCGCAAGCGGGGTTCGGCCACCACCATCCTGGTCGAGGAGTTGTCCGAAAAAAATATTTCCCTGAACCGCGAGGAAAGCACCCTCATGGCGCTGGGCATTTTCGAGGACACGCATTCCCTGGTTTCCATTTCCACAACCCCCGAGGACTTTGAAGCCCTGAGCCGGCTGGTGAAGATGGGGGCCGATTTGAATGTCGTCGCCGAATTCATCCAGCCGCGGCTGAACCGGGAGCAGTTGGATGTGTTGAACGATCTTATCCGCAACCTCGAAACGTTCAATGTTAACGGGGTGGAAATTGCGCTGGCCACGGCGGCGGCGGATCATTTTGTCGAAGATCTGGCCTATGTGGCGCATCAGATGATGGAGCTGGAAAATCTCTGGGCGCTTTTTGTGCTGGTCAGTATGGACAGACGGGTCTGCCTGATCGGGCGCAGCCGCGCCAGGCAGCTGGATATCGCCGAAATCGCGCGTGAATTTGGCGGCGGAGGGCACGCCAACGCGGCCTCGGCCAGCATCCGCGATATGACACTGCCCCAGGTGAAGGAAAAGTTGCTGGCTGTTTTGAACGAAAAGGCGGAACCGCTTTACCGGGTCAGAGATGTCATGCATTTTCCGGTGGTCTCGGTGAAGAAAAAAGATACCATCCTGACGGCGGAAAAGACCATGACATTGTTTAATTTAAATACCCTTCCGGTCATGGAGGGGAAAATCCCCGTGGGACTGATCACCCGGCAAATTGTGGAAAAGGCCATTCATCACAAGTGGGATAAGGAAAGCGTCGAGGACCTGATGATCCGGGAGTTTTCGGTGACGACCCCCGACTCTTACTTTAAAACCATCATTCCCATGGTCATCGAGGAAAAGCAGAAACTCATTCCCGTGGTGGACCCGAAAAAAGGAACGCTTGCAGGCGTGGTCAGCCGCGGGGATCTGCTGCGGGTGCTGCAGGGGGACTTGATCCGCAAGGAGGATGCCGAGAATTTAGGGGTACTCAAAGAGAGGGCAGGGCGCAAGAACATCAAAAGTCTGATGAAGGAGCGGCTGAGCAAAGAGCTGATGGCCCTCTTTGAAACCATCGTGAAAATTGCCAACCGGGAAGGATTTTCCATTTACGTGGTCGGCGGGTTTGTCCGCGATTTGCTTTTAAATATTCCCAATCTGGATATCGATCTGGTGGTGGAGGGCGATGGAATCCGGTTCGCCAGGGCGCTGGGAAAAGAGCTGAAGGGAAGAGTGAAAAGCCATTCCAAGTTCGGAACCTCGGTGATCATCCTGGAAAGCGGGTTCCGCATCGATGTGGCCACGGCCCGCATGGAATTCTACAAGCACCCCGCGGCGCTTCCCACGGTGGAGAAAAGTTCGATCAAGGCCGATCTGTTCCGCCGCGACTTTACCATCAACTGCCTGGCCATTAAATTGAACAACAAGGATGCGTTCTCTCTCATCGATTATTTCAACGGCGAGCGGGACATCAAGGACAAGAGGGTGCGGGTTCTGCACAATTTGAGTTTTATCGAAGACCCCTGCCGGCTGTTTAGGGCGATTCGGTTCGAGCAGCGGTTTCATTTTTCCATTGGCAGGCAGACGGAAGCGTTCATGCAAACCGCGGTTAAAAAAAAGCTCGTGGATCAGTTGAGTGGATCGCGGTTTTTAAATGAAATCGTCCTCATCCTGAAAGAGGAGAATCCGCTGTCCTGCCTTAAGCGGATGAAGGAATTTTCCCTGTTCCCGTGCATTGCTCCCAAAATGCTGAACGGCTCTAAAAGCCTGGGGATTCTGGAGCGGGTGGGGGATGTCCTGTCCTGGGCGAAAATGGTGCCCTTTCCCGGGCCTCCCGAGGTTTGGTACGTCTATTTTCTGGGTTTGTTTTATGACCTGGACAAAAAGGCGTTTCACCAGGCCGTCGATCGTTTGCGGATTCCCATGCGCCTTAAAAACCGCCTGGAAGCGGACCGGGACAACTGCAGGGAAGCCCTCAGCGGCCTGAAAGGGAAAAAGGAATTGTCACCTCATGAAATTTACGATATTTTCTCGACGTTGTCTCTGGAAGCGGCGATTTTCCTGTTGACGGTAGCGGCCAGCGACCGGGTCAATAAATACGCGACCCTTTATTTTACCCAGTACCATACTCTGGGAAAGCTTGCCCTCACCGGAGACGATCTGATACGCATGGGAATAAAACCGGGTCCGGTATTCCAGACGGTGTTCAAAGCCCTGAGAGATGCCAGGGTCAATGGAAATGTGAAAACGAAAAAAGAGGAAATGGCCCTCGTGCAACAGCAGTTCCTGAAGTAAGAAAAATTTTACCGGGATTAGATATCCTAACCGGCATAACCAGGAACCCTACATGTCCAGCCTCGTTAATTTTCTCGACCGCTATTTCCAGCTGAACGAAAATCAGACCGATGTGACGACGGAAGTGAGAGCGGGAGTGGTCACCTTTTTAACCGCTTCCTACATCATTTTCGTGCAACCGGCGGTATTGTCGCAGGCCGGCATGGATTTCGGCGCGGTGATGACGGCGACCTGCATCTCCTCAGCCATCGGATGCCTGATCATGGGGCTTTGGGCGAATTATCCCATCGCCCTGGCGCCGGGCATGGGCCTTAACTTTTATTTCACCTTCACCGTCGTGGCCGGCATGGGAATCCCCTGGCAGGTGGCTCTGGGAGCCGTGTTCCTGTCCGGGGTGGTTCTGATCCTGTTGACGGTCAGCAGGCTCCGCGAAGCGCTCATCAACATGATTCCCGATCCGCTGAAAAGCGGGATCGCCTCCGGAATCGGTTTTTTCATCACGTTCATCGGTTTTGTCCAGGGAGGGCTGGTGACCGCCAGCCCCGCAACCCTGGTGCAGATGGGAGATCTGACGCGACTTCCGGCAATATTCACCCTGTTAGGATTGATCCTGATCGGGACCCTGTTGCAGAAAAAGATCCAGGGTGCGATCCTGATCGGGATGATGGTTCTCACCCTGCTGGCAGTCCCGTTCGGCCTGGCGGATTTTCATGGCGTTGTTTCGGCTCCGCCCAGTTTAATGCCCACCCTCGGGCAACTGGATGTCCTGGCGGCTCTGGATCTGGGATTATTGACCATCGCGGCGGTTT
>Ga0210044_10011301_pt1 | contig 10437 bp, 7 predicted proteins | sample CryGey13umfilter_2_FD_183959 | JGI IMG/M metagenome (GOLD analysis project Ga0210044, IMG submission 183959) | Groundwater microbial communities from aquifer in Utah, USA - Crystal Geyser 4/9/14 3 um filter (SPAdes) (version 2) | ecosystem: Environmental > Aquatic > Deep subsurface > Groundwater...
CAGCGACGTATGTCCCCCAAATGGGGGACAAAAAAAGAGGAGGCCGAAGCCTCCTCATCAAATATTGAAAATATTTAGTCGGTTATCAGAGCGAAGCAAGTCGCTTGACGCCTGCAACCATCTCTTCACGTTTGGCTTTGGCCTCATCCAGATCGCTGCGAACCTTGGCCACGACGGCTTCCGGCGCACTGCCACAGAACTTCGGATTGGAGAGCTTGCCTTCGTTCATGGCAATGTCCTTATCCAGCTTGGCAATGTTCTTGTTGAGGCGTGCAGTCTCCTCATCCACATTGATCAGTCCTGCCAGAGGCAGATAGACCTTGGCACCCGCCAACGGTGCCACGGCAGCGCCATCCACCTCCGTGTCAGCATCCTGCCATGCCAGTGACTCCAGCTTGGCCAGACTCATCAGCAGTTTCTCTTCAGCCAGCAGATCTGCCTGTACTTCAGGACCACAGGCTATAATCGCCTCAATGCGTTTACCCGGATTCACATTCATCTCACCGCGTACCGAACGAATTGCAGAGACCACCTCCATGACGCGATTCATGCGCACTACAGCCTGCGCATCAGTCGAATAACACTGAGCCCAGTCATCGGTCACCAGCCGCGCATCAGGGCCATGCAGCTCCTGGAACAGGGTTTCGGTGATGAACGGACAGATCGGATGCAGCAGCCGCAGCCAGCCATCAAGGGCTGTCAGCATAACAATCCGGGTCTCAGCCTCGGCAGCCTCATCATCGCCATAGAGTGCCACCTTGGCCGCTTCCACATACCAGTCGCAGTAGCTACCCCAGATGAAGTTGTACAGGGTGCCGGCCGCCTCATTAAAGCGGTAATCGGTCAGTGCCTTCTCAACATCGGATGCACAGGTATCCAGTTCACTGAGAATCCAGCGGTTCACATCCAGTGTCGGTACGATGGTGGCATCAGGAATCGCATCGCCACGGTTCATAAATACAAAACGCGCCGCATTCCAGATCTTGTTCATGAAATTACGGTTCGATTCAATGCGTTTGATATCCAGCTTCACATCACGACCCGGTGTCGCCATATGCGCCAGTGTGAAGCGCAGGGCATCAGCACCGAAATCAGCGATAATCGCCAACGGGTCAATCACATTACCCTTGGACTTGGACATCTTCTGCCCCTGCGCATCGCGAATCAGCGCATGGATATAGATATCCTTGAACGGCACCTTACCGGTGAATTTCATGCCCATCATAATCATGCGGGCAACCCAGAAGAAGATGATATCAAAGCCGGTCACCAACACGTTGGTGGAGTAAAACTTCTCCATCTCTTCGGTATTTTCAGGCCAGCCAAGGGTTGAGAATGGCCACAATCCCGATGAGAACCATGTATCGAGTACATCTTCATCCTGACGGATGTTTTTGGAGCCACAGCCACCACAACATGCCACGTTTTCACGGCTTACCGTGATATGGTCGCAATCACTGCAATACCAGGCAGGAATCCGGTGCCCCCACCAGAGCTGACGGGAGATGCACCAGTCCTGAATATTACGCATCCATTCAAAATAGGTCTTTTCCCAGTGCTGCGGCACAAACGTGATGTCGCCATCTTCCACGGCCTTGATCGCAGGCTCAGCCAGCGGTTTGATATCCACATACCACTGGTCGGTCAGATAAGGTTCGATCACCGCATGCGAACGGTCACCGCGACCCACTTTATGCTGATGATCTTCAACCTTGTACAGTAGCCCTTCAGCTTCCAGATCGGCCACCATGCGCTCACGCGCCTCATAGCGATCCAGACCATGATACTGTTCAGGGATGAAATCTTCCGCAGCAATATGGGCACGGTTGGTAAAGATATTGAGCAGCGGCAGGTTATGGCGTTTGCCCACGTCATAATCGTTAAAGTCATGGGCAGGTGTAATCTTCACACAGCCTGTACCGAATTCAGGATCAACATATTCATCGGCAATCACGGGAATCGTACGATTGCACAGTGGCAGAATAAGCTGCTTACCTATCAGGTGCTGATAGCGCGCATCATCGGGATGCACGGCAACCGCACCGTCACCGAGCATGGTTTCAGGGCGCGTGGTTGCAACAATGATATGTTGAGTCGGATCATCAACATGCGGATACTGGATATGCCAGAAATGGCCCTGCTCCTCTTCGTGTTCAACCTCAAGATCGGAAACAGCCGTTTCCAGCACAGGATCCCAGTTCACCAGGCGCTTGCCGCGATAGATCAACCCCTCTTCATAGAGGCGGACAAATACTTCCTTGACTGCCGATGACAACCCTTCATCGAGTGTGAAACGCTCACGACTCCAGTCGCACGAAGCCCCCAGGCGTTTGAGCTGTGAAACAATCGTGCCACCGGACTGCTCTTTCCACTCCCAGACACGATCCAGGAAACGCTCACGTCCCATATCACGGCGATGCAGCCCCTCTTTATCAAGAAGACGCTCTACCACCATCTGCGTTGCAATACCGGCATGATCCGTACCCGGCTGCCAGAGCACCGATTTCCCCTTCATGCGCTGCCAGCGAATCAGCATATCCTGAATAGTAAAGGTGAAAGCATGACCCATATGCAGGCTACCGGTCACATTCGGCGGCGGAATCACAATGCAGTAAGCATCATCGGATTTGTCCCCACTGGTGGCTTTCGGACGGAAGGCATCCGAACGCAGCCACTGTTCGTTAACGGCAGGTTCAACTGCCTGTGGATCATAAATTTTAGCAAGCTCGTGCTGGCTCATGGGGAAATCCTCTGTAACTGTAACAAATTAGACGGCCATCCTACGTCTGGCTACCGGACGGGCAACCAGTGAATATTGATTTAAAACGGAACCCGCTGGGCCTGGCATAGAAACTGCATCAAAGATTCTCCCGCTTTGAAATAATCACAGGCAATATCGGCCAGCTCCTCCTGTTCAATCAGGGCTGGAGCCAGATCACTGATGCCGATGAAATCCTTGCGTTTAATGTCCTCAATCACCGGATGGGTCTTGTCGAAACCTCTGGGTGCAGTTCTGAGACTGTCACCCACCAGATTGAACCATCGACTGAATTGGGCGTTATCACGCGCCTCTAACCAGAGGTCGGGTTCATTGGCGATCAGATCACGGATTTTATACAGGGCATCGGCCGGCGGATGCCAGGTGCCGACACCGACAAAACATTCGGCAGCACTGATATGCAGGTAGTAACCCGGTGCATGCACATCCTTGCCCGCCTCATGGCGGAACTGGATGCCGATATTGGTTTTGTATGGCGTCTTGTCTCTGGAGAAACGGCTGTCGCGATAAACCCGCATCAATGAGCCGCCCATTTTCCTTGCATCGGCCCTGAAATGTGGCGCGATGGCCGGCAACTTCTCACCTACAGCTTCAATCAATGCCAGTGCAGGCGTACGCACGACATCTTCATAACGTTGTTTGTTATCAGCAAACCATTCACGGTTATTGTTTTCAGCCAGCTCTTCCAGAAAGGTAAATGTTGAGACAGTAAAAAATCGCATCAGTTAACCCCGAAATCAGACGCATATTTTTGAATCCACTCCTGTGCTGCAACTTCAAAAGAGAGCTCGCGACCACGCCCCGATCGCTTCTCCTGATAATCCTTGATATGGCAGATCTGCTCCACCATACGGGCGCGAAACGCTGTCTCCTCATCAAGAAACATCACGCCGATTTCAAACTGCCCCAGATCACCCAATACCTTTTGCCAGCGCACAACACAGGGCGCCTCAAAAGGCGGGTGCACATAGGGAATATTGATTTTCAATACATGTCCCACTTCAATGAATACATTGGTCTGAAAGGCCAGACCACCCTCACTGAGGTCACAAAGCGGAACATCTTCAATCATCGTGCCCTGCGGGAACACCTGAATCGGCACATCCACCGGATGCCGGAAATAGCAGCGACGTTCATCCATCAGGATTTGCCAGCCAGATATTTCGGATCAAGACCCATCTGTCGATAGGTACGAAAGCGCTCGCGCGCAGCCTGCTTCAGGGATTCATCCCAACCATCGACAAAATCGACCAGATGGGAAAAGCCGGAGACATCCGGTGGCACTTCCAGACCACCGTTAAGCAGCACCTGTGGTTTGTTGTCACGCACTATAGAAGTTGCCAGAAGAATCGGCTGGGCTGCATTTTTTTCGGCATCGGAACCGGCAATACCATGCGCCAGAAACGATTCAGGGTGGATGGTCCATAAACGTTCATTGAGCTGTGCTGCAAAACCGTCATTCGGGCAGAGAATAAGCATGTGCGGTGTCAGGCGACCGCGTCTGAGCAACAGCCTGGCAATGCCTTCGACACGATCCGGCTGCTCAAGCAGTTCAAAATGTACCTTCATCTCATCACTCATGCGCCGACCTCTGTTTCCACACCTGCATCATTATCACCAATGCTGCCAAAGGCAAAGCAAACGCTAACGGTTGCGCCGTTGCCGGCTGAACATGGTAACCCATACCAAGCACAGCGGCCTGAATTGCCACGATCAAAGCCGGAATTTTCCATGACCAGTCCGACTTCAACCAGTTCTCAACCGGTAATTTCAGACTCCCTTTCCAGCACAACCACATGGTTGCGATGCCAATAACAAGGCCTGCCGCCACATCCAGCGGAAAGTGTACGCCGCCATAAATGCGACCAATCGCAGCGAACAGGAACAGCGCGGCAACACTCCAGCTGCGCCAGTCGCTATATTTCCAGACCAGAAAAGCCAGCAGCACCATGACGCCATCGGAAGTGGCGTGCCCTGAGGGAAAACTGTGCGAAGTCAGGCTGTGCCCCAGCACATGTACATTTTCCAGCACCGCAGGAGGCCGCGGCATATCAAACAGGCGTTTAAGCATTTGGGCAAACAGACCCGAAACAATAAAGGCAACCAGTCCGGCGATACCGAGCCGAAGGCGAAATAACATCAGCAACGAGCAGAGCAAGGCGATAATCAAACCGTCACCCAGACCGCTGACAAGACCGAAAAACATATCTCCCACCGCTGAGTGGGCATCGTTGATCAAACGAAAAAGAGTATGAGTATCCGCAGTCTGTTGCATCTGCGGGACACTACTCATCTCTGTCTCCGGATTCTACTGACCTGAGAATCAGCCCACCCACAAGGAGAGGCAAATGGAACGGCGACTAGCCGCCCAAGGGGTGAAGGTCATGAAAACCCGAGTCACAATTCCGCAGGACAGCGGAATTGGACGTGCCACAGGCACGCCCGCAGGGTGAAGGGCAGGAGCCCTGAATTACATCACCGAATAGATAAAGTCGTTGTAATCGATAGTGCCGTCACCGGCCATTTTCAGGGCTGATTCGGCTTTCGGTTGCATGCCGTTTTCCACCGCAATGCGCTGCAACTCCTGTCCTGTCAGACCATCATGAATAGCCTGCCTGACCCGCTCATTCACCACGAGGAACTCGTAGGACATGACACGCCCCGAGTAGCCGGTGTGATGACAGTGGTCACAACCCACAGCCTTATACAGCTTCTCAGGCACGACAAAACCAAGGTCTTTAACCATAGCAAAAGCCGGATCATTGGCATCCAGCTCGGCACGACATTCCACACAGAGTTTTTTCAGCAGATTCTGACTGATCACGCCGAGCAGTGCCGGTGCAATCAGGTAGTTCGGAATACTCAGATCATTGAGTCGGATAATCGTATCCACCGCCGAGTTGGTATGCAGGGTGGAAAACATCAGATGACCGGTCAGTGCAGCTTCAATACCGATCTCGGCCGTTTCCGGATCGCGCATTTCACCGATCATGATGATATCCGGATCATGCCTGAGCACGTTGCGCAGAATACGCGCGAAGGTCATACCGATCTTGTGGTTTACCTGGATCTGGTTGGCGCCCTTGATCTCGGACTCCACCGGGTCTTCGATGGTCAGGATATGAGCCGGCAGATGGGAGATGGATTTCAGCAGGGCAAACAGTGTGGTGGACTTACCCGAACCTGTCGGCCCAGTCACCAGCACCAGCCCGTAAGGTTTTCGCGCCATCACGGACAGCTGTTTCATATCAGCCTCACGCAATCCCAGCACATCCAGTTCAACCGCCATCTCTTTATTCAGTACACGCAGAACCAGCGACTCACCGAATGAGTTGGGAATGCAGGAAACGCGGAATTCGTAACTCTTCTTGCCGTCACGCAGCAGCAATCTGCCATCCTGAGGCATGCGCTGCTCGGCAATATCCATGCCGCTTAAAATCTTGATGCGCGCAGCAATCTGCTTGTGCAGACTCTTCTCCAGCGCATTCTCCGCCAGCAGCTGCCCGTTGAGCCGATAAGCCAGAGTGACCTTCTTCGCCTGTGGCAGAATATGAATATCCGATGCTTTTTTGAGCAGGCCGTTTCTGATAATGCGGTTAACCAGACGTACAATTGGCGCATCTTCAGCCGATTGCGTCATCTGCAATTCAGAGAACGGCTCGTTATCTTCCGCATCATCATGATGCAGAAATTCACAGGACAGATCTTCCGCCTCCAACTCATCTCGCAGGAAGTGCTCAAGATAACTATTCAGCTGTGATGCCTTGGTCAGAACCTCATGTACCTTTTTACCCGTTTTAAAGCTGATGGTATTATATGCCTCCAGACCCATTGGATCGGCAAGTGCAATCGTCAGCGAATGGGCATCAGAATCAATAGGCAGAACTCGATATTTCTCAACCACCGCCCGTTCGATTTCGAGAGCAGCTGCCGGATTAATCTCATAATCATCCAGATCAACAGTAGGCAGACGGAACTTCTTGGCCAGCGCCGATAACAGTTGATCCTCATTGATCACCTGTGAGCTGAGCAGAATTTCTCCGATTCTTAATCCACGCACTTTCTGCTCTTCCAGCGCATATTGCAGATCCTGTTCGCCAATCAGCCCCGCTTCGATCAGCAGTTCGCCAAGCCTCACCTTTCGACGGCTCTGTATGGCCAATGCGGAGCTGATATCCGAGTCTTTGACTTTACCCTTTTCCATCAGGATATGGCCGATCGGTTTACTCTGGTCAGCTGACTGATCTTCCAGAGCCAGTTCCACATCTTCCGAAGTAATCAGTGCCTGATTGATCAGCAGATCTCCGAGCTTCATCTGGTGTAGCTGCTGCATCTCCAGCGCCTGCTCCAGCTGTTCATCATTGACCTTGCCCTGCTCCTTGAGAATATCACCGAGCGGCAGGTGAGAATTGACCTGTTTTTCCAGCGCCTCCTGCACATCCTCAAGTGACAATATCTCCTGATCGACAAGCAGGTCACCGATTCGTTCCGGCCTTTCCTGATAACGGATACCATGGTGATAAAAGAATATGCGATCATACGGCAAAGTGCCGTCACTGCTGATGGCAAAGAAACCGGGGGTATTGGACGTGGTTGGGGCAGCCAGCACATTGAATGTTTCCAGATTTACCGTAATCACTTTCAATTCATCCATATGCTGCAGTCTGGTTGGGTGATCGGGAGTCGAGTCCTTCGACCGTTTCATGCCGATATATACTACCTCACTGATATCCAGCTTCCTGGAAGCGGCATCATCGGGTTTATTGAGCTCACGAAAGTGCAGATTGCGCATAATCGGCGAAAAGCCGAGAAGGAAACCCTTCAGCGTCTCACCACTGATCAGATTGATCGTTACATACTGATAGCGGCTGCTTAGTTGTTTAGTGTCGCTCACCGCCTACCTCCAGCCACCTGTCGCTATGCATCGGTACCGCCCTCCTGACCAAAGCAGGCCTGCCAGACATGCGTTGGCAGCATATGGCAAAAGCTTTCCCAGCGTTTTTTATCCGAGGATTCACTCATGCTGTTGATCAGATTATTTCGCTCTTCATGACGCCCGGTTTCATGGTACAGCTGGGCTCGCAGCACAGCCAGACGCAAAGAACTCGGTGCCAGCTTAGCAGCCTGATCGAGAAGCCCTTCAACCTCTTCGTATTTACACTGGCTCAGGCGCTCTTCTATTTGATTGATTTGTGAATCGACAGCATCCAGCGCCTGATTCGCAACCGGTTGCACGACAGGTGTGATTACCTTCTCTTGCACGGCAACCTTCTCTTTCACTACAACATTTTCTTCCACTGTGCTCTTCTCAGGAGTCTGCACCTTGTCAGCTTCCTGCCACTTGCCTGCTGGCTGTCTCTCTTTGGATTTGCGCAAAAGCAAGCCCAGAACCAGACCACAGGCAGAGGCCAACAGCGCAAAAAAGGCAATCATCCAGAAATTATCCGTCGTTTTTTCAGGCTCCTGTGCCTTCAGCTTGAGGATTTTCACATCCTCCTTGATCGACGTCACATCCGCCTGCATACCATCCACGGAGCGGCCCAGTGTTGCCACGGTTTCATTCAAACTGTCCATCTGCAGCTTGCCGGACATCATCTCCCGGTGAATAACATCGAGTTTTTCATCCGACTCTTTTCGGACCACATCAAGAATCTGCTCAGCCATCTGCTGATTTGCCGCACCGGACAGTTTGATGCGGCCGGAATAATGAAGCTCCGGCGCGGCTTGCGCAGGTTGCTGCGCCTCAACTGTCGGCACAGGTGTCGCTGGCGCAGCTGTAACTGTCGGCTGCTTTAACAAACCGGAGAGTTTCTGCATCGCATCGGCAGAGGCATATTTTTTAACCACCTCCCCCTTTGGCACTGTCAGCCAGCTACCCTGCTTGAGCCGGTTGATATTACCGTCGACAAAGCTGTCCGGATTCTGTTCATACAGGGAAAGCATGACCTGCTTGTTGGAGTACCGTTTATCCTTTCTCAGTCGATAGGCGATTTCACTGAGGTTATCCCCGGACCTGACCGGCCCGTATCGCCAGATGCGTGTCCAGGCGGAATCATCCGTCGCTACAGCCGGTTGTGCTTCATCAACGCTCTCATTATTTGCCAGGCGCACAGGCACAAACGTTGGTAATGACTCATTGATGGCGGTCATTTCCACAGGATCGAGCAGCAAGCGGTAATGGCGATAATAGGAGCCCCGCCCCTCTTTGGTGGCCTTGAGCACAATGGAAAGCATCGGCACATTCACTGCACCGATGGAGCTGAGAATAACGACAGGAGCAGCAGACTGCCTGTTTTCTACCACTACCCTGATTTGGGAAAGTCTGTCATGCCATGGCAGATCCATTTGGCGATATTCAGCTGTCGATGCCAGTTCGACTGTGATGTGATAGATATCTTCATCGCCGGACAACACAAGCGGCACGCGGGCCTTCAACGATTCATTTAAATGGCTGTTTAATTCAAGCGTACCGAAACCGAGCGCGTGCGCGTATACAGGCAGACAAAACAGCACAGCGAAAAGCCCCGGCTTTAGAGACGAGACAATTTTCACCTGTTTCAGTCCGTAGCGCATTTGCCTATTGAACAACAACATCTCCCATGCCCAACCCCTTATCCCCGGAATAGTGATCATCCTGCCTGCTCACCGGCACAGCCGCCACCCATCGGTGACCATTTCCCCCTTACTGGATACAGGTCTCCGTCATAACACCAGTTATATTAGCAGTCATGCAAAAATAGTGCCATTTTTGATGGCACTATTTTGACTCATGAGCCAATGCCGCTATTTCACATCAGGCGACTTTCCTCAACAGATAGTCAACCACCAGCCGTACGCCCGCACCGGTGCCGCCTTTGGCTGATAACTCCGAGCCCTTCATATTCCAGGCAGTGCCGGCGATATCCAGATGCGCCCATGGGATATCATCGACAAAACGGGAGAGGAAACAGGCAGCAGTAATTGCGCCACCTTCACGGCCGCCGGTATTTTTGATATCGCCAATCTCAGACTTGATCTGCTCCTGATATTCCTCATACATGGGCAGCTCCCATACGCGATCATAGGTATAATCACCCGACAGCTTCAGCCCCTGTTTTAATTTCTCACCCGTACCCATTAGTCCTGTTGCATGACCGCCAAGCGCGATCACACAGGCGCCGGTCAGGGTAGCGAAATCGATAATTTCCGCCGGCTTCCGCTCTGCGGCATAAGCCAGTGCATCGGAAAGTATGACACGCCCTTCCGCATCGGTGTTGAGCACTTCGATATTAATGCCTTTGTAACTGGTGATGATGTCGCCCGGTTTGTATGCAGCGCCACCAAGCAGGTTTTCAGTCGAGGGAATCACACCCAGCAGGTTGACCGGCAGATTCATCTCGGTGACTGCCCTGAAAATACCCAGCACGGCAGCAGAGCCGCACATATCAAATTTCATCTCATCCATCTGAGCCGCCGGTTTGATCGAAATACCACCGGCATCAAAAGTCAGCCCTTTGCCGACCAGAGCGATGGCCGCGTCATCCTTATTGCCACCCTGATAGTCGAGCACAATAAAACGCGGCTCTTTCGCCGACCCCTGATTGACGGCCAGCAGTGCCGTGAAACCGGCCTCTTCAATGGCCTTCTTGTCCATCACGGTAACATTCAGATGTTCGTGT
>Ga0210044_10011303_pt1 | contig 10437 bp, 10 predicted proteins | sample CryGey13umfilter_2_FD_183959 | JGI IMG/M metagenome (GOLD analysis project Ga0210044, IMG submission 183959) | Groundwater microbial communities from aquifer in Utah, USA - Crystal Geyser 4/9/14 3 um filter (SPAdes) (version 2) | ecosystem: Environmental > Aquatic > Deep subsurface >...
GTCCGCGCGCAGAAATATCCGGAGATCAGGCGCGCGCTTTGGGGCGCGCACTTCTGGTCTGCGTCTTACTTTGTGGTGAGCTGCGGCGGCGCGCCGCTGGAGGTGGTCAAACGCTACGTCGAGAACCAGAACTCTCCGGACAGACGCCGCAAGGCTGCTGGCGACAGAAAGACAGGCGACAGAAAGACAGGCGGCAGAAAGACAGGCGACAGAGGAACTGTCGCTGAAAACAAGCAAAAGACGCCGGCTCATCCCTCGCCTGACGGCGAGGCCAGAACCAGAACCAGAAAGCAAGCCGCCCTTACCCAGCAATGAATTACTGGGATTGCGGGCTTGAGCTGTTCAATCATAGCCAGCGCGGCGCCGGGTCCGACAAGGCGAGATTGCGCCGACTCGGCGATCGCCAGCCTGTTTATCAAGCAGGGCGAAGGCGCCATATCGACCATAAAGGCGGTTCATAAACTTTCATTGATCTGTGGCCTCACCCCAGGCCAGTCCCTGGCGGCGTTGATTACGATCGGCGCCGACCACACGGCGCCGGATCATGACAGAGGTCACAGCCGACTGGCGGCCATCGGCGCGATGCTGAAAGGGAATCACGAGTATGCGGCCGATCTCAGGGCCATCGTCGCCACCGAGACCATGCTGCTGATCCAGAACGACAGGAAAGAACGCGCGGCCGCGACATGGCGCGAAGGCGCAAGCGCCGACAAGGCCGCTGGCGCAAGAAGCAAGACGATCACCATGGATGCGGTCATCCTGCGGACCGCGATCGCGCTCTATTTCGACCTTAACAAGGCGCTCGTCAGAGCGGCGCGCAGCGCCCACGATCAATCTCGCGACGAAGCCAAAGCGCAGGAGATCGCAAGATGGCTTGACGACGCCGCCGTCGGCTATTGCGCCATACTGCAAAAAACCGAAAGCCAGGTGCTCGGAACGCGTCATGACCGGCCGACGGTCGAATTAGTCCAGAACTTTCCCGGCGAAACTCCCTCCTGGGCATGGGGCTATGTCGTAGCCCTCCATCAGGGGCGCACGGATCACGATGACGGCGCGCTGGCGGCTGGAGGCGCAAATCGCAGAGCCGGTGCGGCTGGGAACGGCGCTGGGAACGGCGCCGGAGGCGGCGGAAGAACCGGGGAATCCGATCCGCCCAAAGGCCGCACCCTTGTCGTCCACACGCCGCCGCCGCGCCGCGACCACGCGCTCCGCAACACCGTGGCCAAGATGCTGACAGGCATCAATGGCGACGCGCCCGATATGGTTGTCGCCGAAAACCTGATGGCCGCGGCGATCGGGCAGATGCACGGCGATGGCGGAGGTCTGATGGAAGCGGCGGAAGCCCTGGATGTGCTTTCTGTGCGCGCGGCGCTTGTTCATGTCACGGAGACCTACCACGGTCCGATCGTGCGCATAGAACCAGCCGTCGGCCGTACGCTTCGGCAATGTCGCATTTCGATGGCCAGGCTACTCGCCGAGCACAACGCCCCCTTCAACGCCGACCACAGCGTATGATCGAATGGTGAGCGCCACGCCAGACAAGGGCGCGGCGCTGTAATTGTAATTTCACCAACCCTCTGAGTACGACGACTGTGAAACACCCCCATCAGGGATGGTGTTTCACAGTCAGCGCCGGAAGCGCAGGCGGAAACCAAAAGCGCGATTGATCCCCGACATCTCGACAGAGTCCAGTAAAGCAGTCTGGCGCAAGACCCATATAGCCATGACGATTCCCGTATCCCGGCTACATGAAGAAGGAAGAACGATGAGCAACGATACAGGCAGGCTCGACATTTACCTTCAGAACATCATCGATCGCTCACACGTCGATCGCTCACACGTCGATCGCTCACACGTCGATCGCTCACACGTCGGGCGGCTGGAGGCCGGGCGGCAGGCCGTCGAGAAAAGCACCATGACGGACATTGGCGCAGACGGGATGCTATCCACCCCCCTGGGAAACGAAGACCGCCTCATGCGCATCCAGAGCCTGCTCGCGTCGGGCGAGATGACCAGACGCTTCAGCGCAGAGCCGCCGCGACTACGGATGTTTGACGCCAGCGAGATCCCTGAGGTCGAGAGGCAGGCGGTGCAGGCGGCCGCCGCCGGTGTTCTTGTCTTTTGTTCGCTGGGCGTCGCACGCGGCATCCGGAAGCGCGGCGGCCCGCTCGCCAACGGCTTGTTTTACGAGCCGCAGAGACTGCACGTGCGTCAGTATGCGCCGCAGCTGCCAGTCGGCGCGCACATAAACGAAGACGCCATCTATCTTCCGTGGTCGGCGCTGGCGCGCAACGCCGACCGCATGTTTGCTTTCTTTGGAACCGAGAGTCTCTTTGTCCGCCCCGACAGTCCGGACAAACCCTTCACCGGCTTCAGCGCCACCCGGTCCGACTTTGCGAGCGAAATCGAAGCGCTGCGCCAGACAGCTTGCGTAACGCCCGAAGAGCTCTGCCTGGTGGCCGCCGGATGCGCCATCGAACCCGTCGAGTGGCGCAGCTGGATGATAGAAGGGAAGATCGCCGCCTGGGCGGGATACAGTTGGAGCCAGGGCCTCATGACGGCGGCCACCGCGAACACGGCCTCTGAAATCGCGCGTCCACCGGCGCCGATCCTGGAGCTCGCCGAGCGTCTGGCGCCGGCGATGGAGGGCTACGACAACGCGGTCGTCGCCGACTTCGCCATGACCCAAAACGGCGCGCGGCTGATAGAAATCAACGCGCCGTCAACATCGGGAATTTATGCAGGAGCTGATTTCCCGGTGATTGTGTCGGCGCTGGCGAACATTCTGGCGTGAAATAAAAATACACTTCGAAAAGACAGGGTGAGCGGCGGGCATTCGTTCTTGACGCCAGCCGCCCCCCCTACCCCGAAGCAATAAAGGGAAGAACCAAGTGAAAGATTTTCAGGCCGACACCCTTCAGGCCGACACCCTTCAGGCCGCCAAGCGCGACGCCCTTCTCAACGGCCCGATCTGCACCGACGTGGACGACGTGCTGCTCGACTGGCTGCACTCCGGTTTCAAAATCTGGAGTCAGGAGACGCTCGGCCGCAAGCTTGACGACCGCGGGCCCGACGGCTGGAACATGTCCGGCTGGCTTGGCGTCGACGATGACACCGCTCGGCGGATGGTCGGCGACTTCAACAGCAGCGAGCGCTTCGCGACCCTGAGCCCCTTTCCCGACGCGCTCGAAGCGATGCGGGATCTGTCCGCCGCAGGCCGGCGCATCCACGCCGTGACGTCATGCTCTTCCGATCCCGTCACCGTGGCGCGCCGCCGGCGCAACCTCGAGAACTGCTTCGGCGACATCTTCGCGTCGCTTACCTGCCTCGATCTGGGCGCCTGCAAGACGCATCGTCTGAACGCGATCGCCGAAACCGAAGGCCGGGGTGTCTTCATCGAGGACAGTCACTCCAACGCGGTAAAGGGCCATGGCATCGGATACGCCACGTTCCTGATCAGGCGCGGGCACAATATCGGCATCGAGGCGACGTGCGGCGTGAAGGGCATCGACTGGGTCGATTGCTGGAAGTCGATCACTCCGCGCCTCCTCGGCGCGAGCCGACACGAGAAGGAAGCCTGCTGATGACCGCCCCGACCAAGAACGCCCCGACCAATCCGGGCAACCAGACATCGGAGATGACCGAAACCGACCTTGCCGCCATCATGGCGGCGGTGACCCTCGCGAAACACCTCCAGCTCCGCAACCCCCAATCGCTTCGAACGGCGATGATCGACAATGGGTTTACCGAATTGGAGGCCGGGCGCGCCATGGTGTTCTGGGGCGATTACGAGCGCGCAAAGACGGCCAAAAAGTAGGCGACGCCAGCGATCTTGGCGCGGCGGGCAGACACCTTGCGCCCGAGACGCCTCGACAAGACATTTCGGCAAAACATTCACGCTGCGGCGATAGCAAGGATCGCCGCGGCAAGCTCGAGACGCTGAACGCTGGACAGGAAAATTTCATGGCGCGCCTTCTCTTCTGGTCGGACCTTCACCTGGCGGCGAACCGCGCCGCGCCTTTCACGCCGCCGGCGCGCCGGGACGTCATGAGAGACGGCCCAATCGATGGCGTGCTGCTCGCCGGCGACATCAACGAAGGTCTGGGCTGGATCGATTTCGCCGCCATGATCCATGACCTCTACGAGGTCCCTGTGGTGATGGTCTGGGGCAATCACGAGCCCTACGGGCACAATGTCGACGTGCTCATGGAGCAGGAAGCCGAGAAGGTTGCAGCCCAGCGCGCTCAGGGTCGCGATCTGCGCATTCTGCACGGCGCCGCGACGGAGATCGCTGGCGCGCGCATCGTCGGCGCGACACTGTGGAGCGACTTCACCCTCCGGGGAAACAGCCCTTTCGCCATGATCGATGCGCAAGCCGGCATGACGGACTACCGCCTGATCCGCACCAGCGCCACGACAACGCCCGCCCGCATCGCCAATAATGCGTCGCCGGAGCAGATCGCCGCCTACGCCGCAAGCCGCCTTGCCGGCCGGCGCATCGTTCCCGAGGACACGCTGGCGTGGCACAGGCGCGATCGCGCCACCATCGCGTCGCTCCTGGAAAAGCCCCACGCGGGCCCAACCGTGGTGATGACCCACCACATGCCCCTGCCCCAGTGCATCCACCAGATGTACGCCAACGACCGGCTCACGCCGGCGTTTTGCAACAACATGACCGCCGAGATCGCCGAATGGCTCGACCGCAACGCCTTCGACTACTGGATCTACGGCCACAGCCATGTAAATCTTGAGTTTTCGCTGCAAAGAGCTGACGGCGGGCAGGCCCACTTCGTCTCCAATCCGCACGGCTACCCATTCGAGGGGACGCGCTTCGCCCCCATCAGGATCATCGACGCCAGGACCACAAACACCGGGATCAGCAACACCGGGATCAGCAACACCGGGATCAGCGGCGCCGGAGGCGAGGTCTCCAGCGCCGGGGCGCAAGTGGCGACAGAAGCCTTGGCAGACGCCTCTGCAGAAGTCTCCGCCAGGGGATATGTGCGATGAGCGAGATCCCCGCCGGCCGGGTCATCACCGTCCACATGCAGATCCCGGCCTCGGTCAGCGCCACCCGGGACGAGGTTCTCGAGTGGATCGTGTCCAAGGTTTCGGGCATGGACCCCGACGATCAGAACCCGCTCGCCAACCATGACCTGTCGCCGGTGCGCGAGCCGCTGCTTGTAGACAGCAAGGAGTACAAAACCGGCATCTGCATGAAAACCAAAAAAGGTTGGGTGAGCACCGCCGAGACCATGCCGGACGACCGGACGCCGGAGCAGCAGCGACTCTGGATCGACAACAGAGACCTCGCCCAGAAGATCCTCGCCATCGCAGGCGATGACGAAACCCGGCCCGAGATCAAAAGATTGCGCGAGGCTGCGCGCCAGACGACGGACGCGCTGCGCCGCGCGACGCCGCGCCGCCTGCATGCGCCGGACATGCTGGCGATCAGCGTCGAGGCGGCGATGGGAAGGCCGGAGATCCCGAGGCTGATCGAAATCATGGCGGAATATCTTGTGCGATCCGCAGCGGCCGGCCCGAAAACCGACGCCAGGACCAGCCAGAAACACTTGTAATGTAACAGCCAGAAAAACTCGTAACAGCCAGAAAAACCAAAACACAACCCCGGCTATCCAGAGGCCCTGCTCTGCGCAGCCTCGTGATAGCGGTGGCGGCTGGAATAGTCTACGAAAAGGACATCCGCGATGAAACCGATTCACCATGCGCTTGTCTCGGCGCGCCTGTTCGGCGGCGATCCGATGGCGACCCTTCCGATCCACCAGATGTTCGACAGCAGCAAGGGCGCCGTCTCCGACATGCGCCACCGCGCGGCGCTGCACTCGGTAGATCACGGCGCAGCGGTGATGGCGATGGCGTTTCCCGGTCAGATCATGACCGGCGGACCGCTGGACGCACAGGGCGGCGTCCGCCTGTACGATATCTGCGAGCAGCATGTCCTCGACGACCAGGGACAGCGCGCGACGCTGGACGACTGGCTTCTCGCCTGCGAGGCGCCGGCCTTCGTGACGGACGCAAGCGCCGCCAACAGCCCGCGCCAGGACGCGCGCCTCAAGCGCGCCGTCTGGCGCGACGATCCGCTCTCCGCCTGTCTTCAGACATGGGGCGGAACGCCGGAAGACTACTCGCCGGTGCTGGCGTATTATGCGCTGCCCGAGAAGTTCAGCGACCATCCGCTGGCGCCGGCGGTGTCGCGCAACGCCTTCGCGATCATGCTCAGCGATCAGATCTTCGGGCCCGCCCTGCGGGTGACCGGCAAGCGCGGCAAGCCGATCTTTGTTCCAACGCGCGATATCGGCGAGGAGATCGCGCTCGCCGCCTGGGGAATGATCCCCAACCTGGCCGACGTCTTTCGCCACATGCGCAAACGCGACTGGATGATGGGGAGCAAGGTCTCCCGCTCCAACGAACGCCGAAAGCGCATCGCCGGGCGTCAGGACCTGTTCGATCCGGACATGGAGGGCATCGCTGCGGCGAACCCCGCCGCAGCGTCCTGACAAGACGGATCCGACAAGATAACCATATCCATACGACCCGATTGGCGCCCCTGCGACATCGCGCCGACACGCCAAGACAAGAGGACGCCGCCATGACAAACCGCCCCAAGGACAAAGACGCCGAGCATCCTGAAGCGGCGGACGCCATCGAGACGCGGGCGGCGCGGCTGACCAATTTCCATGGCGTTCATGTTCGCACCCAGGACGGCCGCAAGATCGATCGCTGGACATGCATGGGATTTGACGGCGAAACCGTTGAAATCGACGTGATGATCATCACCGAAGACGGCAAGCCGATGTTCATTGCGCGCTCAACGCACGCTGCGTTCAGGAAAATGGCCTGGAAGGCCACCGATATCTCCCATCTCGAAAAGATGGTGGCGGCCGGCGTCGAAGCGGAACTCGCAAAACTCTCCCAGAACGCGTGGAGGCCCGGCCTTCTGATCGAGGCGTCAACACACCACAGCAAACCCAACAACCGTTCATCGTCCAATATGATCTCCTTCAAGATGAACGTGACCTCGATCATGACGCCGAAGACGCGCCAGCAGCGCAATGACGGCATGGTGGAGATCGTCAAGGACGGCCAGCGACTGCAGCTCTTCGAGCACGGCGCCGACCAGGAACCGCAAGAATGGGGAGAATCGGACTGGAATGGCAAGAACACCATCTCGAACATGATTGCCAGATCCAGGGGCAGATTCGACCCCGGCACCGCCGCGGCGGCGATCGACGCCGACAGCGAGACTGACGCGCAGGTCAGAGTGCTCCTCGAGACGATAAAGGTCTTTGGCGAAAGCGTCGCGCTCTCGCTCGGCCCCGACAGGATCCGCCTCGACGGGCTGCCGGACGGCCAGACCCTCGCCGCGATGCTCCTGCAAGCCGCAGCAGACGCCGAAGCCAAGGTTGCGAAGACAGGAGCCGCAAAGGCCGGCGGCGTGGGCGACGCCGGAAAAGACGGCGCAAAACTCGACGAGGAGTAATCTCCGCGGCGAGAACGGGCGCTGCCCGGAAGCGTCCGAAAAATCAATATATCCCGAGAAATCGGAGGCGAATCAAAACACAGCGCCGACAAAAAGAGGACGCCCGCAAGATGACCAAGGATGCGGAACTCGGCGGCGGAAGCCCGAGCCGGCCCAATCTGTTCGCGGTCGCATTGCGCAGCGGCGGCTTCGCAGCAAGACTGCCTGACGGCAATGGGCGCAGCACGCTGCGCTCAGGCGGGCGGCCCGCGGGGCGCATCCTGTCGGTGACGGCGCATGACGGCGCCACCGTGGCCGAATTCGCGCTAAAGGCGATCGCGCGCGAAGCGCGCAGAATTGAAGCTGAAGCGGGTGGCGGCGCCAAGAGCGCGCGCGCCACATGCGCCATACAGCACAGCGCGCTGGTGATCTCCGCCATGCGCATGAACCACATGCTCTTCGACATCGAGGCGGCGGCCGGGGGATGCGCGCGGATCAATCTGCGGCGACCCGGATCGCCAGAACGCGACGTCCTGCTGCTCGCCTTCATCGACCACAGCGCGCTTCTCGCGCGGATCTACCGCAACGCCGCAGACGACACGAACTGGTTCGTCCTCGCCGACGCGCCGGTCAAGGTTGCGCGCCAGACGATCCTTGCGGACGCGGCGACAGACTCAACACAGCCTGGCGCAGCTATCGCACGGCTGGCGGGATGGGACGCGGACGCGATCCTGTCGATGTGCGCCGCGTGGGCGGACCTGAACGCAGTGCTGACAGCGGCGCTCGGCCAACGTCCCGGACGCCAATTGGACCATGCGGCGCAAGGTCGGGCGGCGCAAGGTCGGGCGGCATAAGGTCGAGCCTGATAAACTCAAGTTCGGCAAACTGAAGTCTCCAAATTCAGGGCGCGCAAAGAACATCACAGCGCCAGACGGCCAAGGGCGGTCAACCATCGCCCGAAGGCGGAAGTCCCGCTCGAAGGCGGAAAATGCGCCCATATTCAGGCCGAATACAGAAGAACCAAAACCAGACCCGGAAAAAAATAAACGCGCGCGGCGCCATAAAAACGGCGGCGGCGACAAGAAGGAAACGACCAACCATGCACAGCTTCCAGGAATTCTTCGCCGGCGGCGGCATGGTGCGCGCAGGCCTCGGCCCCGAATGGCGCTGCCGTTTCGCCAACGACTTCGACGCCAAGAAGGCCTCGACCTACGCCGTCAATTGGGGCGACGACACCCTGGTGGTCGGCGACGTCGCCGGCGTGCCGCAGCACGCGCTTGGCGGCCAGGCCGATCTCGCATGGGGAAGCTTCCCGTGTCAGGATCTGTCCCAGGCTGGCGGGCAGATCGGCCTCGCCGGGGGACGCAGCGGCGCGTTCTGGCCATTCTGGCGGCTGATGCAGGGCCAGATCGCCGCGGGCCACGGCCCGAAGATCATCGCGCTCGAAAACGTCTGCGGCGCCATCACCGCCAACGGCGGGGCCGATCTTCGCGTCATTTTTGAGGCTGTCGCGGCCGAGGGCTACCGCTACGGCGCCATGGTGATCAACGCCGACCGCTGGACGCCGCAGTCTCGGCCAAGGCTGTTCATCATCGCCGCGCGCCAGGACGTCGACATCGCCGCCGTCACCGCCGAGGAGCCCGACGCGACATGGACGCCGAAAGCCCTGCGCGCCGTCCTGCACAGCGTCTCCGACCAGGCCCGCGACCGCCAGATCTGGTGGCGGATGCCAAAGCCGGCGCGCCGCGATAAGGACCTGGCTGATATTCTCGAGGACGCGCCGACGGACGTGAAATGGAGCACCGCCGCCGAAACCGGCGCGCTGATCGCGATGATGTCGCCCGCAAACCGCGCCAAGCTCGACGCGGCGGTGGCCCGCATCGCCCGTGACGGCGGGCGGGCGGCGGGCGGCGTCTATCGGCGCACCCGCAACGGCGTCCAGCGCGCCGAGGTTCGCTTTGACGGCGTCGCCGGATGCCTGCGCACGCCGACCGGGGGATCTTCGCGCCAGACGCTGCTGATCGTGGAGCCGGGCTCGGTGCGCAGCCGCCTGATCTCGGCGCGCGAAACCGCGCGGCTGATGGGCATGCCGGAAGACTACAAACTGCCCGCCGGATACAACGACGCCTACCACCTGACCGGCGACGGCGTCGCGGTTCCGGTCGTGCGCGCGCTGGCTGCGAACATTTTTGAGCCGATGTTGCGCAGTCCTTTGTTGAGCAGTCCTTTGTTGAGCAGTCCGATGTTGAGCAGTCCGATGGCGGAGAGCCAGACGGGCAGCAGCCAGGCGGGCAGCTGCGCCGCCTGATCGTTGGACACCAACGTCAAAGTCTGCGATCCAGACGTCTGTCAGGCGTCGATCTCGACAGCCTCAGCGACCACGCCTTCCTTCGCCTGGTTCCGGAAGCGCGCGACAGCCGGGTGATCCTGGACCCGGCGCTCGTCAGGATTATTGGCCCCGCATAGAGATGCAACGTCTCGTGCGCGCCCCTTGCGGGCCGCAGCGCAGCGCCTTGGCGTGGCCGCGCACGCTCACCATCGCCGGCATGCCTGCCTCGATCACGCAGGCGACAGACCCTCGCAAGGCGCGCCGTCGTTCGCCAATTGCGGCCACCCGGTCAAAAGCGACCAGCCGAAGAGCAGACGCAGAGAAGGCGGCGTTTTCCAAAAAGGAGGGGAGGAGGCGGGGCCTGGCCCAGCCGTTGGCTTAAGTGGCGCCAAGGCGTGGCCCACAGGCCTTCCGACCACTGCGGCGACAATGAAGAACAGGTCTCTTCGCCGCCTAAGCCCCGCGAAGAAATCTTCGGGGGCCGTTCACTGTTGATTAGATATAGGACCAGCACTAAGTGTTGGTCCAGATATGTAGGGGTTTCGAATGCAGATGAACATCGCAGAGGCCAAAGCCCGGCTCTCGGAGCTCGTCGCCGCCGTCGAGCGCGGCGAAGACGTCGTGATCG
>Ga0210044_10011304_pt1 | contig 10436 bp, 7 predicted proteins | sample CryGey13umfilter_2_FD_183959 | JGI IMG/M metagenome (GOLD analysis project Ga0210044, IMG submission 183959) | Groundwater microbial communities from aquifer in Utah, USA - Crystal Geyser 4/9/14 3 um filter (SPAdes) (version 2) | ecosystem: Environmental > Aquatic > Deep subsurface > Groundwater...
CTGCTTTTAAATTGAATTCAATTGCTTTTTTAAAATCACCTAAACTATAGTAAGCAACACCTAAATTTCCATAACATACTGACTCGCCTGCTTTATCTCTGATTTTTTTCTTAATTTTCAGGGAATTCAATTGCTTTTCTGGAATCACCTAAACTTTGATAAGCAATACCTAAATTTGTATAACATGCTGACTCGCCTGCTTTATCCCCAATTTCTTTCTTAATTTTCAGGGAATTTTCAAGAAATTCAATTGCTTTTCTGAAATCACCTAAATTATAGTAAATAACACCTAAATTTCTATAACATGCTGACTCGCCTGCTTTATATCCGATTTTTTTAAAAAGTTTCAGGGAATTTTCATAAAATACAATTTTCAGGTATTTTTCATAGAATTTAATTGCTTCTGTTCTTTTGTTAGTTTTTTCTACCATTGTTTCCTCTTTTTTATTGTTTTTTGTATTTATTTTATGTGAAAGTTTGCGTTGCAAACTTTATAAATCTCCTGCCTTACAGGGGATTTAATACAGAAAAGTAAAAACTCTTCTATAATGTCTTTTAGCAAGGTAGTTTAAAAAGGGTTGCACTTTGTAGAAGCATATAACTTTTGGGTATAAAAACCCCAAAAACAAGCATATTTATTTATATCTGGGGTTTTTGTTTGCTCAGTAAATTTTATATTTATTTAGGTGACTTTGCTTTAATATTCCACAATCCAGTTCCAATAGTAACAATTTGGCCTACAATCACATTTTCCATAATATTATGCTTGAAATTTGTATCACTGCCATAAATTGCTGAGTTAATAATATTTTGTTTTGGGGATTCAAATGCAATTTTTGTTAATAGCGCATCCTTTTGTGCTAGCACACCAAACCGCATAATTCCTAAAGGTTTTCCATAGAAAAATAATCTATCTGCGAGCAAATCTAAAAATTCCTCGCGCACATCAATACCTTGAGCTGTAAAAATAATATTTATATTTTCTAAAAATGTGGCGCGACCTGCTTCTAAACCAAAGATTTTGGTCATTTCTATAATATTATTAGAAAAAACACGAGTTGGATCTACTAATTCATTTTTCAAAACACCCAATATATTACTCCCGCGCGTTTCAATACAACCTTTATTTTCCAAAACATGCGCTTCAAGAATTCTTGGTACTCCACGCACAATTTTTCTTAATATTCTGTTTTTCAAAAACATTATCTCTTTAAACCCGATTTTTTTAATAGAAAATCGCAATTCGTTTCCATTTTCTGTTAAATCATATGTCTTGCTATGTTCAAGTTGCTTTACAATAAACTCAACATCTGCTTTATCAGAGCAAGTTAGCAATAATATGCCATTTTCTACATCTAATTTTACATCACTTACATAGTCTTGTATCTTTCGTTGAACAAGTTGATCTGCGAGATTTATCAAATCAGTTGGTTGCTTGGGATAAATTTGCATCAATTCTTTTGGCGGGTTTGCGCGCATTTCAAGAAAAGCAAGCAAATCATTTGAAGCCATAGTTCCAATAAGTGACCCTGATGATCCTGCAAAGTGAAACGCACTTAACGCGCTCTGACTTATTTTTTCAGATAAGGCATGGGCAATAATTATGCCAACAGGAGCTCCCACTGGCGGACAATCAAAATTTTGGTATTTTAAGTTTTCTACAAATTTATTTTTTGTATATTCAAAAGTTACAACATTACTATCACCATCCCTAATTATATTTTTATCATCCATATACAAATCTTGAAGAGCATAAACTAATTTTCTTTCACCATAACCCGTTTCAGGAATTATTGTGTAGGCAGTAATAAAACTCTCGCGCGAACTATAAGATGCAAAAACAAACTCTCTCGGTGTTAGTCCTTTTTTAAAGTTGCTTTTAATAAATCCGCGTGCTTCTGGTGAGGTGTTGTCTCTTTTTATATGAGAAATTGCGCGTCCATCATAACCTATTTCAGGTCTTCCATTAGTAATAATTTGCTGACCACACATTCCAACCATTTTACCAAAGTTAGGATATCCTCCACGAGCACCTGAAATAGCCATAATATGTGCAGAGCTATTAATATTTGCATTTTTCAAAAGAATATCATAAACATTATTTCTTATATTATCTAGTTCATATATAATTTCTTGTTCTTTCATAGATCTAATTTTTTTCTCAGCTTCAGCATATTTGGTTTCAATAAAAGAATCAATTGTGTTTTCAACTTTTTTATTAACTACATAATCAGACAAACCAACAGTAAAGCCCCTGTATTGAATTAAATAACTTAAACTGATATTGCAAATATTTTCAATAAGTTTAGCTGCTTCTTCAGGCGTTCTTTTAATATAAAAATCCTTAATCAAAACTCCAACTGTTTTGTTTGTCAAAATCCCAGATATTATTCCATCTTTTATAATAACATCTTTTCCTTTGTATTCATAATCTTTTGGAAATATGGCTGACAATATTTCAAGAGGTAGGTAAGAATCCTTGGATTTAAGATTAGAAATCACATCAAATGAGCAATTGCTTAAAATTTGCTGAGCTTGAGAAAAAGATATTAGCGACTTATCGTGAGACATTAAATACAAAGAGGAAATGTGTCCGTGTTTTGGTTTTATTAGCAAACTACCATCTCTAGCTGAAATTAAATTATACTTTACTTTCATAAGTGCTTCTGCCTCTGCTCTTGCTTCAATATCTTGCAAGAACCACATATTCATTTCATCTCCATCAAAGTCAGCGTTAAAAGGAGATGTAAGCACCGGATTAAATCTAAATGCGCGAATTCCTGGCAAAACCTTTGCTTTAAATGCCATCACACTATATTTGTGCAAAGATGGTTGCCTATTAAAAATTAAAATATCTCCATCTTTTGCATTGCGAAAGATAATCCAACCAGGAGCTAAACTGCTTGCTAATTCTTCTTTATTTTCAGCAGTAATTCGTCGTTTTGAACCAGTAGGCAAAACAACATTTAATGCACTAGGATATGTTCCGCTGTTTAAAATATAACTCTTCATTTCTTCAATGTTTCGTGATGTTACTACATCTGAAATACCCATATTTCTTGCTATTGTTTCAGGTACTCCTACTTCATCAAGTTTAAGATAAGGATCTGCGCTAATTACGCTTCTTGCTGCATAGTCAGTTCTTTTTCCTAACAAATTATTTCTAAACATTCCATCTTTTGAAGTCAATCTCTGTATAAGTGTGTTCAAAGGGATATTTGAAGATGGGTGACGCGCAACGGCCACGCGCGAAAGCTCATTATCAATCAGAGTGCCAATATGATATTGCAAAAGCGACCACATATCTTCAATAACAACTTCAGGTGCGCCCTTTTCCAAGCTGGCTGATAAATAATTGTTAATTCTTAATATGTCAGCATATTTATGGGTGAGGTCATCTTCTGCTTTTACTCCTGTTTCAAGTGTAATTGTTGGCCTAACTGTCAAAGGTGCAACAAGAAAGTGAGTAAAAATCATCCACTCTGGTCTATTTAAAGGATTAAATCCCAAATAAACCAAATCCTCTGTTTTAACTTTTTCTAGCCAAGTGCGAATTTGAATAGGGTTAATATTATGTTCATGGTCATTAAAAAAATAATCCCATGGAAGTTCAAGTATTATTTTGTCTTGGTTAGTGTTGCAAAATGGGCATGTTTTTGGTTTTTCTACAAGCTTTAAATAATCATCAATCATATGCAGTATATTATTTAAAGATTTTCCTTGTATTTCAAGTCTATTTTTTAAGGCATTAAGTTCTTGTTTTTTTTTGTCAGAAAAAAGCAATGCTCCGCATGATTGGCAAGTATAAGAAAGAATATGATGTATTTTGCGCGCAAACAGAGGATTTATAATAGGACGAGACAATTCAATATGCCCAAAATGTCCATAGCATTGGTTCATCATTCCGTGACATGTCTCGCAACGCACGCCAGGGGTAATAACTCCCATTCTTGAATCTGCCAAGCCATTAGGAATTACAAAACCATCTTCATTATATAATTGATAATTATTAATATTTACTACAGCTATTTTTTTAATCATTTCAGGACTTAAAAGGCCAAAACTCATAGATTCAATTTTTTTTAGATTTATATTTTCAATCATTTTTCCTCCTTGCTTTTTACACTGCTATAATCTGTTTCTGATTTAAGCAATGGTGATATTCCCATTGCGCGCAAATAATTGATTACTGTATTTAACACAAAAGGAATTTCGACAAAAGATGTTTTTTCTTGCCTTGATATGCCTTTAACAGTGCGAGTTTGATAATCAAAATAAGGTGCTAAATATTGATTTGAAACAGGAATTTTTATAGAATCAATATCAAACAATGAATCAAGCACAGTTGTAGCTCCGTGTGCAAGTAAAGCATCTTTTTCCATTTCTCCAAATTTTAAACCTCCTGCTGATGCTTTGCCTTCTGTTGGCTGTCGAGTAAGTAGTGTGCGCGGACCTGTTGTGCGAACTTGCATTTTTCTTGAAACCAAATGTTCTAATCTTTGATATAACAAAGGAACTAAAAATATTTTAACTTTGAATTTTTCACCTGTTCTTGGATTATACATAACTTCATTTCCATCACCGTCAAACCCTTGTTTTTCAAGCTCTTTTGCAATTTCTGCCTCATCAAATACATCAAAAGCACTTGCTTCTTGAAGTTTTCCAGTAAGTATTGCATATTTGGCTAATATACCTGAAAGCAACTGCGCATAAGTCATTCTACTTGGAACGCCATGAGGGTTAAACAATACATCAGGTATAATTCCCTTTTCGCTAAAAGGCATATCATTTTCAGGAACAATTGCACTTATAACTCCTTTTTGCCCTTCCCTTAATGAAAATTTATCTCCAATTTCAGGAATGCAATCATAGTACATTCTTATTTTAACTATTTTTTCTAAACCATCATTAAAAGTTACAAGTATGTCATCAATATTATAATCTACAAAATCATTACTACTAATAGAAGTATCCCATAAGCTTAGATATCCTTCAACATTAAAATAACCACTCATAAATCTTGGAGGAGCAACCTTACCTACTAAAATATTGTTGCGCGAAATAGTTTCACCTACTTTTATAATTCCATCTCCTTCAAGTTTAGAATAATAAATAGTATCTGATTTTCCTTTAACATCTTCTGCTGGGATTTGAATTTTCTCGCTTAATCCATTAGCATATTTCTTTTCAATTACTTCTTTGTGCGTTAAAAAGATAGATCTTCCAACCCCACGCTCAATTGATGCTTTGTTAAATATAAGTGCATCTTCCATATTTGAGCCACCTTCAACAAAAGCAACTACTAAGTTTTGCCCACCCATTAAAAGGCTTTTTTCAAATAAATCATGATATGCTGTTCTAACCAATGGTTTTTGCAAATAATTAAGAACATGTTTATTTACATCATAAGTATTGAAAAAGTTTGAGCTATATATTCCTGCTGCTGAACCTTTAACTTCTTTAACAGATTTTCCCAATCTTGGTGCATCACTGTGGTTTGCCAAAGGAAGCATATTTGCAGCAACTCCCATAACAGATGTAGGATTAATTTCCAGGTGAGTGTGGTCTTTTGTTAATTCGTCTTCGCTAAACGCAACAAATGCTTCATTTTCTTCATCTGCTCCAATATATTCGATTATTCCCTTGCTAACAAGATCAAACCATTTTATTTCTTCTTTTTTAACCTTTGCAGCAATCTCTTTTGTATACATTGATTTTCCATTGTTTACTACAATCAACGCTCTTATCAACATACCTTTAATTGCTTCGATGAATAAATTTTTATCTTTTGAATAAATTTGATAGTGGTAATCAATTATGCCTTGCCGCCTCAAGTCGCGCAACTTTGATTTTAAAGCATCAATATTATCGCAAGTCATAATAGGTATTGTGTCATAAAAAACAAGATTTTTTTCAGCAAAAATATTTGAACTAAAATTATAATGTTTTGCTCCTTGCTCTTTTAATATTTGCTCTACTTTCTTTTTTTGTTCAGGAACAGGCATTGCAGTAATAGCAAAAATTGCTGCTTGCTTTGTTAAGCCAACTTTGGAATCTTCAGGAGTATCTACAATACAAATTCTGCCAACATGAGATCCATGAATATGGCGCGCTTCATCTGTTGCAACATCCATATCTAAATTTGAGTTAATTTGGCGAAGAAGAGTAAGTTGTTGAAGTGCATTCTTTTTTTCAAGCAAGTGTGTAACACCTTTGGTGCCATTTGGCCATGCACCTGTGCGAAGGGCATTGTAAATATAAGTATTCATTGACTCAAAATTAACAATAGTAGCTAAATTCCACTCTCGCTTTCGCGTTCTAATAGATGCAAAATAGCGCGAAATATCTCTAGCAAGCACATTAAAAGCAATATTCATTAAGCTTTTTAATTGTTCGCCAACCAAAAGAAGCTCTTTGTTTCCTATAAAATCCTTATCTACTCGGTATTTGGGGTCTTTATAATATATATTTGCCATATGTGCCAAATACAGTGCTTTTTCTTTATTTGCTGACTCCTCTCTTCCAATATGAGGTAATAAACCAGAGTGAATAAAGTTTAAAACATCTTGGCGGCGATTAGTTTTAGGAATATGCGCTTTATTTCCTATCATTTCTATTGCTTCTTCTCGATTTTTAGGAGCATCTTGAAAATTAATATACATCATTGGATTATCAATAAGCTGAATAATTTCTTTATCTGACTCTATACCTAAAATTTTAAACAAAGCAACAATAGGAAGACTTTTAAATCTTCCAAAAGAAAGCACAAGATGATTATCTTTGGTAAAATTAAGAGAATGTGGCGCGCGATACCCGCCAGTGTAAGAAAAAACCTGGGCTCGTTCACCTGCTACAAGCACTTTATTTGAAACAAGTTCTTCAATCGCAACAACAAATCTCTCAACACCATCAATAATAAAATAACCACCAACATCAAAAGGATCTAATCCTTGCTTAATCTTTTGACTTACAGAAATTTTTGGAAAAAATGGATCAATGACACTACCAATCATAATTGGAAAATCGCATAGTTTGACGCGCTCTTTTAAAATATGCTCTCCTTGTTTTGTCAATTCTACCTCAGCAGATATAGGTATAGAATAATTCAAATTGCGCAATATGCACTCTTTTGGAGAATATTTGGGTGTTCCAAAGGTAGGATTAGAAAAAGAAAAAACAAAAATTCCTTTCTCGCCAGCATCAATAGTTATATCTGAAAGCGTTGTAAACATATTTATTAACTCATGCACAACATAATAATTATAAGAATCAAGATGCAATGAAGAAAGAGGAATTGCGTTTATTGTTGCTTTTACTAACTCAAGATTTTGCATCAGCAATATCTCTCAACAAACATCATAAAGTAAGTTGCCACTAAACAACTCCTCTATAATATATTTTTCCATTTTTGCGTGTGATTTTAATAATGTCACCTGGTTTGCCTTTAATTGCTTTGATTACAGGGTCAGTTATATCTATTTTTGGCAAATTTTCAAAAGAAATACTATAAAACTCAAATATTTTTCGCGCTTCTTCGCTTGTTATGATTTTGTGGTCTGGTACAAGATAGTGTTCCAAAACTCCAGGTTCTGTTTTTTTATTAGTTGATAGCGCAGACATATATTATTTTATATTCTTATATAAAAGGCAAAATTTAATAAAAATTTAATAAATTTAGCAAAATTGCTTTTAAGCCATTGGGTTTTTAGATGCTTGCTTTTTTTGGTTTTTATGTGTTGCTGTGGTTTTTTTTTTGAGTTTTAAGTATTTTGCTTTAAGTATTTTGGGTTTTTAGATGCGCGCGGTTTTAAGTGCGTATATATTGCTTTTAAATACTTTTGGTTTTAGGTATTTTGTGTTTTTAAGTGCTTGTATATTGCTTTTAAATACTTTTGGTTTTAGGTATTTTGTGTTTTTAAGTGCTTGTATATTGCTTTTAAATACTTTTGGTTTTAGGTATTTTGTGTTTTTAAGTGCTTGTATATTGCTTTTAAATACTTTTGGTTTTAGGTATTTTGTGTTTTTAAATGTTTTGGAGTGATTTGGTTGGGGTTTTCTTGGATTTTTACCTACAAAAGTGTAGAAAACGCGCATTTTTAAAATTTGAAATATAACTCCTTGCGTTTGTTTTTTTATTATTTTTTAGGGGTTTTTAAATACCCTATTAAATAATATTATGGAAATCAAAGATCAATATCGTCGTGGAACGGGCGGTGAGGTAGATATAATATATCTTATATGTAAAAATCGCCCAACAGGCCTTGGAGATGGAAATCCGGGGGGAAGAGAAAGAATTATAAGAGCTACCTCAGAAAATATTGTAGATGTGATTAATTTTATAAAAAGACAAAATATATCTAATATGCATGGTACAATAGGCCACTTTAGCTATAATTATGTGAGAAAAGAAAAAGCATTATATTTAGTATATACACCTTGTGTAATTTATAGCCTAAAGGATATTAAAAAATTAGTTGAGATACTAACAAAAGAATATAAGGAACAAACAGGTATGTCTATTGATATTGGATTAAAGTTCCCAACGAGAGTAGAAATCTTAACAGGAGCAGGAATCCCAACAAGAGAAGAATATAACATTGACAAAAGTAATATTGCGGAGCTTGTTATAGAAAATATATTAGAGACAGTGGCGGACCTCCAAAAAATACAGATGTGAGGGGGGAGTTTAAGGGGCGGGGTTCTGAGTGGGATTCTATTAGAGAAATTTAAAAAGAAAGAGATGGTGTTGATAACACAAACTATTAATAATCGCAAGAAACACCTTTAAATTATTCTAATTTTTTCTAAAATTAAGTTTTTACCTTGCAATTCTATCTTTTGGTCTTGGCAAAGGTAAAGACAGTAAATAAAATTATCAAGGCATTGGGCGCGCCCCATATTTTTAAATACTTGTTGTGCAGAAACTTCTTGTGATTTTAATGATTTTAACCAAACATAAAAATCTCCAATATTTTTTAATATGTTTGCTTTTGTATCAACTTTAAACATATCTCTAAGTTCATTTTCACTGGTTGCTTGCTCATTTGCTAATATGTTGTGGTGTTTGAATTTACTCAAAAGGTTTAAGACATCTTGTAGGATTACTTCTCTGCGCGCGATTACTTTAGGTTGTAAGACAATTTCACAAGCATCTTGCTCTTGAAACTCATCATAATTGCAAATTTCTTCTGCAATATACTCCTCGCTTGCTTGTTCATCTGGTTTGCCATTGCTTTCATTTATTGTTTGGTGCGCGTGCGAAACTAAATCACTTGATTTTATTTCCAAATATATAGCAGCAACCAAAATTACCTTTCCATAAAGGCCTAATTCCTCGTGCGCATATTTATCAATTTCTTCGACAATGCTCTTTGCCAATTCAACTGCATCTTTATCTTCACCTAACTTATCAAGGATTTCTCTTTCGGTCTGGGTTCTTAAATTGATTAATTCTTTTGGATTTTGTTCATAACTTTGTGTTGTTTTGTACTCTTTTTGCTCTTTACTTTTAGTAATTAACTTTATTAAGTTTTGTTTAGAATTAAATAATGGCTCATTCTCTATTTGGGAGTTCATATATTTGGTTAGTTTTTTATTTTCCATTTGGGAGTTCATATATTTGACTGACTTTGTTGATCATTGTGACTCCATATACCTTGCTAGCGTACTCAACAAGGTTGCGGTTATGGGATATTTGAATGATTTGAGGATGATGTATGTCTTCTATTTCTTGGTTTGTCTCATCAAATTTAGTATTTGCTTTTTTTGTTAAATATTCACCTAATTTGTCGCTGACTTTCATATCAAGAGCAGCATCAATTTCATCAAAAATGTAAAAAGGAGATGGCTTATATCCTTGGAGCGCAAAGATCAACGCAATCGCAACAAGTGACTTTTCTCCACCTGAAAATGCGTTAATTCCAAAAATATTTCCTTTTTTTGAGATTACAAAAGAAAGCCCATCTAAAAAAGGATCTTGTTCATTTTTTAATTGAATTTCTCCTTCAAAAAAGCTGATTTCATTTAAAATTTTAGTAAATAATTTAGAAACTTTGTTAAATGCTTGCATAAATATATTTTTTTTACGCAATGAAATATCAGAAATTATATTTAAAACCTCTTTTTTTTCTTCTTCAATTTGTTTTTTATTCTCAATAATTTCTTGGTATTTTGCCACATATACTTCGCATTCTTGACTAGCAACACTGTTTATAGAACCTAATTGTGAAAGTTCTATATTTAATTGCAGGCGCTGCAGTTTTAATGAATTTATATCTATGTTGCTAGTGTCTTCTTCTTTTAAATTGTTATCTTTATTTATATCAGCAACATCTTTAACATCTTTATTTATATCAGCAACATCTTTAACATCTTTATTTATATCAGCAACATCTTTAACATCTTTATTTACATCAATCAACAGGTGTTTTATCTGA
>Ga0210044_10011306_pt1 | contig 10434 bp, 8 predicted proteins | sample CryGey13umfilter_2_FD_183959 | JGI IMG/M metagenome (GOLD analysis project Ga0210044, IMG submission 183959) | Groundwater microbial communities from aquifer in Utah, USA - Crystal Geyser 4/9/14 3 um filter (SPAdes) (version 2) | ecosystem: Environmental > Aquatic > Deep subsurface > Groundwater...
GCGCGCCACACCGATCAGCGCCCGCCCCGGCCCGTAGGCGGCTTCCAGCCGCGCGTTGGCCTCGACGCCGTTCAGCAGCGGCAGCAGCACGGTGTCGGGGCCGATCAGCGGCGCGAGGTCGAGCGCGCCGAGATCCTGCGCCTTGACCGCTGCGACCACCGCATCGACCGGGCCGAGACTGGCGGGATCATCGGTCGCGGCCAGCCGCGCCACGCGCGCGCCTTTCGGCGTGCGCAGCGTCAGGCCGTTGTCGCGGATCGCCGCCAGATGCGCCCCGCGCGCGACCACCGAGACATCGGCGCCCGCAGCGGCCAGCTTCGCGGCGAGATAACCGCCAACGCCCCCGGCGCCGATGATGGCGAGTTTCATGGTGATGGCTCCATAATTAATATTAGTGGGACACAAACTCTTTTTCTCACAAGCGCTGAACTTCTGAAATTATCTCGTATTTTGCTGTATTTGGCGACTGAATGATTTCAAGCGCGATTTTCCTTGTTGATTTTGTCGGATATACAATTTTTTTTCCTCTACTTGTTCCATAAGAAATCATTTGGTGCCTTAGTAGCGCCCGCAAAACTTCCGGCGTAACGCCCTTCGTGTGACCGTCCAATCCTCTAAAAAATGCGGTCTCTAAACGACCAGCTCCTGCCTGTTTCCAAAGTTTTCTAAGAGCGATAACAAGTGCTTTAATCCCAACCGGGAGAGATGTCTGCAAAACATCTCTATTTCTCCCAACTTGATCAACAAATGTATCAATCTCACACTCAATAAAGTGATCTTCTGGCAAATCCTTATTTGAAACTCTGCCTTCAATAGTACCAATAAGACATTCAGTAAAATATACATCAGCCACAAAATCTTCTCCAACTGGAACATAAACATAGTCGATTATGCATGATTCGAAATCCACGCGAGCATTCATAAATATCTCCTCGGAGAGATCAATTTCCGAAATTTGAATTGAAGAAAACCTTAAAAACCGATCAAACGGCTCCATTCTTGCGAGTGCATTAAAGCAGTCAAAAGCAAGCACACTCAAATCATTTTCAATTGCCAATTCTGTTGCTCTTTTTGGCAGTCCAAGCTTAGGGAATTTATCTTTAATACGGTAAGAAAGAACATCAATTCCTACTGATTTAAAACAATGCTGAATCTGTCCATATTGTTCTTGAGAGGCCTCGCGATCAAACGGTGCTGCGATAAATTCAAATTCATCCATCGCTGACGCAGCTTCAACAAAATCTTGATCAATGAAGCTACGTAGTCTTTCACTTTCAGGTGACAGCCCTAGACCCGGCAATCGCATCAAAACATTTCTATCATCATCAAGCGCTGTCTTTTCTGTAATATCATAAAATATTCTTTCGAGATCTGTAGGTGAAAATGATCCCATTCCAGTCGCTGTGCTCCTTGCAATTGTTGCCAACCGCGAAAAAAACTTTAAAAGCAAACACGCATCGGTACCTTCTAATTGCCTAGACTCTCTATCACAAATCATGTTTAGCAATTCACACCATGCTCGACCTTTCGTATCCTCATCAGTTTGTACTATAGAGCAAATTTCACTGATTAAGCCCTTTGATACAAGATAACCCAATAAGAGAGGCCTCGACGGAACCCATGCGGGAAGTAAGTTTTGGATGCCTTTTTTCTTTAAATACTGAACAACCTGACTCTCATCGAAATCTTGTATCTTGTATAAATTAAATAAATTACCGGTCGCGCCCAATGAATTTCTCATTTCTTCAGTAGATTCGAAATATCCTGATCGTCCACATATAATTATTGACGAGCTTGATGGTGTTTCACGAATAAGCTTTCGCACCACCGAGTGCGCATTACGACGCGACTCACGAAGTTTTCCTGCGTCACCTGTCCAACCACGTGTTGCTAGCTCGTCAAATCCGTCAATTACAAGATCAACATAACCCGCAGCCCATGCCGAAACTAACGAACTTGGCTTACTAAAGCCAACGTTTCGTGCGTGACGCTCTAATAGTTCAATGTGATCTGACTGCCCAAGATGCTCACGCAGGTTGATATAGACCGGAACGCTAGAGGTTATTTTATTTCGATAGCGGGTAGAGAGCGCATAAAAAATCTGTCTAAAAAACATACTCTTTCCGATACCATACTCCGCAAGAAACAGTGCACGATTACCATTCTTCATATTTTCAATAAACGATCGTGATAAGTATATTGTACCGGTTTTTTCATCGAGAATTTTTTGCTCAATATAATCATCATTAGGAACCATTATTGACTCACTTGCATAATCATATATCGAGCCGAATGGTCTTTTCTCCCTTAAATTTATATACTCTAGTCCGTCAAAAAGTTTTTTTCTGAATTCAGAAAATGAGATAATCTGACAAGATTTTTTGAATTTCTCCTCAACGACTTTCTTTTGATCAGGCGTTGGCTCGTCCCTAGTTATAATTATACCAAGAGCTAGATGACCTTCTTTGCGAAGTTTATTGACGAGATCGTGAGTTTTTTTTCCATCATATTCAATTTTTGATTTAGTTCGCTCAGTTGTTGCCTCAACTACATACTTAACCTCCCCGCTATCGAAAAATCCATCTCTTTCACGGCCATCTATTTCGCGCGAGCCTTGGCCCGGCGTTGTTGACCAAAGTTGTCGCGCAATGTTTCGAACCTCCTCTTCGAACGTATTTCCATTGTGCATGCCGCTATTTCCTTTATGCTCTTGCAAAGATAGGCGAAATATTCACTCAAACTTGACAACAACCCCTCACTCCGCCGCCACCTCCCCCCGAACCTCCCCGATCAGCCGCAGCACATCCCGCGCCGCGTCGGGAATGTTCGTCCCCGGCCCAAAAATCGCCGCGACGCCCTTCTCCTTGAGAAAATCATAGTCCTGATGCGGAATCACGCCGCCGCAGATCACGAGGATGTCGTCCGCGCCCTGCGCGCGCAAGGCGTCGATCAGCAGCGGCGCCAGCGTGCGGTGCCCCGCCGCCTGCGACGACACGCCGATCACGTGCACGTCGTTGTCGATGGCGTCGCGGGCGGCTTCCTCGGGGGTCTGGAACAGCGGGCCGACGTCCACGTCAAAGCCGATGTCGGCGAAGGCGGTGGCGATCACCTTGGCGCCGCGGTCGTGGCCGTCCTGGCCCATCTTGACCACCAGCATCCGCGGACGGCGGCCCTCCTTCTCGGCGAACGCCTCCACGTCGTTCTGGATCGCGGCGAAGCCCGCGTCGCCCGCATAGGCGGCGCCATAGACGCCCGCCAGCGTGCGCACCTCGGCGCGGTGTCGGCCAAAGACGCGCTCCATGGCGTCGGAGATCTCGCCCACCGTGGCGCGCGCCGCCGCCGCCTCGACCGCCGCCGCCAGCAGGTTGCCGCTTCCCCGCGCGGCGTCCTCCAGCGCCTTGAGCGCCGCGTCGCAGGCGGTCGCGTCGCGCGTCTCGCGGATGCGCTTCAGCCGCGCGATCTGGCTTTCGCGCACGGCGGCGTTGTCGATGCTGAGGATGTCCACCGGCGTCTCGCTCTCGGCGCGATATTTGTTGACGCCGACGATCACCGCCTCGCCGCGATCCACCGCCGCCTGCCTGCGCGCCGCCGATTCCTCGATGCGCAGTTTTGGCATCCCCGACGCGACCGCCTTGGTCATGCCGCCCAGACCCTCGACCTCCTCGATGAGTTGCCACGCGGCGGCGGCCATGTCGGCGGTGAGTTTCTCGACGTAATAGCTGCCCGCCAGCGGGTCGATCACTTTGGTGATCCCGGTCTCCTCCTGCAGGATCAGCTGGGTGTTGCGGGCGATGCGGGCGGAGGCCTCGGTCGGCAGCGCCATCGCCTCGTCGAAGCTGTTGGTGTGCAGGCTTTGCGTGCCGCCCAGCGCCGCCGCCATCGCCTCATAGGCGGTGCGCACGATGTTGTTGTAGGGGTCCTGCTCCTGCAAGCTGACGCCGGACGTCTGGCAATGGGTGCGCAGCATCAGGCTTTCCGGCTTTTTCGCGCCGAATTCGCGCATGATCCGGGTCCAGAGCAGGCGCGCGGCGCGCAGCTTCGCCGCCTCCATGAAAAAGTTCATGCCAATGGCGAAGAAAAAGCTCAGACGCCCGGCGAATTCGTCCACGTCCATGCCCTTGGCCAGCGCCGCGCGCACATATTCGCGCCCGTCGGCCAGCGTGAACGCCAGCTCCTGCACCAGGGTCGCGCCCGCCTCCTGCATGTGGTAGCCGGAGATCGAGATCGAGTTGAAGCGCGGCATATTGTGCGCGGTGTATTCGATGATGTCGCCGACGATCCGCATCGATGGCTCCGGCGGATAGATATAGGTGTTGCGGACCATGAACTCCTTGAGAATATCGTTCTGGATGGTGCCGCTCAGGTCTTTGGTCGCGCAGCCCTGTTCGCGCCCCGCCACGATGAAACTGGCCAGCACCGGGATCACGGCGCCGTTCATGGTCATCGACACCGACATGTCCTTGAGCGGGATGCCGTCGAACAGCAGCTTCATGTCCTCGACGCTGTCGATCGCCACGCCCGCCTTGCCCACGTCGCCCACCACGCGCGGATGGTCGCTGTCATAGCCGCGATGGGTGGCCAGATCGAAGGCGACGCTGAGGCCCTTCTGCCCCGCCGCCAGCGCGCGGCGGTAGAAGGCGTTGCTCTCCTCGGCGGTGGAGAAGCCCGCGTATTGCCGGATGGTCCAGGGGCGGCCCGCATACATCGTGGCGCGCGGCCCGCGCAGGTAGGGCGCAAAGCCCGGCAGGCTGTCGAGGCCCTCCAGCCCCTCCAGATCGGCGGCGGTGTAGAGCGGCTTGACCGCCACGCCCTCGGGCGTGTTCCAGATCAGCGCGTCGGGGTCGCGCTTCGCCTCGCGCTCCGCCAGGCGGCGCCAGTCGGAGAGGGTGGGTTTGTCGGCCATCGCTTTGCCTCATCTTGTCGGCGCGCCATTGCATCGCCACGTGTCGAGGGAGAGTATAGACGCGCCCCGGCTCGGCGCGATATACTGCTTTTCGCAGATACACGGAGCATGAACATGGCTGAAGGCGCCGTTCCGGCAACGCAGAAAAGTCCGTCTCCTACGCTTCCCAAGGACTGGATGACGGGTCCGCGTCCGAGCTACTGAACAGGTAGCGCGGCGCTTCAAGGCGCGCAATGTCGCGGGTAAGCGCGGCTTGCGCCTCTTCGCCCATGGCCAGAGCAGTCACCCGCATCGACACGAAATCGCTGTAGATCGCCTCGCGGCGTGCAGCCTTGAGGTCGGCGTAAGCGACGGAGCGGATCGTCTCCGCCATCTCGGCGATCATCACGATCTGGTTATAATAGAGCGTCACTGGCCGGACCGTGTGCGTTGACAGCAGGTGGATGTCGGCGACCATCGCCTGAAAGATCGTATCGTGACGCTGACGCGGCAGCATCGGCACGAAGCGGCCCTTGCCGTCGCCCCCGGTCAGGATCAGGGCGCAGGTGTGCCGGCGGTCTTCCTCAAGGTCGAACTGTCGCAACTGGTGCAGATGCGCGGCGATCTCGGCGCGCAGCGCCTTTTCGATGTCGAGCAGCTTGGCGCGGCGCTGACGCCGCTCCTCCTCGCGCTTGCGCCAGTCGCCATAGAGCCAGCCGATAACCGCGGTCGCGGCGAGCAGCGTCGGCCCGAGCCAGCCCTGCGCGCCGCCCACCTCACGCGAACTCCATGATCACCGCGTCCACCGCCAGGCTGTCGCCCGGCGCGCAGGTGATCTTGCTGACCACGCCCTTGCGTTCGGCGCGCAGCACGTTCTCCATCTTCATCGCCTCGACGGTGGCCAGCGCCTGCCCCTCCTGCACCGTGTCGCCCTCGGCCACGGCGATCGAGACCACCAGCCCCGGCATTGGGCACAGCAGGTGCTTTGACGCTCCCGCCGCCGCCTTTTGAGGCATCAGCGCCGCCAGCCGCGCCACATGCGGCGGGCGGACCAGCACGCGCAGGTCGGCGCCGCGCCAGCGGATGCGGAACCCCTCGGTCAGCGCGCCGACCTTCAGCGTCAGCGGCGCGTCGTCCACCGCCACCCGCGCCAGCGCCGCGCCGGGCCGCCAGCCGTCGAGCAGCGAGACGGTGGCCGGCGCGTCCTCGCCCGCAATGGTCGCGATCAGGCCATGGCCCGCGGCGCGCGTCCCCTCGGTCGCCTCCACCGCGATCTCGAAGGCTTCGCCGCCCAGCGTCGCGACATAGGCCGAGGGCGCCGGGCGTTCGTGGTTGGCGAGCCTGCCGCTCACCTGCCCCGCGCGGGCGTCCACCATCACCTGCATCAGCGTCGCGGCCAGCGCGATCCGCCGCAGCGCCGCGCGGTCGGGCGTGACGCCGTGAAAGCCGTCGGGGAATTCGTCGGCGATGAAGGCGGTGTCGATCTCGCCCGCGATGAAGCGGGGATGGTCCATCACGGCGGCGAGGAACGGCAGGTTGTGGCCGATCCCCTCCAGCTCGAAGGCGTCGAGCGCCTCGCGCATCACGTCGATGGCCCGCGCGCGGTCGGGCGCCCAGGCGCACAGCTTGGCGATCATCGGATCGTAGAAACGGCTGATCTCGCCGCCCTCGAACACGCCGGTGTCGTTGCGCACCGCGCCCAGCGCGGTCGCGCGCTCGGGCGGCGGGCGATAGCGGCTGAGCCTGCCGATCGAGGGCAGGAAGCCGCGATAGGGATCCTCGGCGTAGAGGCGGCTCTCCATCGCCCAGCCCTTCAGCCGCACGTCGGCCTGCGTGAACGGCAGCCGCTCCCCCGCCGCGACGCGGATCATCTGCTCGACAAGGTCGATGCCGGTGATCAGCTCGGTGACCGGATGCTCGACCTGAAGGCGCGTATTCATTTCAAGGAAATAGAAGTTGCGCGCGCCATCGACGATGAACTCGACCGTGCCCGCCGAGCAATAATCCACCGCCTTCGCCAGCGCCACCGCCTGCTCGCCCATCGCCTTGCGGGTGGCGGCGTCGAGGAACGGCGAGGGCGCCTCCTCGATCACCTTCTGGTTGCGGCGCTGGATCGAACACTCACGCTCGCCCAGATAGACGCAGTTCCCGTGCTTGTCGCCCAGCACCTGAATCTCGATGTGGCGCGGCTGGGTGACGAACTTCTCGATGAAGATGCGGTCGTCGCCAAAACTGGATTTCGCCTCGTTCTTGCTGGACTGAAAGCCCTCGCGCGCCTCCGTATCGTTCCAGGCGATGCGCATCCCCTTGCCGCCGCCGCCCGCGCTGGCCTTGATCATCACCGGATAGCCGATCTGCGCCGCGATCCGCGCCGCCTCGTCGGCGTCGGCGATCAGACCCATGTGGCCGGGCACGGTGCTGACGCCCGCCTCTGAGGCAAGTTTCTTGGAGGTGATCTTGTCGCCCATCGCCTCGATGGCGCCGACCGGCGGGCCGATGAAGGCGACGCCGAGCGCGTCGAGCGCCTGCGCGAACGCCGCGCGCTCCGACAGAAAGCCATAGCCGGGGTGCACCGCCTGCGCGCCGCTGGCCTTCACCGCGTCGATGATCTTGTCGATCACGATATAGCTTTCCGACGCGGGCGCCGGGCCGATGTGGACGCCCTCGTCGGCCATGCGCACGTGCAGCGCGTCGCGGTCGGCGTCGGAGAACACCGCGACGGTGCGTATCCCCATCCTGCGCGCCGTCTTGATGACGCGGCAGGCGATCTCGCCCCGGTTGGCGATCAGGATCGTGTCGAACATCGGCGCTCCCCCCCTCAGCGGTCGGCGCGAGCGGCCCATGCGGTCCAGCGCCGTATCGCGTCGTCATGAAAGATTTCCGACAGCGCGTCCAGCGTATGCGGCGCCGCAGCATGACCGTCGAGCCAGCCCGCCGCCACTGTGGCGCGCAGGGCCGCGCCGTCGCGCGCGACGATCACCACCGGCGCCAGCCCGCGCGCGGCGCGCAGCCGCCGCCACAAATCCTGCCGCAGCGCCGTCGCCAGCCGCAGCATCGCGCCGCGCCCTTTCACGCCGCCAAGCTGCGCGCTGAGCGCCGTCGCCCCGGTCAGACGGCGCGGCGCGTCGGCCAGCACGCGCGGCGCCAGCGCAACGCCGTCGGGCGCGAAAAACGCCGCGAAGCGCCCCAGGTCGCGGCGCGGGCCGGTCAGCGCGGCGCGCAGCGCGTCAGGCGTCACTTGCGCCCGAGCGCCATGGCGGCGATGCCCATGGCCACCGCGCCCCCGGTGGTGCCGAACGCGACCGCCAGCATCACATAGCCGATCCAGCCGATGTCGGAGCGGTCCATCAGCGAGCCGATATGGCCGACATCGGTCCAGACGAAGCCCAAGAGCAGCGCAAGACCGGCGACGACGCCGGTGGCGCAGTGGCGGGCGAGATAGCGGATCAGGCGGGGATCGGTCATGCGCAATGCTCGCGCGCTTCATGGCGCATGGCGCGCGCATCGGCGTGGATGGTGTCAACGACCAGAACCGCCGCAGCCTCCGTCACCGCGCCGCGCCGCCGCTCAGGGCGTCCGCCTCGGCGTCAAGCCGCTCGGCCTCACGCCGCATCGTGCGGGCCGCCTCGCGCAGGACCATGGCGGCCCTGTGCGGCGACCAGTGCGGGCCGAGCGTCGCACTTGCAAAATCAGCCTCTGTCCACTCCGGATTCTCATCGAAGCCGGGCGGCGGCTTTGGACGATCAGTCGCGCGCATAAAACTTCTCCTCCCGCGCATTGGCCTTCCGCAGCGAGATGACGCGGATCACGTCAATCCGGCTGGTGTAGACAAGGACATGGAGCCTGCCGTCAATCATTCCAATGGCGCGCCAGCGGCGCTCGCCATAGTCATAGCGGGCATCCTCCACTTCGCGCGCCGTGCGCCACTCGAAACTGGCGACGGATGCGAAGGAGACGCCGTGCTTCGCTCGATTGGCCGCCTCTTTTGCCTCGTCCCACTCGCAGCGCATGTCACAACGGCAAGTTATCGTGCTTCTTCCAGGGGTTCTCCAGCTTCTTGCCCTTCAGCAGCGCGAACGCCCGCGCCACGCGCTTGCGGGTGCCCATCGGCTGGATCACCTCGTCGATGAAACCGCGCTCGGCGGCGACGAACGGGTTGGCGAAGCGGCTCTCGTAGGCCTTGGTGCGCGCCGCGATCTTCTCCGGGTCGCCCAGTTCGGCGCGATAGAGGATCTCCACCGCGCCCTTGGCCCCCATCACCGCGATCTCCGCCGTGGGCCAGGCGTAGTTCACGTCGCCGCGCAGATGTTTCGACGCCATCACGTCATAGGCGCCGCCATAGGCCTTTCGCGTGATCACCGTCACCTTGGGCACCGTCGCCTCGCCATAGGCGAACAGCAGCTTGGCGCCGTGCTTGATGATGCCGCCATACTCCTGCGCCGTGCCGGGCAGGAAGCCGGGCACATCGACGAAGGTCAGCAGCGGAATGTTGAACGCGTCGCAGAACCGCACGAAACGCGCCGCCTTGCGGGCGCTGTCGATGTCGAGGCAGCCCGCCAGCACCAGCGGCTGATTGGCGACGATGCCCACCGTGGACCCCTCGATGCGGGCGAAGCCGGTGAGGATGTTGCGGGCGAAATCGGGCTGGATCTCGAAGAAATCGCCCTCGTCGGCGACTTTGCGCACCAGTTCCTGCATGTCGTAGGGCTGGTTGGGGTTGGCCGGGATCAGCGTGTTGAGGCTGTCGTCCAGCTGGTCGCGCGTCTCGAAGAACGGGCGCACCGGCGGCGCGGCGCGGTTGGACAGCGGCAGAAAGTCGATCAGGCGGCGCACCTCGGCCAGCGTCTCGACATCGTTCTCGAAGGCGCCGTCGGCGACCGAGCTTTTCGTGGTGTGGGTGCGCGCGCCGCCCAGCTCCTCCGCCGTCACGGTCTCGTTGGTGACGGTCTTCACCACATCGGGGCCGGTGACGAACATATAGCTGGTGTCGCGCACCATGAAGATGAAGTCGGTCATCGCGGGCGAATACACCGCGCCGCCCGCGCAGGGACCCATGATGACGCTGATCTGCGGGATGACGCCCGACGCCATGATATTGCGCTGAAACACCTCGGCGTAGGCCGCCAGAGAGCCGACGCCCTCCTGGATGCGCGCGCCGCCCGAATCGTTCAAGCCGATCACGGGGGCGCCGTTGCGCATCGCCATGTCCATGATCTTGCAGATCTTCTGGGCGTGGGTTTCGCTGAGCGAGCCGCCGAACACGGTGAAGTCCTGCGCGAACACATAGACTTGCCGCCCGTTGACCGTGCCGACGCCGGTCACCACGCCGTCGCCGGACAGGCGCGTATCGCCCATGCCGAACTCGGTGCAGCGATGCGTCACGAACATGTCGTATTCTTCGAAGCTGCCCTCATCGAGCAACGCCCCGATGCGCTCACGCGCGGTCAGCTTGCCCTTGGCGTGCTGCGCGGCGATGCGCGTCTCGCCGCCGCCCAGGCGGGCCTCGGCGCGGCGCGCCTCCAATCCCTCAAGGATCTCCTGCATCGGCGCGG
>Ga0210044_10011307_pt1 | contig 10433 bp, 7 predicted proteins | sample CryGey13umfilter_2_FD_183959 | JGI IMG/M metagenome (GOLD analysis project Ga0210044, IMG submission 183959) | Groundwater microbial communities from aquifer in Utah, USA - Crystal Geyser 4/9/14 3 um filter (SPAdes) (version 2) | ecosystem: Environmental > Aquatic > Deep subsurface > Groundwater...
GCAAGGCGCTGGACGACGCGATGGACGCCATCGAGGTGGACAACCCTCCCCTCAAGGGCGCGCTCCCGAAGGTCTACGCCCTGCCGGCGCTCGACAAGCAGAAGCTCGGCGAGCTCATCGACCTGATCTCGGGCATCGGGCTGGGCACCGCGGCCCACCGAGAAAGGGACACGCTCGGCCGGGTCTACGAGTACTTCCTGTCCCGCTTCGCCTCGGCCGAAGGGCGCGGCGGCGGCGAGTTCTACACGCCAAGCAGCATCGTCGGCGTGCTCGTCGAGATGCTCGAGCCCTACCAGGGCCGCGTCTACGACCCCTGCTGCGGCTCGGGCGGCATGTTCGTGCAGTCGGTCAAGTTCATCGACGCCCACGGCGGCCATAGCTCCGCGGTGACGGTCTACGGCCAGGAGTCCAACGCGACGACCTGGCGCATGGCCCGCATGAACATGGCGATCCGGGGCATCGAGGCCAAGCTCGGCAAGCAGCACGCCGACACCTTCCACCGCGACCTGCACCCCGACCTGCGCGCCGACTTCGTGATGGCGAACCCGCCGTTCAACATCAGCAACTGGGGCGGCGAGCGGCTCGCCGACGACGTGCGCTGGAAGTACGGCACGCCGCCGGCCGGCAACGCGAACTTCGCGTGGCTCCAGCACATCGTCCATCACCTGTCGCCCACCGGCACGGCGGGCGTGGTGCTCGCGAACGGCTCCATGTCGTCGCAGCAGTCCGGCGAGGGGGCGATCCGCCAGAGGCTCGTCGAGGCCGACCTCGTGGACTGCATGGTCGCCATGCCCGGCCAGCTGTTCTACGCCACGCAGATCCCGGTCTGCCTGTGGTTCCTGGCTCGCGACAAGGGCAACGGGAAGTTCCGCAGCCGCAAGGGCGAGGTGCTGTTCATCGACGCCCGCAAGCTCGGCCGGATGGAGACCCGCGTCCACCGGGTGCTCGACGCCGAGGACATCGAGAAGATCGCCGGGACCTACCACGGCTGGCGCGACGTCGGCGGCGGCTACGAGGATGTGCCGGGCTTCTGCAAGGCGGCGACGGTGGCCGAGATCAAGGCCCACGACTTCGTGCTCACGCCGGGGCGCTACGTCGGGGCCGAGGAGGTCGAGGACGACGGGGAACCGTTCGAGGAGAAGATGGAGCGGCTGGTGGGTGCGTTGCGCGAGCAGCAGGCCGAGGGGCGACGGCTGGATGAGTTGATCGGGCGGGCGCTCGGGGGGCTGGGCTATGGCGGGTGACAGCTGGCGGGACGGCCAACTCGACGACCTTGTCGCGCTTCGCCGTGGTCACGACCTACCCGAGACTGCTCGTCAGCCCGGACTTGTGCCGGTGATGGGCTCAGGTGGACCCAATGGCTTTCACAACAAAGCTCTGGCTTCAGGTCCCGGCGTGACGATCGGTCGGAGCGGGGTCGGTTCGATGGGAACCGTGTGCTATTCGCCAGTCGATTACTGGCCGCACAACACCGTTATTTACGTGACGGACTTCTTCGACAACGACCCCCGCTTCACGTTCTACTGCCTCTCCACGATCGGCTTCCGCCGCTACAACTCTGGAAGTGCGCAGGCGTCACTCAATCGGAACTACATCAAGAGAATCCCAGTTCGATTGCCCCCCCTCCCCGAACAACGTCGCATCGCGGCCGTCCTCGGCGCGCTCGACGACAAGATCGAGCTCAACCGCAAGATGAACCGGAAGCTGGAGGAGATGGCCCAGGCCATCTTCAAGTCGTGGTTCATCGACTTCGACGGCCACGACGACCTCGTGGACAGCGAGATCGGGCCGGTGCCGAGGGGGTGGGAGGTCGGAACCCTGGCCAATCTCGGCGACCTCAACCCCGAGTCGTGGAGCAAGCGCACCCGCCCGGCATCCATCTCCTACGTCGACCTCTCCAACACGAAGTGGGGAGCCATCGAGGCAGTCACCGAGTTTCACGCTGACGATGCGCCTAGCCGGGCTCAGCGGGTCCTGCGTCCGGGTGACACGATCGTAGGAACGGTTCGGCCCGGCAATGGCTCGTACGCCCTAGTCGCTCGCAGCGGACTGACCGGTAGCACCGGGTTCGCGGTCCTACGGCCCAAGGCCCCCACATCTGTTTCGATGATCTACCTTGCAGCCACGCGCAGGGAGAACATCGATCGGCTCGCGCACCTGGCCGACGGCGGCGCGTATCCTGCCGTGCGACCGGAGATCGTCGCGGCCACACCGACGGTCGTCCCGCCGGCCTCCGTGCTGGGCGACTTCGCCGCCAGCGTGGACCCATTGCTCCAACGTATGGCGTCGAACAGGGCAGAGAGCCGCACCCTCGCGGACCTCCGCGACACCCTCCTCCCGAAGCTCATCTCAGGCGAGCTTCGCGTGCCCGAGGCCAAGGAGATGGTGGAGACGGCTCCGAGGACCCACCACGACGCGGGGGAGCAAGGACATGCCTGATTACTTCCACGGCACGAAGCAGCCGTTCGCCAACGCCATCGTCAGCGGCGCCATCGACGTGTCGAAGGGCAGCGGCGAGTTCGGCGTCGGTTTCTACACGCAGCAGCGCGCGACCGACGCCTGGCACTGGGCCTACGGCCGCTGGAAGAAGAAGGGGGACACGCCAGCAGTGGCTGTTGTGTCGATCGCAGCCACGGACTTCGCCGCGCTGAAGCAGAAGGGACCCCTCGACCACAAGAAGTCGGACAAGCTTCGTCAGGCGGCCGACAAGGCCGGGAAGTCCAAGCATCTCGTGGGCGTTGATGTCGTGGTGGGCACTATCAAGGACCGACCGGCGAAGAAGCAGGAGAAGTTCGAGTCGGCCACGGCACAGGCGCTCCTGAACTCCGGCAAGGTCACGCGGAGGCTCCATGCTGGTGCCTGAACGCTCGGTCCACACCATGTCGGCTCTGGGATGGGCGCTCTCTACCCACTGGTTCCACCCGAGCGAGTTGCCGGACGACGTGTTCGCTCCTGCCGAACTCGTGATTCCGATCCGACCAGGGTATCGGCCGTGGCCGCTCTACATGGCCTACGTCGCGTCGGTCAGGGACGGCGAGATGAGCCTTGCCGATGGCTTCTATCCCTTCCGACACCTCGGAGACTATCGCTTCGAGCTCGAGTACCCCGCCTTCGGACCTGTGTTCGCGCGACAGCCGCGCCCAGCGACGCATCTGTACGGCGGCCGCCTTGGCCACCCGGATCTGGACTATCGGCTGATGGGCCTGCAACCGGAGGACCCTGATCTCTACGAATCCATGTTCGCCGACATGGGACTCTTGGTCGTCGGTGTGCCGGCTTGGGAGTATCGCCCCGAGCCAGTCCGTGAGGAGCGCCCATGACCGCCTTCCGCGACGCCATGCACACCGACCAGATGGCCTGGAAGGCCCGCCGCCTGCCCAACGTCCGCGAGGCCGGTTGGTGGATGGGCCGGCAGTACGACCACATCCTCCCGCGCCGCGCGTCGGCCGAGAACCTGTGGGCCGGCCTGCGCGACGGCGGCGTGCGCCCGCTGGAGCCCTGGCTCGCCGCCCACGACGTGCAAGCCCACAAGGGGCGCGACAACCTGCTGTCCTCGTGGACCTTGTGCGCGAACCTCTACTTCCCGTTCGGGGACAGCCCGGAGGGGCGCGCGCTGCTCGCCGGCTTCCTCCGCGCGCAGACCGGCCTGCCCGTCACGACCGTGTGCGCGGTGGAGCTGGAGTACGCGCTGCCGGCTCCCCACGACCCCGGCACCCTGCTCGGTGAGCAGGACGGCAAGCGCGGGGCGAACCAGACCTCCCCCGACGTGGCCTTCGAGCTCACCCTGGAGGACGGGCGCACAGCGCTCGTGCTGACCGAGGTGAAGTTCGTCGAGCACTCCTTCTACGACTGCTCGGGCTGCAAGAAGCTGTCGGCCGACGCGCGCCGCGCGACCTGCTGGGACCTCGCCCACGTCCTCGCCGACCCGGCGACCCGCTGTGCCCACGCCGCCACGCGCGGCCGGCGCTACTGGGATCACCTCGCCGCCCCGTTGAAGGAGGCCGACGCCGCCGCGTGCTCCCGCCGCTGCCCCGCCGCGAACGGCGGCTACCAGTTGTTCCGCCAGCAGGCGCTCGCCGAGGCCCTGGCGCACACCTCCGACCTCGCCGCGGTCGTCTCGTCGGTCGCCTGCGACGCCCGCAACACCGGCCTCCTCGCGTCCGTGTCTGGCGTCGCCGACGTGCGGACGGGCTGGGGGCCGCTGTTCGCCGGGCGCGCGGGCTTCGTGGTGTGGAGCCACCAGGCGTGGTTCCGGTGGGTCGCCCGGGCCGAGGACGCGCCCGCGTGGGCGGCGGACTGGCTCGCCTGGGTGGGCGACCGCTACGGGTACGCGGCCGAGGGGGGCGGGCGATGACGCGCGAAGCCGAGGGAGCAACCCTCCGGGATCACCGGAGAGTTCAAAGTGACGGTTCGCCGGCGACAAGCGCAACCTGTAAGCCATCCTTACAAGTTCAAGCTGGGGTGCGGACATGAGCCCGCCCGACACCGCCGCCCTGTTCGCCGAGGTCCGCGCGCTGCTCCACGCCGCCCGCGACGCCGCCGCGCGCCAGGTCAACACGCTGCTGGTGCTGACCAACTACGAGATCGGCCGCCGCATCGTCGAGCACGAGCAGGGCGGCGAGGCGCGGGCGGACTACGGCAAGCAGGTGGTCGAGTCGTTGGCGCAGCAGCTCACCGACGAGTTCGGGCGCGGGTTCTCAAAGGACAACCTCTGGCTGATGCGGCGCTTCTACCTTACCTACCGGGACCGGCTCCCCGTTGCGGGTCCATCGCGCGTTCTCGGTGGTCCGACACCGCCGGCCCGGATTCTTGAGACGGCGTCTCCAGAATCTCCGAGCCTCGCGCCGCCCGCCCGCCCCTTCACCCTGAGCTGGTCCCACTACGCCTTCCTGATCGGCGTCAAGGACGAGGCGGCGCGGTCCTTCTACGAGATCGAGGCGACGCGCGGGCACTGGTCCCTCAAGGAGCTGCGTCGCCAGTTCGACAGCGCGCTCTATGAGCGGTTGGCGCTGTCCCGCGACAAGGACGGCGTGCGGGCGCTCGCCGAGCGCGGGCAGATCGTCACCCGGCCCGAGGAGGCGCTCAAGGACCCCTACGTGCTCGAGTTCCTCGGGCTCGACGAGCACAGCGGCTACTCCGAGTCGGACCTCGAAGGCCGGATCATCGACAAGCTGGAGCACTTCCTCCGCGAGTTGGGCACCGGCTTCCTGTTCGAAGGCCGCCAGCGGCGGTTCACCTTCGAGGACCAGCACTTCTACGTCGACCTCGTGTTCTACCACCGCCTGCTGCGCTGCTTCGTGCTCATCGACCTCAGGATCGGGCAGATCACGCACCAGGACCTCGGCCAGATGCAGATGTACGTCAACTTCTACGACCGCTTCGCGAAGCTGCCGGAGGAGTCGCCGACCGTCGGCATCCTGATGTGCCGCAAGAAGAACGACGCCGTGGTCCAGATCACCCTGCCGCCGGACGCCAACATCCACGCCCGCGAGTACACGCTCGCGCTGCCGAGCGCCGAGGAGCTGCGGCGCAAGCTGCTCGAATGGACGGAGGAGACATGAGCGGCTTCGAGTCCGTCGTCGAGGAGGCAGCCATCGCCTGGCTCACGGAGCTCGGCTGGCAGCACGTCCCCGGCCCCGTGCTCGCTTCGGACGGCGAGGCCCCCGAGCGCGACAGCTACCGCGCCGTCATCCTCGAAGGCCGCCTGCGCCGCGCGCTGGTCCGCATCAACGACCACCTGCCGACCGAGGCGCTCGACGAGGTGGTACGCGCGGTGACCCGCCTCGACTCCCCGTCGCTGGAGGAGCGCAACCACGCCTTCCACAAGCTCGTCCGCGAGGGCGTGACGGTGAAGGTGAAGAAGGACGGGCGCGAGCGTGGCGACCTCGCCTGGCTGTTCGACCACGACGACCCCGCCAAGAACGACTGGCTCGTCGTCAGCCAACTCACGGTGGTCGAGGGCAACAACAAGCGCCGCCCCGACCTCGTGCTCTACGTCAACGGGCTGCCGCTCGCGGTGATCGAGTTCAAGAGCCCGTCCGACCCGAACGCCACCATCGAGGGCGCGCACAACCAGCTTCAGCTCTATAAGGACCAGATCGGAGCACTGTTCACCACGAACGAGGTGCTGGTCGTCAGCGACGGCACCGAGGCCCGCGTGGGCAGCCTCACGGCCGGCGTCGAGCGGTTCGGCCCGTGGCGCACCATCGACGGCGAGGCCCTGGCCCCCGACGCGCTCCCGCGCTTGCAAGTGCTGTTGTTCGGGCTGTTCGAGCGCCGCCGCTTCCTCGACTACCTCTACCACTTCGTCCTGTGGGAGACGGACGACGGCTTCCTCAAGAAGATCGCCGGCTACCACCAGTTCCACGCGGTCAACAAGGCGGTCGCCGCGACCGTGCGCGCCTCGTCGGAAGCGGGCGATCATCGCATCGGCGTCGTCTGGCACACCCAGGGCTCGGGCAAGTCGATCTCGATGGTCTACTACGCGGGCAAGGTCATCCTCGAGCCCGAGATGCAGAACCCGACGCTCGTGGTGGTGACCGACCGCAACGACCTCGACGGGCAGCTCTACGCGCAGTTCTGCGCGGCCAAGGACCTGATCCCGAACCCGAAGCAGGCCGAGAGCCGCGAGCACCTGCGCGACCTGCTCAACGTCGCGTCGGGCGGCGTCGTGTTCACGACCATCCAGAAGTTCTCGCTCACCGAGCAGGAGCGCACGCTGCGCGACCCGTTCCCGGCGCTGTCGCAGCGCAGGAACATCGTGGTCATCGTCGATGAGGCCCACCGGACCCAGTACGGCTTCGAGACGCGCATCGACCCCGCCACCGGCCAGGTCACCGCCGGGCTCGCGCAGAACCTCCGCAACGCGCTGCCGAACGCGAGCTTCATCGGCTTCACCGGCACGCCCATCGAGTTCGACGACCGCTCCACCCCGGCGGTGTTCGGCGACTACATCGACACCTACACCATCCGGCAGGCCGTCGAGGACGGCGCGACCGTGCCGATCTTCTACGAGGCCCGCCTCGCGCGCATCGCGCTGTCCGACGACGAGAAGCCGAAGATCGACGACCAGTTCGAGGAGCTCACGGAGGCCGAGGAGGAGCCCACCCGCGAGAAGCTAAAGACAACCTGGGCGAAGCTGGAGGCGCTGGTCGGTACGTCGAAGCGCCTCGGCCTCGTGGCCGCCGACGTGCTCGACCACTGGGACCGGCGCGTCGAGATCCTCGACGGCAAGGCGATGATCGTCTGCATGTCCCGCCGCATCTGCGTGGACCTGTACAACGAGATCGTCCACCTGCGCCCCAAGTGGCACCACGCCGACGACGAGCACGGGGCCATCAAGGTCGTCATGACCGGCTCGGGCGCGGACCCAGTGGAGTTCCACCCGCACGTCCGGGGCAAGGACCGCCAGAAGGCCATCGAGAAGCGGTTCAAGGACCCCGCCGACCCGCTCCGCATTGTCATCGTGCGCGACATGTGGCTCACGGGCTTCGACGTGCCCTGCGCCCACACGCTCTACGTCGACAAGCCCATGCAGGGCCACGGGCTGCTCCAGGCCATCGCTCGGGTGAACCGCCGGTTCAAGGACAAGCCGAGCGGGCTCGTCGTGGACTACCTTGGCCTCGCCGACCAGCTTCGCAAGGCGATCAGCAGCTACGGTGGCGACCGTGGCGACAAGCCCGGCGTGCCCGTCGAGGTCGCGCTGTCGGTGCTTCAGGAGAAGTTCGAGGTCGTCCGCGACCTGTTCCACGGCTTCGACTACCAGGGCTACTTCAGCCCGAAGGCCACCGACCGCCTGGCCGCGCTCGCTGGCGGCGTGAACCACATCTGCGGGCTCGACCCCGGCGACCCCGACAAGGCGAAGAAGCGGTACATCGAGGCCATGACGGCGCTGAACAAGGCCGCCGGCATCGCGCTGCACCTCGAAGGGGCGCGGCACCTGCGCGACGAGGTGGGCTTCTTCCAGGCCGTGCAGGGCAACATCCAGAAGTACACCGTGGGCGGCTCGGGCAAGTCCGACACCGAGCTCCACGCCGCCATCCGGCAGATCGTGAGCGGGGCCGTCACCTCCGAGGGCGTCATCGACGTGTTCGGCGCGGCGGGCATCAGCAAGCCCGACATCTCCGTGCTCTCCGACGAGTTCTTGGAGACAGTGAAGAAGTCGGAGCACAAGAACCTGCAACTGGAGCTGCTGAAGAAGCTGCTCAACGACGAGATCAAGGCGCAGAGCGGCCGGAACGTTGTCGTCGCGCGCAAGTTCTCCGAGATGCTGGAGCGGACGCTGCTCCGCTACCAGAACCGCGCCATCGAGGCGGCCCAGGTCATCCTCGAGCTCATCGAGATGGCGAAGCAGCTTCGCGACGCGCCGAAGCGCGGCGACGCCCTCGGGCTCACCGAGGACGAGCTCGCCTTCTACGATGCCCTCGCCGACCACGGAGGCGTCCGTGAGGTCATGGGCGACGGCGTGCTCGCGGCCATCGCGCACGATCTGGTCGAAGCGATCCGAGGCTCGGTCACCATCGACTGGACGCAGAAGGAGGCCGTGCGCGCCGACATGCGCCGGAAGGTGAAGCGGCTGCTTCGGAAGCACGGGTATCCGCCGGACAAGCAGGAGAAGGCGGTGGTCGTGGTGATCGAGCAGGCCGAGCGGGTGTGCAGGGATTGGGCGAGGGTGGCGTGAGATGCCCTTGCTGAACGAGCACATCTTCTGGTCGTACCGCCTGGCGAAGTTTGAAGTCGCGTCCGAACGCCGCGGCGTCGGGCGCCTTGCATTCGCCAAGTTCGAGGAGAACCTGGGTCAGAGGCTTCTCGAACTTGACCATAGCTTTCAGGACGCCCCATCGCTCTTCAAGGACATCGACCCTGGCGCGGTGTGGGTCCGCCCGAAGAGCGTGGAGCACAAGCATCCGGGACTGGATGACGGAAGCTCGTTCGTGTCCGTTCCCGAGCAAGCGCATGACCATCACATCCAAGAGATCAGTGTCCGTGTGCTGCTGGAGCCGACACCCGAGTTCGCCGTCGCCGAGGTCATCTGGCTTCGGTGGTTCGGGCCGGTGCTAGAGACGGTCCTGTCTCCGGGATGCCTCGGGAACCGACTGGACCTGCATGGCAGCCCACCCACTGTCCCCGCGGGCGGCAGGCGGGTATTCCGCTACTGGGCGCCCGCCTACCGGCGCTTCAAATCGAAGGCAATCGACGCCGCAAAGTGGTGCCTCAGGAAAGGGAACCGGCGCTGCATTCTTGCGACGCTCGATCTGACGACCTTCTACGACAACATCGACCCCTCGTTCTTGTTGCGCGATGACTTCGTGCTCTCGGTAGCGGAGAGCGCTGCGAAGGCTGATAGGGCGTTCGATGAAACGGCCTACCGTGAGGCAACGGCTGGCCTATTGACCGCGTACGCAACCTATCGAAAGAAGGTGGCGCAGATCGTCGGGGTGAAGCGGGACCGGGGCATCCCTATCGGCTCGCTCTGCTCGCGCATGATCGCGAACCTCACGCTCGCCCGCCTGGACCATGCTGCGAAGGCGGTGCAGGGGGTCCGCTACTATGCACGCTACGTCGACGACATCCTCATCGTCTTCAGGCCCGAAGAGGAATCTTTCGAATCCGCCAAAGAGGTGATCGCGAAGTTCCTTCCGATCGATGAAGCGGAATCGACGGACAAGCGGCTGGTGGCGGATGCGGCCGCGCTTGGAGTGCCCGGCACCTCGCTTGTCGTCCAGACGAAGAAGCTCCGCGTGTTCGATCTCCGTGGCGAGCAGGGACTTGAGTATCTGGCGACCGTCGAAGCGGAGATGCAGCGAGTTTCCAGCGAGCGCCGCCGGTTCCTCGACCCGTGGGGCGCAGAACTCGACCAGATGGTGATGGCATCCCCCAACACAGAGCCCATTCGCGCCCTCCGAGAGGCAGACGCGCTGAGCCTACGTCGCCTGGCCGTAGGTACCATCTCCGACAAGGTCGCCACCGCGGCGGCGATGCTCGATCGCGAGTCCGCGGCGAAGTTCTCGCAGCAGTTTCTCGGCAAGGCTGCGAGATTGGCAACAGACTGGTCGAGGTGGGTGGACCTGATCGACGTGTCGCTCAGGGTACTCGGGTCCGCGTTAGCGTCTGGTGATGCTGAAACCGCGAACGAGGTGATCAAGGCGTTGACGGCGCGTTCGGCTAGCTTGGCGGACGGCGTGGCGCCGTCGTTCAAGGTCCTGTGGGGCGAGGATGAGCTAAAGGAAGCGCGCGCCCGGCGCAAGCTGAGGGAGTGGATTGAGGAGCAGCTCGTCGAGGTCGTCGCGGGTGCCACGCCGTTCAAGAGGTCCATCGGCAATGAATGCCGATCGGACGCGCGGCGCAGCGCGGCGTGATTATAGGCGTTCGTCCGTGTGCGCCGTCCCGCGTGCGCGCCCCGGCGGCGGCGCAGTCGCTCAGCGGCTGGGCGC
>Ga0210044_10011310_pt1 | contig 10431 bp, 8 predicted proteins | sample CryGey13umfilter_2_FD_183959 | JGI IMG/M metagenome (GOLD analysis project Ga0210044, IMG submission 183959) | Groundwater microbial communities from aquifer in Utah, USA - Crystal Geyser 4/9/14 3 um filter (SPAdes) (version 2) | ecosystem: Environmental > Aquatic > Deep subsurface > Groundwater...
TTTGTTCTCTTCTAATAATCTTTTTAAGTATTTTTTATAAATTTCTTTTTTTTCACTCTGGCGATAAGGTCCGTAAGGGCCGTCAATATCCGGGCCTTCTGACCACTCAATCCCCAACCACTTGAGATTTTCAAGAATATCTTTTTCATATTCGGGTTTTGATCTTTCAGGGTCGGTGTCCTCAATCCTCAAAATAAAACCACCCTCGTATTTTTTGGCAAAAAGATAATTAAAAAGAGCGGCTCTGGCTGTACCAATGTGTAAAAAACCAGTCGGGGAAGGGGCAATCCTTACCCTGATTTCCCCCGGCTCGATGAGTTTAAAACTCATCTCGCCCCTACGTTGCTTAACAAATTCAAATTCCTCAGGATCCATCAATTTTCATTTTGAAACAAATTTTTCATTTAGTCAAATAATCTACTATATATCCAGCGATAATTCTAGTTGCCTCAGGTCTAGAGAATTCTTTAGTCGCCCGACCCATTTTTTCTAATTCTTCGGGATGGGCAAATAGATATTTTAATTTTTCTAAAAAGAAATGAGGAGTGAAATTCTCTTCTTCTAAAATTAAAGCAGCGCCTCCGGCAGCAAAGCTATAGGCATTTTTTAATTGGTGATTTTGAGCGGCCTCTGGCAGGGGAATTAAAATAGACGGTTTCCCCAAGGCGGCTATTTCAAAAATGGTTCCGGCCCCTGCTCTGGAGATGATTAAATCACAAATCGCACAGGCTTTTTTCAGTTCCTCTTCTTTTAAAAAGGGGAAGAGATGATAATATTTTTCTAAATCTTTAGTTATCGTAATTTTTTCTTCAGCTATTACCTCCTCATAGTTTTTTTCTCCGCATTGATGGATTAATTCAAAATCTTTTAAAATCTCTGGCAAAATTTCCAAAATTTTATCATTTATTCTTTGGGCTCCCTGAGAGCCGCCCAAAATCAAAATAACAGGTTTCCCCCCACTCAACTTAAAAAAAGTTTTAGCCTCTTTGCCTTCACCCCCTAAAATTTCTTGTCTAATTGGATTTCCCACTAAAATCATTTTTTCTTCCAGAAAATATGGGGTTTTGGGGAAAGAGACAAAAATTTCCAAAGAAAATCTAGCCAAAAATCTATTAGCCATTCCTGGAATCGCATCTGATTCGTGTAGAAATATTGGTACCCCCAGGAGTTTACCAGCGATGGTTGCGGGAATTGAACCAAAACCACCTTTTGAGAAAATTAAATCGGGGGCCAAAACGAAAATATGGAAAAAAGACTGGAGGATTCCAATCGGAATTTTAAACAGGAGATCAGTTAAATTTTCAAAAAAACTCTTTGCATCAAAATATCTCCGGATTTTTCCTGCCAGAATTTTCTTTACTTTTATTCCTTCTTGGGAAAGGAAAATTTCCCCGAACTCATCTTTCGGCCCAATGTAAAAAAATTCTATTTTTTTCTCAGGGCAAATTTTTCTTATCTCTCTTGATATAGCAACTATTGGAAAAATGTGACCTCCGGTACCTCCACCGGTAAATAAAATTTTCATGTTTGTCTTGAAATATTAAATAATATTCCTACTCCGATTAGCTCAGAAATTAAAGCCGAACCTCCATAACTGATAAATGGTAAGGGAATTCCGGTCAGAGGTAAAATTCCAATCATTGAACCAATATTAACAAAAGCCTGGAGAGTAATCCAGAAAGTAGTTCCAAAAGCACAAAATTTAGAAAAATTATCTCCGGTTTGTTTGCCGATTTTTAACCCTCGCCAAAAAAATACTAAATAAAGTAAAACCAAAACCAAACTGCCCAAAAATCCAGTTTCTTCAGCGAAAATCGCAAAAATCGAGTCGGAAATCGAGTGGGGTAAAAATCCAAATTTTTGAAGTGAAAGCCCTAATCCCGAACCAAAAATTCCTCCAGACCCAATAGCAATTAAAGCCTGTTTTATCTGGTACCCTATTCCCATCGGATCTAACTCTGGGTTTAAAAAAACCAAAATTCGATTAAATCGATAAGGAGCAATTTTTATCAAAACTAAAAATGCCAAAATTATCATAAAGATGAGCAAAATACTATGCCACAAAGGAGTTTTAGCTAAAAAATACATAAGGGTAGCAACTAAAATAATTACGAGCAGGGTGCTGATATCCGGCTGAAAAATTAAAAAGATTCCCGTTATTCCAATAACTGCTAAAAAAGCAAAAAAAGTCTGACTAAACCCCCACGCCAATTTTTTGGTGGTGGGGGTAAATTTTTTCTCGGTTCGGCTTGCCAGCCAACTAGACAGATACAAAATAAAACTTAATTTTAAAAATTCTGAAGGCTGGAAAGAAATTGGTCCCAGATTTATCCACCTGGCTGATCCCCTAAAACTAATACCCAAGTGCGGCAAGAAAACCATCCCCAAAAATATCAGGTTTATCAAAAGGAAAATAGGCGCCCACTTCTTAAAGCTCACCAGTTTAATTTTAAAAGCCGAAAAGGCTAAAATGAGACCGGGCAACAATCCAAAAATTATCTGATGATTTAAATAATAAAAAGAGGAGCCAAATTTCTCTTGAGAAATTGGCAGAGAAACACTAACCAAAATTAATCCCCCGAGTAATATCAAGCAAACGACGATAAAAATAAAGATATAGTCAGGCTGACCGCTACTCCTTACCATATTTCTTGACATATATTTTAAATAAATTTCCTTTTTCTTTATAATCTTTAAAGATACTGAAACTTGGCGCGGCACAAGAAAGGAGACAAATTCGCCCCCTTTTTGTATATTGATAAGCTAATTTCACCGCATCTTTCATATACTGAGCCCCACTGCAGTGGGGCGAGGTGGAAGAAGAGAACGAAGTTCTCTTCGCCCTTTGGACTAAGAAAGCTTTAAATTGATTTTCTTTTTTTAAAGAAATTATTGCCCTCCAGATTTTTTCTCCGGTCGTTGGAAACAAAATTAAATTTTTTATTTTACTTTTTAAAATTCTTTTAGCCAAATTCTTAAAGTCTAATCCCCTATCAAACCCACCTAAAAATATAGTTTCTACGCTATCTCCCAAGGTATCTAAAGCGGCAATGGTAGCTTCCGGAATTGTCGCCAAGGCGTCGTTATAAAAAGTAATTCCTTTGAAAGTTCCGACTAATTCTAATCTGTGGGGCAGGGGTTTAAATTTTTTTATTGCTTCTTCAATTGTCTTTTCTGGAATTCCAAAAATTTTTCCCACTGCTTTTGCTGATGTTCTATCTAAGTCATAATATTTCCCTTTTATTGGAATCTTTTTTGCCTTCGATTTTTTGGCAAATTTTTTGATTAATCTACCTTGAGTATTAAACACTAAATAATCATTTTTTGTTTGGTATTTTGTAATATTGGCTTTTGCCAAAGTATATTCTTCGAAATTTTTGTAGTAATCTAAATGTTCAGGGTAAATATTCAAAAAGACAGCAATATGGGGGCGATTTCCTGCCTGCCGCCTGCCTGTCCGGTAGGCAGGGCAGGCAGGTTTGAGATTAAATAGCTGATGGCTTGATAACTCATAAACGTAAATATCGTTTGGTGTGGACGAAAACAAAAGATTCAAAACCGGCTTCCCAATATTGCCAATTAAATGGGCTTTTAATCCGGCAGTTTTTAAAATTTGATAAATTAAAGAAGCAGTAGTACTTTTCCCCTTAGTGCCGGTGACGCCAACAATCTTTCCCGGGCAATTTTCAAAGAAAATTTCGGTCTGCGATGTAATAACTTGGCTTGCCCGCCTAAATTTTCGCAAAATTTTGGCGGGAACCCCCGGCGACTTAATTATCACATCATAATCTTTTAAAGCTCTAAGGTAATCTTTTCCTAAGTGAAGCTTGACTTTTTTATCTTTTTTAATCAAATTTTTAATTTTTAATTTTAAATTTTTAATTTCTAACCTATCCCCTACTCCCAAAACTTTTTTAGGGAAAATTTTCCTCAAAAATTTAAAACTATCTATCCCTTCTCTTCCTAATCCTAGGATTAGGACTTTCTTCTCTTTTAATTCGTCTAACATCATCCTATCTATAAAATAGCACAAATTTTAGGCAAAAAAAAGTCGGTGTACCGGTTCATATGATAACCTGGTTAAGCAATCGCCATAGATTATTTTTTGCTTTTGTTGAAGCTAAACCCTGTTAAATAATTTTAAATTTAATAGGGTAAACATTTTTCTTATCTCTAATGAACCAATAATACACATCTCAGCTAAGGCAATAAATACTAATTGAATAAAATTAATTGATATAAGATTAAATCTCTCGTTTAAAAATGGAAGATAGATTCTTAAAACAAGGAAAGTAATTGCCGCAACCGCCCAGAGGTTAATGATTTTATTAGTAAATATTCCTAAAGAAAAAATCGATTCTTTGTCTGAACGAGAAATAAAAGCTAAAACGATGCAGCCAAAAATCCAAGCCGCAAAAGCAAAGGTTTGGGATTGGATAAGGTTTAAATTTTGCCAGCGGGCATAAAAATAAACAGAAGTTACCGCGGCAAATAAGACAACCCCTTTAACCAGAATGTCTTTAATTGCCCGAATGTTAAATACGCTTTCTTTGGGATTGCGCGGGGGCCGAGAATAAATATCTTTCTCTTTTGGTTCGGTGACGAAGCCAGCCGATGCCGCCAAATCCATAAATAATTCCAAAAGAATTATCTGGATTGGAGCAAACGGCATGGGAATACCTAAAAGGACGGGAAGAAGAAAGGTTAATATCAGAGCAACTTTGACAGAGAGATAATATTTAATTCCTTTTTGTAAATTATCAAAAAACTTCCTGCCTTCAAAAATGCCCTGAGTGATGGTGACATAGTTATCATCCGCCAAAACAACTTCCTCTGCCTCTTTGGCGAATTACTTTTGGACACACCTGAGCCATCTTCAATTCCATAGCTTTATTTTTAATTTCCTGCTCCATAGGCGATAAAGAATATTGAGGAATAGAACAAAGTGCTTTTTCAATAATCTCTTTTTTGTTGTCGGGATAAACCCCCACACCTAAATAGGTGTGGGGGTAAAGGGAAACAATCTTCATTTGGCTTTCGGTAATGGTTCCCGTTTTATCGGTGACAATGACGGTAGCGTTGCCCAATGTCTCAGCGACCTTGATTCTTTTGACGGGAAATTTATTTTTGGAAAGAGTATAAGCGCCCAGTCCCAAAACCATGGTAATTACAATCGGCAGTTCTTCAGGGATGGTGGCAAAAGAAAGGGAAAGGCCGATCAAGACCATTGTCTTGAAATCTTGTCCCCGCAAAATTCCTATGGCGGGAATAAGGACAGAGAAAAAAAGCGCGAGATAGACTAATTTCCCGGCCAGAGATTTCATCGCTAATTGCAAAGCGGTTTTTGGCTCGAAATTCATTATAAACTTCTGCCAAAACTAACAAAGAAATTACTACAAAAATTGTTACAGCATCTTCAAGTTTCCCCCAGATGCTGTAAAAAAATCCAACAACTAATAAAAGTATAATCATTGGCTCCGTTATCTCGTGTTTGGCAATATCAAAAAAAACCGATTTGTGTTGGTTTAAAAATCTGGTTGCTTGGCGTCAACCCATTACTATTTTTTGGACCTGCCATATATTTTTAGAATGTTGAACAATTTTCTCCGCGTAAATCCGCTTCTACTATTATAGAAAAATCTGTGACAAAAATAGCTTGCCGCAATATTTAGTTTGCGGTATAATGAACGACTAAAGGCCGATTAGTTATAATTAGACAAAAAGATAAATTATGAAAAAAACTTTATTTTTTCTCAGCATATTTTTTGTCTTTGCTTTCGGATGTCAGTACGCCTTAGCAGATGATTTTTCTGGCTTGAAAGTCGGCAGCCGAAGCGAACAAGTCAAGTCCTTACAGGAAGTCTTAAAACAGGATGCAGCAATTTATCCCGAGGGCTTGACTACCGGATATTTTGGACCAATGACCCAAAAAGCGATTCAAAAAGTTCAGACAAGATGCAGTTTGCCGGAAACCGGAGTCGTTGACGACGATACCGTAAGATGCATTTTCCCCAGAGATTACCGGGTTAGAGTTTCTTCTCCCAATGGCGGAGAAAAATGGGACAGAGACCGGATTCAGACAATCAAATGGGAAGTGATTAAGCCAGACCGAGAAATCTTAAAACAGGGAGAAACGATTATGCCGCTAATTTGGCCAAAGGCATCGATTGATTTGTTCAAGAGGCAAGACATCATTTGCATTAAAGCGCCCTGTTTACCTATTTCGGTTTTCGTCAAACATTTAGCCACGGTTAATCTTTTTGATGGTTTTTATTCCTGGAAGATTGACAGCGACATTGCCAACGGCTCTGATTACGTAATTAGAATTACTGTCGGTCAGGGCATAGTTCCAATGTATTTGTACGAAAAAGGCGAAAAGGCCGTCAGGCCGGAAATTTGGCCCTCCCCGAATGTCAGCTGGGATGAGAGCGACAATCCCTTCACAATTGAGGGAAAGGTGACACCCCCTGCGTTTGAATTAAAGCAGCTTTTAGAAATACTTAAGCAGATCTCCCAGCAAATGACAAAGGCGATCCAGCTTTTAGAGGAGATTATTACCAAACAATAGTTTTCTTTTGGTAAGCTCGATTCCAAGAATAACGGGTTTTGAGATGCCGGTTTTTAATTTTGCCGAGATGCTGATTAATAAACTATTTGTAGTTGGTTCTCCATCGCTTTTAGGGGCGGTGAAAGCCTTTGACGCGAGCGTTGATAATTTGATAAAGTAGCCATTTTTTATGCAGTTCAAAAACCAATTTTTTAGGATTGTCATTTACATAGCCTTAGCTTTAGGTTTACGCTTTCTGGTTGTAGACCGAATTCTGGAAGGCGCCGAGACCCGGTGGTTACAGGCCGCGGCTATTGCGCTCATCTTTGGGATTGGCATCGGTTATGTTTTCCGTGGCACGGCAAAAGTAATCGAGGAGACCACGGATGTTCTAAAAGATAGAACAAAATTGGCCGGTGGACTTCTCCAAGCGTTTGGAACTGCCTTCCCGGATATGGTAATCGGTGTGGTGGCCGCCCTTATCTCTTTACGGGTCAGGGATGCGGATTATGTGCGCGCTATCAACTTAGCTATCATCGCTGCTTCAACCACTTTTGGTTCCAATATCTATAACATTTTACACGCAGCCTGGTGCGTTTATCGGCAGAATTTAGCGAACATAAAACAAAAAGCCGTGCTGATGTTTCCTCTTCTCAAAACTGGCGGGGCTTTAAAACCATTTAAGGAGCACAAAATCAAACCCTCGGTCAGGGAGATGGACAATGCAATTCGCGTTTTGACGGCTTTAACAATGCTGACAGCTTTTGTGGCCATTAGTATGGTTTTATTCGGCCAGGTCAAGGGCAGGGAAGAGAAAATAGCCGGCGATCTTTACCAGCTGATTCAGCCCCTAGGTATTATTCTGTTTATCCTTTGCGCGGTCGTTCTTTTTTATTTCCGAAAGAGCAGTCGTCCGGAATCACCGACTGCAGAAATTATTAAAGAGGAGCGATATTATGACAAACTAAACACCTGGCGGATTTGGCTGGACCTCATCCTGTCCGGCATAGCCATTTTGTTCACTGCGGAAAGTATGGTCAAAACTATGGAGATTTTTTCGCATTTAACGCGCATCCCGTTTGTCGTTACCGGTATCGGGGCTGGGATTATCGGTTGTCTCGGTGAAATGCTCGTAGTACACAACCTTTCAGTCAATCCTAAGGGCCGTATCGGCGACGCTATCGTAGGCGTGGCTATGGATAACATCGTTACAACTATGGGAGCCGCCATTGTGGCCATTATGGGCGGTATTTTTCTGGGCAGCAACTCGCTTATCCTGATTTTCGTCATAATTTTGACGACTAATACGCTTCTCATCGAGCAGATTTCCAAGCTGAAAAATAGTTTGCAGACCGGAAAATAAAAATGCTAAAAGAAAACAAACCCCGCCCTCTACGCGCTCGGGGTTGTTTTTGATTAAGCAAGAATATAAAATTTATATTGCTTTGCCTAACCTTAATTCAAGAGCTTAGAGGGCGGGGTTGAAGGCCCGGTTTTTCTTCTAGAAAGTTCTTCTGGAAAAGATTCCAAGTGGGTGTCTTAGCCCAGCACCCAAGGGTGCGGGGTCATTTCAGACTCCCATAAAAAATGTTTGTCCCAGAACTAACTAAAAGATACCGGGCCCCGTTAGAAATTATGTTTGTTAGAGTTGATAACTTCCAATGGGGCCCCTTCCATTTGTAATGGAAATTTCTAACCCCGTTAGAAATTTTACTTTACTTTGTATAGTTGTAATACTTTTGTATCAAAAATTTTTAAACGGGGTCTAACAGGGCGGGACACTTTTATTTTAACTTTTTCTCAAACAGGTTGTCAAATTTCCGGAGGAGAATTTTCTATTATATTTCTTAACTTATACAGAAATTTAAAGCGTTAGAGTGGCTCCGAGAGTAATGACGACTGGCGAACTCGGATTAATCCTAACATAGACTGAATCAGTGGCTGGATTTGTTCCCTGAGCACCTTGACAGGTAATAGTAAAGATAAATGTCCTCACGCTATTGAGCTGAACTGATTCTGAGCCGCCGGTAGCCTTTGTTCCCGACCAATCACCCGAAGCTATGCAAGAATTAGCATTGCTTGATGTCCAAGACAAAGTCAGATAATCCCTATAACAAAGAATAAGCGGGTTGTTGCTAGGAGCATCTGAACCATTAGCTTTGAGGTCAACTGTTGGCGGCGGAGCTAAATAATCAAAAGAAACCCAAAGCGGCTCAATGCTGTTAGCTGTGTTTTCGTCCTCCCAATGGGCGATATGCTCAACCCTAACAAGATGACTGCCGGAAGAAAAGTAGTGACTTCCCATATCCTCTGTTTCATAACAATCAGTTCCGCAGTCAGTCGTTTGTCCTAAAGTGATGCCGTCTACTTTTAATCTATATTCTTCCATTGTCTGGGTTTCGGGACCATTGGCATAATACCTCGTTTTAACTTGGTAATCTCCAGAATAAGGTAAATCAACGCTCACTTCATTCCAGCTCCGGTAACCATGCTTGTAAAGATGAGTGTTGTTAGGACTCTCCCATGAGACAATAGTCAGCGTCTGCCCAGAATCTATTGTTTGGTAAAGAGGAAAATTCTGCTGATATGTCTGGGCCGAAACAAACCCAAAAGACAAAAGAGGAGCAATGGCAAAAGTAAAGAGAGCGATATAATTTGTAATTTTTCTCATAAGAAATTAAATTTAATAATTTTGTTACAACCACTTTATTTTATAATAAAAAGAAGGTTTTGTCAATAGTATGCAGAATTTTAGAGATTCAAAACATTAACCATTTGTTTAATCATTGATATTACTACTGGCTGGGGTAATAGCGAAAAAGAAGGAACTCCTTCGTCATCTAAAAAAATCCAAAGTTTTTCTTTTACCTTAACCCCGTCAGAAACTCCGAATTGTTTCTTTGATAACTTGATATTACTATCACGCTTGTTTTTAAGGTTTCTAACGGGGTGAACCTTTTTCAATTTTTTATTCCATTCTAAAACATATTCCGGAGTAATTTCATAATCATCAACAAAATTTTTCGCTTCGGTGACCGGGACAGAATTTCTTAACAAAATTTTGGGAATCCCGTAGAGAGAAAAAGCCAATTCCATCAGTTGCTCATCTTTTTCTAATCTTTCCCTAATTGGTTCAATTCCCATTTCATCGCCTTCTTTTGAAAGGAGCTTAGCTCCTTTGCAATTGGGATTATCGCAAATTAAATAAAATTCTTTTTGTTTTTCGTCATAGCCAACCCTTGAAGTTGGAAGTAATTTTAAATTTCTTGATGTCTGGCAAATTGGACAAACTCTTCGCCATTTAATTCTTTCATCAATGATATTTTCTGAAACATCAATTAAGACAAAGATATCGGGGTCATCTCGATGACCAATCAAATCTCTGAAAAACAGAGAAAAACTTATCTGGTCTAAATCCCTTGGAAAACCGTCAATGAAAAAGGCCTTTCTTTCCCTTCTTTCTATCTCCCTTTTGACTAGAGCCAAAATTAACTCGGTGGGTAGCAAACTCTTTGTGTTTCTTTTTTCCAAAATTCGAAATATTTCCTCTTTCGAAAACCTTCCACGATAATTTTTCTCCAAAAAGGAGCTAAGCTCCTTTTTTCTTTTGACATCTCGGAGTTCTAAATCAACCGCCCTGACCATATCGCCAATTGAAAAATGGTCTACCCTTTCCGGGGAGACGAGTTCGGCAAACATTTTTGAATAGGTCCCTTTGCCAGAATTTTTCTTCCCTAATAAATAGGCGACGAAAGTATTCCCTTTTAAGTATTTTCTGAGTTTTTCAATTTCTTTTCCGGCTTTCAACTCAAAATATTCCCTTTGCTCCTTCGGGTCGGTCAAATTGAATTTTCTCTCCAGTCCTTTGATTTTAGTTTTAAAAA
>Ga0210044_10011314_pt1 | contig 10429 bp, 10 predicted proteins | sample CryGey13umfilter_2_FD_183959 | JGI IMG/M metagenome (GOLD analysis project Ga0210044, IMG submission 183959) | Groundwater microbial communities from aquifer in Utah, USA - Crystal Geyser 4/9/14 3 um filter (SPAdes) (version 2) | ecosystem: Environmental > Aquatic > Deep subsurface >...
CCAAACTGGGAACGATGACATTCGTCAAAGATAAGCACCACATGCCCATCAAAAATCGCATGCTCGGAATTGCGCCCAATAAAACGATCGAGTTTCTGAATGGTGGTGATGATAATTCGCGCGTTCGGATTTTCCAGTTGCTTCTTCAAAATTGCCGTACTGGTATTGCTATTAGCTGCACCTTTTTCAAACTTGTCGTATTCTCGCATAGTCTGATAATCTAGGTCTTTGCGGTCAACCACAAACACCACTTTATCCACATACGCCAACTTACTCACGAGCTGTGCGGTCTTGAAACTGGTCAAAGTTTTTCCCGATCCGGTCGTGTGCCAAATGTACCCACCTGCTTCAACCGTGCCAAGTTTCTTGTAGTTGGTGCTGACTTCGATACGACTGAGTATTCTCTCGGTTGCGACAATCTGATATGGTCGCATTACTAAAAGTTGATGATCCGTAGTGAACACGCAGTACTTGGTCAAGATATTCAGAAGCGCATGCTTAGCAAAAAATGTCTTCCCAAAATCCATCAGATCCGTAATCGGTCGATTGGTAGCATCTGCCCACCAGCTAGTAAATTCAAAACTGTTGCTCGAGCGTTTTCCTTTTTTCACCGCACCCTCACCAGCTTCTTTGATATGCTCCGAACGGACGGTGTTGCTGTAATACTTAGTATGTGTGCCGTTGGAAATAATAAACAACTGCGCATATTCAAAAAGCCCTGATGATGCCCAAAAACTTTCTCGGCTGTAACGATTGATCTGATTGAACGCCTCAGCAATAGCCACGCCACGGCGCTTGAGCTCGACATGCACCAAAGGCAACCCGTTTACCAGAACCGTCACATCATAGCGATTAGGACGCTGCCCGTCCTCGGTGGCGTATTGATTGATTACCTGCAAACTATTGTCGTGGATGTTGTCCTTTTTTATGAGGTACACATTCTTGGTCGTGCCATCTTCGCGCGTCAGGTTTTTGATATGGTCTTCTTGAATGGTGGCGGTCTTTTCGGCAATGCTTTGATTTGGGTTGGCAAGTTCACTGGCAAAAAACCGTTCCCACTCGCTATCGATAAAAGCAAAATCATTGAGTTTCTCTAGTTGCTTGCGCAAATTCAATACCAAATCGGCCTCAGAGGTAATGGGTAGATACTCGTACGCCTGCATCTCAAGTTGTTTGATAAAAGCCCGCTCCAAGTCCGCCTCACTTTGATAATGAGCAACGCGCACACCGTCCGTCACATACTCACCCACGACAGTACTTTGTGGATTTTCAGCAACTAAATTGTATCTATTATTATTTGGCATATTCGTTGAAAGTTAAAAGCTTCCCTCGATAATATTCGTATTGCAACCGGCGAGCCGAAAGTTCCGCCGGCAAGCCAATTGAAATGTCGTTTACGAGGGCATCGAATTTATCTAAAATCTTCACAATTCTTTCCTGTTCGGCGATTGATGGAACTGGGATTTTAATTTCCAAAATATCATCTTTTCGCAAATTTGTTTGATCGGCGCCGCTGTCATATCGTAGTAACTGTTTGTTTCTATTTAAGATATAAAATAGAAATTTTGCATTTATTTTTTCATTATTTTTTACAGTCAAAGCGCAGATTCGTTGATTTAATGTGTATTTATCATTTTCATCAACATAAAAACATTTTGCTAATGCTTTTCCATTTGGCAAATCGCTCATGACCATTAGAAGGTCATTCTTTGAAACAGGACTAATTTGCTTGACCGAATATTTTTTTACTCTCCCCTCGGTTGAAACAAACTTTGAATTGACAACAATATACTTACCGTTTTCATCAATATGTTTTTCGTGTCCTTTGCCATTCATAAAATGAGCAACTTCGCTTAATGTATTCCATTCTATACCTTCACCAAACATCAAAAGTTCCAAGCGATAATGCTCATACTGCTTCTCTCTTGCTTCCAGCTCTGCTTCCAGCTCTGCTTCCAGCTCTGTAAAACTATTAAGAATAGTGACAATTTCTTCTTGGATTGCAATGGGTGGGAGAGGGATTTTGATACCTCGTAAACTTTGCTGGTTTAATTTCGGAGGAGTTCCTCTCACTAGTTTTGTAACATCTGTTTTTTGTAGACTGAAATAAATATATCGTAAAAGAGCCTTGTCTTTAATTTCGCTTAGAATATGAGCATGATTATTAACCCAAATTCTTCCACTTACCCAATTTAATACTGGTGAGCCATCTTTATTTATAACGCTTCCGTCTTCACCCATTAGCAAAAAAGTTCCATCAAAAATATAGTCTTTAACATAGCTTTGAATACCATTTGCACCATAATAAGGGACTTCTCCAATTTCTCGTTTTTCTCGTGTTACTGGGCTTCTTTGACTATCTAAAATATTAACAAGTTCCCCCAACTCCTTAAATTCCACCCCATTCGGGCAGAGTTGGGCGATCAGTTTTTCAATTTTTGATTGGTGGGGTGTCATAATTAGATTTGTTCAATTAATCCAACAAAATCTTTAAGGGATTTATTTTTTACAGTATCAGATAAATCTGTTTTCCATTGAGGCTGATTATGATGAAACTTATGCAATTCAAGACCTAACAATTGAGCTTTAACTGCGCATTTATTATCAATTGCTTTTAGGGAACTATTTATGGAATCAATATTAAAATTAATTGGAATTCCATTTTCATCGCGATAATTTTCTAATGTATTTATGTATTTCGCTCTTAATAAATATTCGGCACACTCTCTTGCTTTTGGCAGAGCTTCGTCTAGATTATTATTAGTATTAATAGCTTTATTTATGTAATCCAAATCACCATAATATTTGTCAGACTCAAATTTTTTAATATCGACAAGTTCGAACATTGAACCATTATGAGAGACACTGCAATTTAACTTCAGTAACTTCTTATCATTGGAAGAAATCAACTTATTTAACTGACAGTAAAAACTTTTTTCATGGGTAAAAATAATCTTTTGTTCTGGCTCCTTATTATCGAGATTTTTAATACTGTCGAACAGTTTAATCGTCTCTTCTTTTCTGTTTATATCAAAGCTAGCAAATGGGTCGTCAAGAATAATAATCTTATTCTCTAAATCGAGATCATTCTTAAGAGATGACAAGAAAAACGCAAAGCCAAGAAGCCTTTTATCACTATCACTGAATGTCTCTTTAAACTTTCCAATTTCGACTGAGATAGAGTTACCTTGAATATCTATAAACTCAAATAAATACTCATTAATCTTCAGATAATTATTTTTATCTCTATTATCTACTGATGGTTGAAATCTTGTAATCTGAAAATCAGCCTTAAGACCTTTAAGAGAGGTATTGATATCTGATAGATTTTTTTTAAAGATTTCGTCAACTTTTTCTTTCAAAGCAGTCTGCGCCAACACCTTACTTTTATTTTTTTCCTTAAGTTCCGATTCTATTATTCCGTACTTCTTAAAAAATTCCGCGCCTTCCTCCGTGTATCTATATTTATTCAATTTAAAAGTAGTTATTTCACTATTTATTTTTGTCTTTTCTAAGTATGTAAGAGCTTGTTTGTTAATCACTTCATTTAAAAAAACTTTAGCACCTAAAAATGTTTGTTTTAGTAGAATAAAGCTCTTATCTTCTCCAAAATTACAGTCAAAATTTAAATCTTCCTTTTTTCTTTCTATTTTTATTTTTACATTTTTAAGAGCTTCTTCTATTTTTGCTTTATTTACTGATTCTTCAATTTTAGAAAACCCTAATTTTCCAAAAGATAGCAACTCCTTTTCTAGATCAAAAGACAAAAATAAATTCGACTCGTTCTCAATTCTATCTTTAAAATCAAGATATTCTTTATCAAAATACTTAGATAGGCTATCCATAAAATTTTTAACCTGCTCTGTATCTTGTGAACAAAAAGGGCAAATATCGTCCTTCTTTAATTTAAGACCGTAGCCTAAAAAACCCTTAGCTTTATCTAGGTTATTAGTATTCTCTGATAAATGTTGGTTTATTAAAGATTCAAAAACATTATTTATCTTGTTTTTAAAGAGTGTTTCAAAAGCATCTATGTCTAATGTATAAAAAATTGATTTTTTAGATTGTACTTTTAGTTCTGACAGTTTTTCATCTATGGATAAAATATCTTCGTTATCTTTTATTTTTTGGTTTACATCTACAACCTCCTTGCTAATCTCCTGGAAACGATCAAGTGAGTAGCTTCTGTTAAACGAATTTTTAAATGTAGCAAACTTAGCATTCAGACAAAATTCACATGATCCACAATTACTCACCTCACATTTAACGATCGAGTTAATATAATCTATGTCTTGTTTAATACTATTGCCAATTAGAACTCTTGGTAATGATTTGAGATGCTCTCCCTTTATTTGATCCTCAGAGAAAATATGATCTTTAATAAAATCATTATCAAAGATTAAAATATTGTTATTTTTCCAAGATTCTTTGTTATACTCATGAAAAACAACCTGCCCTTCTTTAAAGTTTTCTATTTTAATTTCAATGCTATTCTGCGATCTAAATTTCTTTCTATTTTCTAAAGACTCACCGGTTTGCAGTGATTTAAAGACTGAAACGAGAGTTGTCTTTCCATAAGTATTATCGCCAAAAATCAGTGTATTTTTCTTAAAAGAAAAATCATCATTCTTGTTTTCAGAAATGTCATTTGTTGGTATATTCAATCTACCAAGATTTTTGAGTTTTAATATCTTATTAATCATATCTAATCATTCTCAATATCTGCCACAATTTTATCAATCGCGGTGCGGAGTTCATTTTGTCTTGCAACAATCTTGGAAATTTTTGCGTTGAGCGTGGTGATGTCTACTACTTCGCGAGTATCCTCGCCCACCACATAGCTTGATACGGCGATATTGTAGTCATTCTCGGCAATGGTTTTATTATCAACGAGCTTGCAAAAATAGACTGCATCTTGGCGAGCAGTAAAGGCGTTCAAAATCTTTTTGCGATTTACTTCACTCAGCTTATTTTTATTGCCACCACGCACAAACTCAGCAGAAGCATCGATAAAAAACGTCTTGTTATCTTTCTTGCTTTTCTTGAGCACGATGATACAGGTAGCGATGGTCGTACCAAAAAAGAGGTCGGGTGGAAGCTGGATAACTGCATCGACATAGTTGTTATCTACCAAATACTTTCTTATTTTACCCTCCGCGCCACCACGATAGAGAACACCGGGAAATTCAACAATCGCCGCTGTTCCGCTGGTAGACAGCCACGAGAGCATGTGCATAGTAAACGCGAGATCAGCCTTACTCTTTGGCGCCAATACTCCAGATGGAGAAAAACGTGGATCATTAATCAGGAGCGGATTAGCATCACCCTCCCAATGAATAGAGTACGGTGGATTGGAAACGATGGCATCAAACGGCTCGTCGTCCCAGTGTTTCGGATCTATAAGCGTATCGCCGTGAGCAATATCAAAATTGTTGTAATTGATATCATGCAAGAACATGTTGATACGGCAGAGGGTGTAGGTAGTGAGATTGATTTCCTGACCAAAAAAGCCTTGCCTAACATTTTCTTTACCGAGAACTTTGGCGAATTTGAGAAGCAAAGAGCCGGAACCGCAGGCTGGATCGTAAACTTTATTTTCGTCTGTTTTACCAACCGTCGTGATTTCCGCCAGAAGTTCGCTGACTTCTTGGGGAGTATAAAATTCGCCTCCAGACTTACCAGCGTTAGAGGCATACATGGTCATCAAAAATTCATAGGTATCACCGAAGGCGTCAATAGTGTTGTCGGAGTAGTTGCCTAAACGAAGGTCACCGATAGATTCAAAGAGTTTAGCAAGTTTCTGATTTCTTTTTTCTACTGTGCCACCCAGTTTATTAGAGTTTACATCAAGGTCATCAAATAAGCCATTGATATCATCTTCGCTATTTGCACCTTTTGCCGAATTTTCAATATTACGAAAAACGGTAGTCAGGGTTTCGTTAAGATTAGCGTCATTGCGTGCATTCTTGCGAACATTTACAAAAAGCTCACTTGGTAAAATATAGAACCCTTTTTCTTTCACAGTATCAGCTCGCCCAAACTCTGCTTCTTTATTTGAAAGTGTGGCATAGTCAAAATCTTTCCTGCCTGCACGACGTTCATCGGCATTGATGTAGTTGGTAAGGTTTTCGCTGATAAAGCGATAAAAGAGTATTCCCAACACATACTGCTTGAAGTCCCAGCCATCAACACTTCCACGCAAATCATTGGCGATCTGCCAGATAGCACGGTGCAATTCTGAACGCTCCTGTTCTTTTGTTGTATTTAAATTTGATTCTTTGTTTGCCATAAATTTATTTATTGATTACTTCGTAGTCTCCTTTATCCCTATCGCCACCGACTCGAACGTAATCTTTGCATCCGTCAACATAAATAGCTTTACACTTACATTCAATAAGTTTTTTGTGGGTATTCCAAAAAATCTCATCTCCACAATGAGTGCATTTGTAGTAAGTTTCTTTTGGGGTTTTGTTGGCGATTTCCTTTAACATATAATTAAGCAGTTTTTGTTTCCTCAAGAAGCCATTCCCATAGTGGTTTAAAATGTATCGTCACGCCATCTTTTTCTACTGCACGCTTTTCATCCCACGTCAGAACAGTAAGTTTTTTCACTCTCAATTCACCACCAGCCTCAAACAATGCTTTTGTTTCTCTTTGTTCAACATCCGAATTTATTGACTCATAGCAGACTTGAATAAGTTCAGTGACATCTATCCCATTTTTGACAACAAAATCAATCTCACGATCGTTGCGAGTCTTGTAATAGAATAAGTCCCTGTTCGGTTTGACCCCACGCTTCACCAATTCGGTAAAGACAAGGTTCTCCATGAGCTTGCCTTTGTCCGGAGAATGTTGAATTGCTTTTGCAGTTATAAAACCATTGTCGACTGCGTACACTTTTCGGGGAGACTTAATCCGTTGTATGGATTTTGGCGAATATCGAAGTAGAGAAAATATAAGATATGCTTCTTCTAGATATTTTATATATTTCTCTATAGTAGACGCGCTCTTTAAATTTAGAATTTCAAGAATTTTCCGTATCGTATACAAATTTGCAAAATTGTTTATTAAATGACCCCCCAAGTTTGCTACTTGAGTCGAAAATTTAACTCTGTGCCTTTTAACCACATCTTTGAAAACCAGAGCGTCAAATAAGACCTCAAGATAGTCCTTGGGATCAACGTTATTGACCGCAACCTCAGGAAATCCACCATTAACGAGATAGTTTTCCATGAGGTTTAAAAGCTCGCCACGCTGTTGCGGTAGCGCACTATATTCCTCGCTTATTTGGAATTTCTTTGCCCGGAGAAATTCACTGAAATCAAACGGCAGTATCTCTATAGGCATATGTCTGCCGGTCAAATGCGTAGCAAGTTCTTTTGAAAGCAGATGAGCGTTCGATCCTGTAAGCACAAGATTGTACCCTTCCCGGTGCAGACGATTAACAAATAATTCCCATCCGGCAAGGTTTTGTATTTCATCAAACAAAACAGTCTTTACTTGGCCATATGCGGCGTGCAGTTCTTTCATCAGTTCATTAGTGGCTATTCCGCCCGCACTCGATAACACTTCATCATCAAAATTGAAGTACATGAACGGCCGATCCTTCAAGAGCATGAGAGAAAAGACAGATTTCCCAGCACGTCGGGGCCCAAGAATTACTTTTATCAAATTCGAATCCAGCCATTTTTTAGCAAACGGCTCCTTGGCTCGGCCTATGTACGAAAGAGTGAGAAGTTGCTCTTTCTGCAGTTTTTGGTTAGAAACTATGTCTTTAAGCATATTATTTTACTTATATTGGACAGAATAAGTTGTTTTTGTCCACTACAAGTAGTATAATGGACAGGAACGGGAAAGTCAACAATAACTAGCACTTATGAACGATCAAGAAACCCCAATAGAATATAAGGATAAATATCAGCTCATTTTTGTGGGCGAAGTTTGGTCTGATAACCCACTTTATGAATCGTGGGTTGAGGGCAGAATTGAAATTCGCACATGGGATGATGAGCACTGCAATAATGAAATACGTTACTGTACCGAAAGAAATGATGATCATTTTTGGAAACTCCAAGAGCAATATAACTACAAATGGCTAACGGCATCAGAACTTGAGGAGTTTAAAAGAATGGTGCAAGAGAAATTTCGCAAAAAACCAAACAAAGGAGTATAATAAAATTAACAATTTAATAATTTCGCCTCAAGGGGCGACCTGAATGGTATTCCGTGCTCAAGGGCTCGTGATTATTATCACTTTTTGTGGTAATTGATCACGAGCTCTTTTCGTTCAGGCAGGTAACAAATATGAATATGAAAAATGAAAATGCAAAGTTAGTTTTTATTTACTCCCTACTGGGAGGTGTTGAGTCCCATACGGACGTCACGCACAAAATCCCAGCTAAAGTGTATTTTAATTTTCCGATGTCCGATCTGGATATCGGAGATCAGAAAGCGATCCTCACCGAGCTGAGAAATAAAAAGATTATTGCCGGATTTAAACCGGATGACAGTGATTTTGTGATTTCCAAGCCGAGCCGGTCCATGCTCAGCGATTTCTATTTCAAACTTAAAGACAAGTCTGCACCGAAGCCGGAAAAGCCAGTAGATACTAAGATCAGGTTTGACGAGAAAACCGGAATAATAAGCATGGGAGGAAAACCCTGCGAGATCCCAATCACCACAAATCAATATTTTCTCTGTAAAGCATTATTTGCGGTCCCATTTGGCACACGGGTAAAAGAAATTGATATCTTGGACTTGATGGATTGGGCAAAAGACAGCAAAGACAGTGTCTACGATGCCATGAGAGCAGTTAATGGAAAAATGAGGCGAGATCTCGACATAGATAAATTTATAAAATGGAAAGTTAGGCGCATATTTATTGATTACAAAACCGAATAAGGTGGAGTCCGTCCTGATTCGGACAACAAAGATCAGACTGGAAGAAACGGTCTGCTTTTTTATTTGCGGGCCGGCAAACGATATGCCGAAGCCAATAATCACAAAGAAAATACCACCCCTCACCCCAGCTCAAATGGAGGAAATTTTTATGGACAGATTAGCCGATCTGATTGTCCGGCTTTTGGATTATCGCTACGAGCAAAAAGAGAAAGAAAAACAATCTAATAATCAAAATGAATATGAAAAACCAACCGGACAACAGCAATAATTTTATTACCAGCGACTTCTACACGGCCTGCCTGCTTTTGGCCAGCGACTACCATCTTGTCGGTATAAACAAAGCCGACAGCAAACGTTATCGTTTTATCTTTATTGATCAGCAGTGTCGAGCTCAACTCGTTGGCGGATATTTTGACGGTCTAATAGACATCAACGCTCGCAAGTTTGTAAGTGCGATTAAAGAGCTCAAATCACTGATGTATAACGATGCGATCAGTTGAAAATGAACAAATATGAAATATGGAAAATTTGCCATTCGAAATAGATAACAATGATTACGTAAAGCTTCCCCGAAGCATCAAGACCGCCCTTGTGGACGGCTATTTGAGTTTTGAGGAATACTCGGTCCTTGTCTGGCTGTGGATCACTGCCAACCCACGAATGGGCAAAGCTCATGTAAGTTATGCTGGACTTTCCAAAGACTTCAAAGAAAAATACTCCAAGAATCACATCAATCGGCTGATGTTAAACCTTAAGCGTAAGAAGTGGATATGGTGTGCCGTACAGCAAGGTCGCAGAAGTTCCTTCCATGTTGATATCGCCAGTTATCCCTTATCAAATGGTGGTTTTGTAGACCTTGAAACTCGTAGCAAACAGAAGTCTGGCAGAAGTGAGGGTGATACTGATGAGCGTTCACCAGCAGAAGCACCGACAGAAGTCAGTGACGTTCGGCAGAAGTTGGAAAGTGACAAAAACGCTTTAGTAGATAGGTTTTCTTTCGGTTCGGAAAGCTCGCTCGGCAGAAGTTCCAAGAACGACAACGAGAAAGAAAATAAAAACAACCGATCGAATCGTGGTCGACCCGTAAGAGAATTCACTCCCAAGTCTTACGAGGAACAGAAATGTTGGGAGATCGCCAAAGAGCTGGGAGAAAAAGATATGACTTTTATTTTATCATCTCTCAAGAAATATGGACTAGCAAGAATTGAGGAAGCCTACCGGTCTGTAATGGATCAACCGAGCGACAAAATCCGGCATAGAGGTGCATATTTCAATAAATTATGGCTCTATAGCATTTAGTGTGGTGGATAAATCAAAAATAGTGGTAAAATTAGCTATAAAATAAAGCTTCCCAACTTTAAGCTAAAAATAACCACTATTTCTATGAAAAAATGTATCAATAAAATGCTAAATTTGCAAGGTGTTATAGTCAACAAAATGGATGTTTTGGATAATGAAAAACAAATATTAGTTCATTGTCGCAGTCCAAGAACAATGGCTAGATGCACAACTTGTGATCATAGTTCAA
>Ga0210044_10011318_pt1 | contig 10426 bp, 9 predicted proteins | sample CryGey13umfilter_2_FD_183959 | JGI IMG/M metagenome (GOLD analysis project Ga0210044, IMG submission 183959) | Groundwater microbial communities from aquifer in Utah, USA - Crystal Geyser 4/9/14 3 um filter (SPAdes) (version 2) | ecosystem: Environmental > Aquatic > Deep subsurface > Groundwater...
CCCCACCGCCACAAACCCGATCGTAAGCGATACCGAACTGCCTTCCAGCATGCGGGCAAACACATCGCGACCCAGTTCGTCCGTCCCCAGTAAATAAATACCAAACATGGGCGCGTCTTCTTTGGGCGTGATCTCGCTGGCAAACGGCGTGAGAGGCGGAAGAAATTTTTCCGAGAGCCGCACCACTCTCGGATCGAAGACCACAAAAGTCTGCGTCAGGATTTTCCCTGCGATGGCAATCCCGAACAGCGCCATGAGAAAAATGAAACTGGCGTGGGCCATGGGGTTGCGCTTGAAAATCTGCCAGCGCTCCTCAAGAAGACCCACCTGCGGCGGGAGAGAATCGGCGGCAAAGATTTCGGCCTGCTGGTTCATACGAGTTCCGTTAAAGTTTGATGCGCGGGTCCACCACCGCGTACAGAATATCCGACAGCAACGTTCCCGCCAGCACCAGCACCGCGGCAATAAAGTTCAGCGTCAGGATCACCGGGAAATCCCGTGCCAGGATGGCGTCGTATCCCAGCTTTCCCAGTCCCGGCCAGGCGAAGATGGTCTCGAAGATAACCGAGCCGCCGATCAATCCGGGAATGGTCAACCCGAACATGGTGATGAACGGCAGGAGTGCGTTTCTCAGGGCATGACGGTAAATCACCGCATCCTCCGGCAGTCCCTTGGCGCGAGCGGTGCGGATGTAATCCTGATTGATCACTTCAAGCATCTGCGAGCGCACGTAACGGGAAAGAACCGCGGTGCCCGCAATCGCCGACATCAGCGCCGGAATGGTGAGATGCCAGATGCGGTCCATCGATTGGAACAGGAGCGAGGAGTTTTCCAGACCAAAGGTGCGCATGCCGATGACGGGCACATCGAACGTCTTGACCATGAAAATGATGACGATGTAGGAAAGAAAAAATCCGGGAATGGAAATCAGCGCGTAGGAAAAAAGCGTACTGGTAGTGTCAAACAGCGATCCGCGCTTGAGTGCCGCCTGAATCCCCACCGGAAATGCCAGAAACCAGGTGATCAGAGTGCCCAGAATAAATAACGGCAGAGAATTTAAAAAACGGTCCCAGATTTTTTTGAGGACCGGCTGGCTGTCCTTGAACGATTTGAGTTCGCCGGTGAACAAATCCCGCATCCAGTAGACGTATTGAATGTGCAGCGGCTCATCCAGATGAAACGCCGCGCGAATGCGCTGAATGTCCTCCGCTTTCATGCGCGGGTTGGACGGATCGACCAGGCTCGGTTCTCCCGGCGCCAGATGCACGATGGCGTGCGAGATCATCGATATGAAAACCAGCAGGACGATGCGCTGGCCGATGTTTTTGATAATGAAGTTGATCATGGTGAAGTAAAAATCTGTTTATTCCCTGCGCCGGATTCCGCTATACTCGGCGGTATGGATATACTGCAACTCAGCCATTATCTCGATAATCTGCTGGATATCAAGTCCATCCAGGACGCGCCCAACGCCGTCAACGGACTCCAGGTGCAGAACACGGGAAAGATACGGAAAATCGGTCTCGCCGTCGATTTATGCATGGCGACCATTCAAATGGCGATTGCAAAAAATTGTAACATGATGTTCGTCCATCATGGGATGTTTTGGGGAGGCGTCCAACCGGTCCGCGGCGCGCATTATGACAAACTTTCAGCGATGTTTCGCGGCAATCTGGGGCTCTATTCCGCCCACATTCCGCTCGACATGCACCCGGTGCTGGGCAACAACCGCGCCCTGGCCGACCTCATCGGCGTGGAGCGCCTCGAACCTTTCGGCGAATACAACGGGGTCAAAATCGGGCTGAAAGGCACGATCCCCCCACAATCCGCCGCATCACTGGGAAACTTTTTACAGGAAAAGCTCGGCGCAGAGGTCAAGGTCATTGGCCAGGGAGAGGTGAAATCCATCGGGTTGGTGACCGGCGGCGCAGGAGACATTCTCGGTCAAGCCAGGGATGAAGGGCTGGACTGCTATATCACCGGCGAAGGCGCCAACCATCATTTTCATGAAGCCATAGAGGGCGGCTGTGTTCTGATATTGGCGGGGCATTACGCCACGGAAACCGGCGGCGTGAAAGCGGTGGGACGGCACCTGAAGGAAAAATTCAATCTCGAAACCGAGTTTCTCGATTACCCCACAGGGTTGTGACCTCCCCTTGCCGCGAGGTGTTAAACCTTATCTTCGTGTTCGGTGGTTCTTGATGCGGGCGGGAGCGGGTTTGGCCCCTTTCACCCACAAGGCGATCAAACTGCCGAGAATGCCCAGTCCAACGGGTACGATCCAATCTGCCGTGAATACCATAGGAAACCTCGCTGTTAAAATGAAAACCGGTATTTTTGAAATAACTCTCCCGTCACTGCGTTCAATCCTTCTTTTTTGACTTCCTGTTCGATGCGTTTGATCGCCATATTGCGGATGAAGGGAATGGGAATGCGTTTGACTTTTTCCAGGGCATCGTCGTGCCAGAAAAGTTCCAGTTCCGGCGGCTGTTCGGCCTGCTTTGCGATCACTTCATCCTGCTTTAGATCCTCTTCCGTCACTTCCATGCCCATGGCTTCCTTGGCGGAGGCGGGCATGATGTTGGTGAACACCTCTTCGATGATTCCGGGGGTCACCATTTTGTCTCCGCGTTCGCGGGCGCGCGCTTCGATGGTTTGCTTGGCCATGCCAAGGACAAAGGGCGGGACTTTCTCCATCTTCGCCAGGGCTTCCTTGCTCCACGGCATGCCCGATTTCGGCGCCACGTCCATGTAGTTTTTGAATTTTTCGATGATGTCGTCCTTCTTCTGGGTCCGCATGGCGAGAAAATCCTCGATCTCCTCGATCACTTCCACCTTGCGCGGACTTTCTTTCATCTTCTCCTTGGCCTGCTCGAAGGCGCCCATCGACAGTTCCTCGAAGCCGAACTGTTTGACGCGTTTGGACACCAGCATCATCGATTCGTTGCGGATCTCGGTGAGAAAATCCGAGGTGATGAATTTAAAGCCGCGGCGGACGGCGCGCTGAACCATCAGTTTGCGGATTCCGGGGCGCACGAATTCCGGCGCGTGCTTGACGCGTTCCCAGGCCTCGGCGGTCCACTCGACTCCGTTTTCATCGGCATAGGGGTGGTCGAACTTCTCCACGTTGGATTCAGGCATATGATTTCCCTGACTAAAAGTGGGTCATTGGAATTAGAAAGTTTCAAGGGTTCCTCTATTAAAAAGTACTTGAACCCTGCCTCAATGTCAATTATTTTGAAGGGTTTTCAAACGAGTTCACCTGAGGTATAAACTACTATTTAATGAAACGTTCCCCGATAATTTACTTTCTGTTTTTCTGCTCCGGGGTCACGGCGCTGGTCTACGAGATCGTCTGGACCCGCATGCTGACCCTGGTGTTCGGTCATACGGTATTTTCCGTTTCCGTGGTCCTGGCGGCGTTCATGGCAGGCCTTGGATCCGGGAGCTACCTGTTTGGCGTGGCCATCGACCGCATTCCCAACCCCTGGGCGGCCCCTCCGGGCGAGGGGGGCCCTCTTAGCGGGGAAGGAGCCGATCCCGGCTCGCAAAACCCAGAGGCCCCGGTATCGCTTCTGGTTTATGGGTGGATCGAAATCGCGCTTTTTGTCCTCTGCGCTCTGCTGTCGCTCCTGCTGGCCAATTTCGCCACGGTTTACGCCTGGATTCATTTGTGGCTGCCGGAATCCCTGGCGCTGCAAAACGCCGTCAAGGCGGTTCTGGCCTTCTTTCTGATTTTCATTCCTACAACCTTGATGGGCGCAACCTTGCCGATCATCAGCAAATACTACGTGACCGACAATCAAAGACTGGGAACCGAGATCGGGTTGCTGTATGCCATCAATACCCTCGGCGCCGCTGTCGGCTGTCTGTTGACCGGTTTTTTGTTCATCAGCATTCTCGGAGTTTTGAACACGGTGCTGTTGACCGCCTGCGTGAACCTGTTTGTCGGCATCAGCGCCATCCGCATTTATCAGGAATCTTCCAGCGATAAAAAAATCGCGTTGCCGCCTCTCAATTTTTCTCTGCCCTCCTTCAAGGTGCATGCGGAACAACTGCAGTGGCTGGGGGTCAGCTTCGCCTGCGGATTCACCGCACTGGCCTATGAAGTGGTGTGGACCCGGCTGTTGGTGTTCAGCATTTCCAGCACGGTGTATTCGTTCAGCATGATGCTCGCGGTCTTTCTCTTCGGCATCGTTCTGGGAAGCCTGCTGGTGATTCCGGTGCTGGCGCGTGCCGGCAATCTGCGCACGACGTTGATCCTGCTGCAAGTGGTCATCGGGCTGTTTGTGATCGGATCGGTCTACAATATGGAGCACCTCTTGTCCGCACCCTGGAACAGCTACAAACTGACCGATCCGGCGGCCGCCTTGTTCAGGTACTTTAAGGATTCCGCCAGCCTCATGCTGATCCCCACCCTCCTTCTGGGCATGAGTTTTCCCATCCTCATCAAAATCGTCGCCAAAGGCCACGAACATGTGGGCCGCGGCACGGGGCAGATTTACGCCTCCAACACGCTGGGGGCGATCTTCGGATCGCTGTTGATGGGTTTTTTGATCCTGCCGCAACTGGGAAGCCAGAAAAGCCTGACGCTTACGGCAACGCTCAACCTGCTCCTGGCGGTGGCGCTGTTTCTTAAAGGATCGTATTTGACCGTGCCGGCGCGGCGGGCGCTGGCCGGAATTTTTGCCGGGATCGTTATTTTTATCAATTTTGCCATGCCGGGCGATCTGCTCGACCGCTTCTTCATGCGTGACAGCGCCGGACAACGCAACCTCAGGACGCTTTTGTATTTTGAAGAAGGCTTGACCGACACCGTGGCGGTGTTCGAGGACAATTACGGCATGCTCGATCCCAACGCCAAGCGCTTGATCACCAACGGCATCAGCATGTCCGCTTCCAACGTCACCGCGTCCCGCTATATGAAACTGTTCGCGCATGTGCCGATTTTATTGCTGGACGACCCGAAAGAAGTCTTGGTGGTCTGCTTCGGCACGGGGCAGACCACGGGAGCCGCGGGCATTCATCCCAAGGTGCAATCCGTGGACAGCCTGGAACTGTCCTCGAGCGTGATCCGGGCGGGCAAGGTGTTCGCGTCGGAAAACCACGATGTCCTCAACAACCCCAAGGTTCACATCGTGCTCAACGATGGCCGCAACCACCTGCTCACCACAAAAAAACAGTACGACGTCATCACCTCGGAACCACCGCCGCCCCGGACTGCGTTTACCGTCAATCTCTACACCAGGGAGTATTACGAGTTGACAAAAAAACGGCTGCGTCCCGGAGGCATTGTGGCACAGTGGATTCCCCTGCACAGTCAGGGTGAAACCGAAGTGGCGATGCACTTTAAAACGTTTCTTTCGGTGTTTCCGCATGCCATCGCCTGGATGTCGGTGGCCAATGAAATCCTCATCATCGGATCGGATCAGCCGATCAAACTGGATTTCGAAAAACTCAAGCAGCGCATGCAAGACCCGGTGGTGCAAAAGGCGCTCGATGACATCGAGATTCCCGACGTCTACTCTTTTCTCAGCAATATCTGGTTCTTCGAAGACGAGATGCAAAAGATCTCGGCGGGGTACGGTCTCATCACCGACAACCGCCCGGTCATTGAGTTTTATCTGGATCTGGGAGCCGCCATAGGTCTGCCGGGTATCGAAAAATATGTCTTCAACCGCACTCCATTCGAAGACATCGCCCGCAGAATCGGCCACCTTGAGCATGAGGACCGTTCCCGGCTGAAACAGCAATACCAGGTGATGGATCTGTATCAGCGGGGCGTCATGTACGGCAACCGCGGGCAATTGTTGAAAGCGCTTTCCCTCACCGAGGACGGCGACCTGCTGCGCTATCACCTGCAGGCGGGAAAGGAGCAGGTTGCCCGATTGGTCCAAAAGGTCGAAGAAGAACCGGACGACGTCGAAGCGCTGTTGAATCTGGGACACGCGTATTATCAGCTGGGAGAGTACGAGAAGAGCGTCGCGGTTCTCAAAAAAGTGTCGAATCAAGCGCCGCAACGGAGTTTTGCCGACCTGTATCTGGGCTACAATTACCTGGAACTGGGGCAAGGGAAAGAAGCCAAAGAGCGGTTCAATGCCACGGTGAAACAAGACTCCCGGCAGGTGAGCACGGTCATGCGCGAGATCGGGCTCGTCGAATTGCTTGAAAAACTGAAGCAGGAACCCGGCAACATGGGGCTGAATCTCTCCGCCGCCCAGTATTACAATATGAAAAACGAATACTTGAAAGCTCTTGAGTATTCCCTGCCGGCGCTGGAAAAGGACCCCTTGAACGTGGGCGCCCTGCAAAGCATCGTGTTCAGCTACCGGGGACTCGGAGAACCCGGAGAGGTCCTCGATTACGCCAACCGCTACAACATGGTTGACGCGGAGGACATCCATCTGCAATATATCCTGGGTGAAATGTACGCCAAAACCCTGAATTGCGGCAAAGCCATTCCGCATCTTAAAAAGGTGATCGGAAAGGACGATCGCTACCAAAATACCAGGCAGCTTTTAGAGGATTGTCAAACCAGGGAAAACGGGAAACAGGATTCTCCCGGCCTGGCCAAATTGAGCTAAAAGGGAGGAGATAAAATAAATGGCAAGTAAAAGCTGTTCGTTCGATATCGTTTCGGAAATCAACCTCGCGGAAGTGGAAAATGCGGTCAACCAGGCGTTGACGGAAATACGCCAGCGTTTCGACTTTAAAAACAGTAAAAGCGAAATCACTCTGGAGAAAAAAGAAAATCGCATCACCCTGCTTTCCGATGACGAATCCAAGCTGAGGGCTGTCATCGACATCCTGCAAAGCAAACTGGTCAAACGGCAGGTCTCTCTTAAGGCCCTTGACTACGGGAAAATCGAACCCGCAACGGGCGACACCGTGCGTCAGGTCATCAAACTCCAGCAGGGCATCCCGCAGGAGAAGGGCAAGGATATTGTCAAGTTCATCAAGGGACTGGGGATCAAGGTTCAGGGGCAATTGATGGACGATCAGTTGCGGGTCACGGGGAAAAACAGGGACGACCTGCAGGCAGTGATCGCCAAACTCAAGGAAAAAGATTTTGGCATTGCCATGACCTTCACCAATTACCGCTAGAAACCGCGTAAGCAGGGTCATCCAGGTTCAATCAGAATCGGACGCATCTGAAAGCGAACCCCATATGGAAGTCCACACCTTTTTCCTGCACTTGACGGTCATTCTCCTGACCGCCCGCATTTTTGCGGAATTCGCGGTCCGGCTTCAGTCCCCCCCTGTGATCGGGGAACTCCTTGCCGGGATCGTTCTCGGCCCCAGCCTGCTGGGATGGCTGGAGGTCACCGATGTGATCAAACTGATGGCGGAGGTGGGCCTCATTCTGCTTTTGTTTGAAGTGGGGCTGGAGACGGACGTCACGCAACTCGTAAGGACGGGACGCAAGTCGATCGTGGTGGCTCTTGCGGGGTTCTTTGCCCCGTTCGTACTTGGTTTTTTCACCAGTCATTTTATTTTCGCACTGGATCTTCTGCCCTCCCTGTTCATCGGCGGCACCATCACCGCCACCAGCATCGGCATCACCGTCCGGGTACTCACCGATCTGCACCGGCATCAGGCCCAGGAAGGCCGGATCGTCCTGGGAGCCGCGGTATTGGATGATGTGATGGGCATCGTGCTCCTTTCCCTTTTGTACCAGTATTCCATCGGGGAAGGCATCAGTCTACTCAATACCGGAGAGGTCATTCTTTTTATTTCCTTTTTCTTCATTCTGGCCCCCGGCGCGGCAAAAGTTCTTTCCATCATCATCCGGCGGTTCGATGAGATCAGCGAGATTCCCGGCCTGGTCCCCACCAGCATCGTGGCCCTGGTGCTGTTTTTCGCCTGGCTGGCGCATGTTGTGGGCGCGCCGGAACTTCTGGGAGGGTTTGCCGCCGGACTCGCGCTCTCGCGGCGGTTTTTCCTGCCTTTTGGCGCTGAACTGCGAACGGAGAACCCGGTGTTTACCGAACGGGTGGAAAACCAGGTAAAACCCATCGTTCATCTGTTCAGCCCGATTTTCTTCGTCATGATCGGTCTTTCCCTGAACCTCAGGGAAATCGATTGGGGGTCGTCTTTCATATGGATTTTTTCTCTGACTTTATTTCTGATGGCCGTTTTGGGCAAGCTTGCGGGAGGCTGGCTGATCGATGAACCATGGGCCACCCGCTGGGCCGTCGGCCTGGCCATGGTTCCCCGCGGCGAGGTGGGGCTCATCTTCGTGGAACTGGGCTATATCAGCGGAATCCTGAAAAGTGATATTCATGCGGCGATGGTTTTGGTCATCGCCTTCACCACCCTGCTCTCGCCTCTTGCCTTGAAGTGGTTTTACCGCAAATACCGCGACCGTCTTTTCTGGAACAGCTGAGCCGGCCTTCGGTTCGCGGAGGGTCAACCCTCCGGGACGCGGAAATCAAACAGGGATAGTTGCCATTGCTCCTTGCACCAAAAACCGTTATCCTGAATAGAGGCCTTCGGGCCAAGAGGTTTCCCATGAGGGGCGGTGCAACATAAAAATCGTTGATTTTTTGTCGCATGGGTCTTGCCCGGTCCGCCATTTTTAAACAGGTTAAGGAGATAACCAATGGATGAAATTCGTGATTTCATGCGGTCGCCGGTGATCAGCGTCGGCCCGCAAACCAGCGCTCAGGAAACCGCAAAAATTATGGCGGAAAAGGTCATCAGCTCGCTGCTCGTCAAAGATAACGATGAGTACCTGGGAATTGTGACCAAAACAGATCTGGTGAATAAGGTTTTGGCTAAAGGGCTGGACCCTGTGGAAACGCAGATTTCCTCGGTGATGTCAAAACCCCTCCTGACACGGGATCTCTATATCCCCAGAAGCGAGGCCAATGAATTCATGCTCCGCAACAAACTCAAGCATCTGGCGGTCACGCAGAACGGCAAGGTGGTTGGAATTTTAACCACAAAGGATTTGGTTTCCTGACGTTGACCGGAGTTGACTCCGAAGAAAAAATAAAGGGGAAATCGCCGCTCAGTTTTTCACTGGGCGGTAACGGTTGAGGGTTTCCAGATGACTCTGATCGGGAAACTGCCCCACGATTTCCTCCATCTCAGGTAGAATGCGCTTCAATGCCTTTACCAGTGCGGGGTCAAATTCGGTTCCACTTCTCTTTTCTATCGCGTGCATCGCTTCTTCCAAAGAAACCCGGCTACCATCGTCGCAGTGCACCTGAGTCAACTTGTCGAATTCATTGCAAATGGCTGTGATCCGCCCCACCAGTGGAATCTCTTCCCCCTGAAGACCGCTGGGGTAGCCCGAACCCTCCCACGTCTCATGATACGATCGGCAAATGGATTCCGCCATCTGCAAGAGGCTCGATTTACTCCCCGATAGAATTTCCGCCCCAATGATGGGGTGAAGTTTCATGATTTCCCGCTCCTGAGGACTCAAAGGCTCCGACTTGATCAGAATATGGTCCGGGATACCGATTTTACCGATGTCGTGCAAAGGGCTGGCCAGATGAATAAGTTCGCACTGCTCCCGGTCCAGTCCCATTTCCTGCGCCAGCCGGGAACAAAAATGGCTCATGCGAATGACATGGCGTCCGGGGAGTTGATCCCGGTATTCCGCCGCGCGGCTGAGCCGGTGAATGAGGTCCAGTTGTAATTCTTCCAGCTCCTGGGTTCGCTCGCGGACTTTTTGTTCCAGGATTTTGTTGTGTTCCCGCACTTCATTGTGAAGCAGGCGAACTTCCAGCATGTTCTTCACGCGGGTGACGGCTTCGGTCATCTCAAACGGTTTCGAGAGAAAATCCTTGGCGCCGGATTCCAAAGCGCGGATGCGGGTGGAAGGGTCCCGCTGGGCGGTCAGCACAAGAATGGGCAGATAGGTTTCCCTTTCCACCTTTTTTAACATTTCCATGACGCCGAATCCGTCCAGTTCCGGCATTTTCAGATCCAGGAGGATGAGATCGGGTTGAATCTTCTTATACGTTTCCTCCGCCTTGAGAGAATCGGTGATGCTGAATATATTCTTAAAGCCCGCGCCCTTCAGAACGCGTTCGAAAACTTTCACGTTTCCCGGCTCGTCGTCAATGATCAGAATTTTTCCATCTTCAACTTTGCACGCGGTCATGAACTACCCCCAAAAAGGGTGGAATTAATGAGTATCTATTGCGAAACTCAGGAGACAACCAATTAAATTACATTAACTTATATATACCTTCTATAATAGGGCAGTTTCCGGCAAGAGTCAATGTGCATTACGCGGGAAGGTGGGAAATACCCAGGCAAACATTGGGATGAAAGGAGGGATCGCTTTGTCACCTGCGGAAATTCAAAAAATTAAGCGGCGAATGCGATGAGGAAGCATCCGGTAAATTTTCCTGGCCAAATCCATTAGTTTGGATTTGCAGTAGGCCTTGCGGTCAAATAACCGCCGATG
>Ga0210044_10011332_pt1 | contig 10410 bp, 6 predicted proteins | sample CryGey13umfilter_2_FD_183959 | JGI IMG/M metagenome (GOLD analysis project Ga0210044, IMG submission 183959) | Groundwater microbial communities from aquifer in Utah, USA - Crystal Geyser 4/9/14 3 um filter (SPAdes) (version 2) | ecosystem: Environmental > Aquatic > Deep subsurface > Groundwater...
TGAAAAAACCCGACGTAGATTTAATCGAAGGACTTTCTCCGGCAATATCTATAGACCAAAAATCTACTTCCCATAATCCCCGAAGCACTGTTGGAACGGTAACGGAAATTTACGATTATATGAGGCTCCTTTTTGCCAGAATCGGACATCCTCATTGTCCAAAATGCGGCAAGGAGATATCGCACATGTCCAAAGAGCAAATTGTTAATGCGGTACTAAACCTTTTAAGCACGTCCGGCAATAAAAAACTAAGAATAATGGTGCTTGCGCCGATTGTTAAAGACAGAAGAGGCGAATATACGGAACTTTTTACCGACCTTAAAAAAAGAGGGTATAAAAAAACCAGAATAGATAATAAAATTTATTCTTTGGATGAAGATTTCGTACTAATAAAAACGAACAAGCATACAATAGAAGCTGTAATTGATCAAATCGTACTTTCTAAAGAAACGGAAAAAGAAAGAATTGCAGCCGGTGTTGAGCAAGGGCTAAAACTGGGAAACGGAGAAGTAATTATTTCCATAATTAAAGACGCAGGTTTTTCTATTCCGGATAAACCTAAAGAAATGCAGGATGAGTTTTTTTCCGAAAAATTTGCCTGTCCTATCGATAACATTTTTTTGCAGGAAATTGAACCGAGAATTTTTTCTTTTAACACGCCTCACGGGGCTTGTCCAAAGTGTAACGGATTAGGCATGATTCTAACAATTGACCGCGATTTAATTTTTAACGATAATCTGACAATAAACGAAGGGGGAATTTTACCATATGCGAACATGATTTCTCATGACACCTGGTTTTCCAGAACGCTTAAGATTTTTTGCCGGGAAAATAATATTCCACTTACCAAAAGAATGCCTGAAATTAGCAAAGAAAAAAAGGATCTTTTGCTAAACGGAACAGGAAACAAAGAATATATAGTAGAGGGAGAAAACAGGTGGGGAAGGGATACGGTAATACACGAACCTTTTAAGGGCGTTATCGAAGACTTGCGGAAAAGATATGAGTCTACAGAATCTGTTTTCTTTAAAGCTCAGGTAGAAAAGTTTATGCGAAACGTAGTCTGCAACGAATGTAATGGAGCAAGGCTAAAAAAAGAGGCTTTATCTGTAACAATTGAGGATAAATCAATCGTTACTGTTTCCGACATGCCAATAGGAAAAGCTTTCGATTTTATGAACAGTTTAGAAACTAAGGTATCAAAAAGAGAGGGAGAAATTAGTGGCATAATCCTTAAAGAGATAAAGCAAAGACTATCATTTTTAATCGACGTTGGGCTTGAATATCTAACACTTTCCCGGGGAGCTCATACTCTCGCAGGAGGAGAAGCGCAAAGAATTAGGCTTGCTTCTCAGATTGGTAGCGGTCTTACGGGTGTGCTTTATGTTTTAGATGAACCGTCGATCGGACTTCACCAAAGGGATAATAAAAAACTAATAGACACACTTAAGAAGCTACGCGATCTTGGAAATACGGTTTTAGTTGTAGAGCACGACGAAGAAACAATGCGAGAGGCAGATCTAATCATCGATTTTGGTCCCGGAGCAGGAGAAAATGGCGGCGAAATAGTTGCAATCGGAACCTATGATGAAATTTCTAAAAATTCTAACTCTCTAACCGGTAAATATTTATCCGGGACAAAAAAAATTAACACATATAAATCAACAATTGATATTGCAAGCAACAACTATTTGGTTATAGAGGGTGCCAGTGAACATAATTTAAAAAATATTGACGTATCGTTTCCACTTAATAAATTCGTAGTTGTTACGGGCGTTTCGGGAAGTGGAAAATCAACTCTGGTAAACGACATTTTATACCATGGTCTAATGCAAAAAAGTAATCCGTTTCATAAACAAAGACCGGGAGAACACACGCAAATATTAGGATATGAAAAAATTAAGAATGTATTTTTAATTGACCAGTCCCCAATTGGCAGAACCCCGCGGAGCAATCCTGCTACCTATACTGGTGCATTTACTTATATCAGGGAAAATTTTGCCAAGTCAAAAGATGCAAAATTAAAAGGCTATGGACCGGGAAGATTTTCATTCAATGTTAAGGGCGGAAGATGCGAATCTTGCCAAGGGGAAGGAAAAATTAAGATAGAAATGCAATTTTTGCCGGATGTATATGTAACGTGTGAAGTCTGCAACGGAAGAATGTACAATAACGAAGCATTAGAGGTTCTATTTAATGGTAAAAATATTTATGACGTTTTAAGTATGAGCGTTGCCGAAGCGCTGTCCTTCTTTTCATTTTCCTCCGGACTTTCTCATAAATTACAGACTCTAAACGATGTCGGACTTTCCTACATAAAACTTGGACAATCGGCACCGACACTCTCCGGAGGAGAGGCTCAAAGAGTAAAATTTTCCACCGAACTATCAAAAAGAGGCGCAAACTCTCTTTATCTTTTAGATGAACCGACAACAGGTCTCCACTTTGCGGATTTAGAGAAGTTACTGCTGGTTTTAAGACGCTTGGTCGATCAGGGGAATACGGTTATTGTAATCGAACACAATATGGACGTAATTAAAAATGCAGATTACATAATTGATCTTGGACCGGAAGGCGGAGAAAAAGGCGGAGAAATAGTTGCTACCGGGACTCCTGAAGAAATTGTTAAAGTTAACAAATCATATACAGGACAATTTTTAAAAAAAGTTTAGTATACTTAAACTAGGTGAAAAAAAATTTATTCTTTTTTTTAGTATTATTTTCTAGTTACTTATTTCCGGTTAAGGTATTTGCAGTAAGTAATTTTTCCGCAGATTATAATGTTTCTTACAACGTCTTACCGACTACTTATACACATGTAAATATCGATGCCTCGCTAACCAACTTAACCGGTCGGTATTACGCTTCATCGTACAAAATACAGCTGGGATTTAAGGATATAGCTAATATCCGTGCTTCTGATACGGGCGGTGTTGTTATTCCTACAGTATTAAAAAACTCCCGGGGTAGTAGCATTGAGTTAGTTTTTAACAATAAAGTTGCCGGAGAAGGAAAAAAAACAATCTTTAATCTTTCCTTTGATACATCAGAAGTTGCTCAAGCTCAAGGAGAAGTTTGGGAAATTAATATTCCCGGATTATCAACGCAAAACGATTTTAAAAGTTTTAATGTTTCCGTTACCGTTCCGCCTTTTTTAGGAAAACCTGCTTATATAAAACCTTCTATTAAAACTGCTTTTATGGCAAACAAATTAACTTTTAATAAGGATGATCTTGGAACATCGGGTATTTCTATTGCTTTTGGAAATTCCCAAATATATAATTTTAACTTAAGATATCATCTGGAGAATAAAAATTTATTTCCGGTTAAGACGGAAATTGCTCTTCCACCAACTACAAACTATCAGGATGTTGCAGTTGATTATATTTTTCCAAGGCCAACAAATGTTACCACAGATAAAGACGGAAATTGGCTTGCGGAATATTTATTACTTCCCTCTCAAACAGCTGTAATAACAGTAAGGGGAGTGGCCAGGCTTTTTTTAAACTCAAAGCAAGAACCTCTTTTGACAGATGAATTTAATGAATTTTTAAAACAACAAAAATATTGGGAGACTTCAAACAATAAAATTAAAGATATTGCCTTAAAACTAAAAACCCCGAAAGAAATTTTTGGATATGTTGTGGATAATTTACAATATGATTTTTCCCGTGTTATCGCTAAAAAACCAAGATTGGGAGCCTTAAATGTTTTAGACGACTCTACGTCTGCGGTTTGTCTTGAGTTTACGGATTTATTTATAGCTCTTTCACGTGCGGCGGGTATTCCTGCACGAGAAATTGATGGATACGCCTTTACTAAAAACACAGATGAAAGACCTCTTTCTTTAGTAGATGACGTGCTTCATGCGTGGCCGGAGTATTACGATACGGAAAAAAAAAGCTGGATAATGGTAGACCCTACATGGGAAAACACCACAGGAGGAGTTGACTACTTTAAAACTATAGACTTTGACCATTTTGCATTTGTCTTAAAAGGGTACAGCAGTTCTTATCCTATACCTGCAGGTGGGTACAAGCTTGCAAATAATAAAAGCGGTAAAGATGTCTTTGTTAGTTTTGGTAAAGAATTCAACCAGACAAAAACATTAAAAGTTACTTTTGACATTCCGGAAATTATTTATACAGGAGTATCTGTAAATGGGAAAATAAAAGTAGTAAATACCGGAAATTCAGTTACAGACCCTATGGAAGTAAAATTATCAAGCAAATTATTAACCGGAGAAAAAACATTTATTTTAGATAAAATACCTCCATACGGATTTAAAACAATTCATTTAGAGCTAATAAAGCAGCCTATTTTGACAAATAAAAAAGATACTATTACAATACATGTCGGAGGTTATTCTGTAAGAAAAACCGTTAAGATTACACCCTTATTCTTAAATAAATGGATATTAATAGAGGGCTTTTTAATTGTTAGTTTTTTCTTCGTCTTATCGCTTATTATCAAAAGAGCCGGGCGTGTACCTCTTTCTGGGGGAAAATGACCGGGTTATTTATGTCGGCAAAGCTAAAAATCTAAAAAGAAGGGTATCTTCATATTTCTCGTCTTCAAATTTAGGAGAAAAAACTTCCCAGCTTGTTTCTAAAGTCAAAAAAATTAAAACAATTAAGGTTTCATCGGAGATAGAATCACTTCTACTTGAAGCTAATTTAATCAAAAAATATAAACCTCATTTCAATGTTAAGTTAACAGATGGAAAAGCTTATCCCCTAATTAAAATTACAATTAAAGATGACTACCCAAAAGTATTAATTGCAAGACGCATGGATAGTAAAGATTCCACTTACTTTGGTCCTTTTCCTAACTCAAGTGCTTTAAGACTGGTTCTTAAATCTGTAAGAAGAATATTTCCATACCAGTCTGTAGTTAATCACCCTAATAAACCTTGTTTATACAATCACATTGGTCTTTGTCCTTGTCCTGGATATTTTAAAGATCCTTATTACAAACGTACAATCAAACATTTAATTAAATTCTTAAAAGGAAATACCTTAAGAGTAATCTCCGATTTACGAAAAGAAAGAAAGGCAGCAAGTAAAATAGAAAATTTTGAACTGGCAATGAAAATTCAAAAGCAAATTGAGGCTATAGAATATGTTACCCAGCAATTCAGAAACCCCTTTGAATATGAACAAAATCCAAACCTTGCTTCGGATATTAAATTTAATGAACTAAAATCTTTAATAGAGATTCTTAATCAGGTCGGCTATAAACTTGATAAATTAGAGAGAATTGAATGTTTCGATATTTCTAATATTGCCGGAACATTTACTGTAGGAAGTATGGTTGTTTTTACCAATGGGAATAAAAATCCCTCCGAATATAGGAAATTTAGGATATTGGGCACCGAGGGCAAGCCAAATGACACAGCTTCTATAAAAGAAATGCTACAAAGAAGACTAAAAAAGAACGGATGGGAAATTCCTAATCTAATCATTATTGATGGGGGAAAAGGACAAGTCAGCGCCGCTAAGGATGTACTAGGTGAGTTAGAGCTTGAAATCCCCGTAATTGGACTTGCAAAACGGGATGAAATCATCGTTACACAAAATTTAAAATTGCTTAGTTTATCCAAAAAATCCGAAGCCTTACATTTAATAATAAATGTTAGGGATGAGGCTCACAGATTTGCAATTAAATATCATAAAAAAATACGAGGTAGGGCTATGCTAAATTAATTTTTTCGTGAGACAATGTATTCGTAAGGAAAATATAAAAAGGAAGCAGGAGCGTCATCTAGTAGATATTTTTGAAAATCTGAATATATTTTTTGTCTTTTACCAATATCAACCGTTTTTCTTCCGTCTTCAAGCAACTTATCTATTCTCAGGTTTTTGTAATTCGTAATATTATTTTGTTGTTCTGAATGCCAAATTGTATATTGATCCGGATCTTTTGGAACCCTAAAATCAGCTAGAAGTGCCTGAAACGAGGATGGCATACCGTTAACGATCTTAACTTCTATTATAACCCCGAGTACACTCCAGGCCTTTTTTAACTCTTCGGCTGTTTTTTTAAACTTAGGTAAAGTCTTAAGTTCAATTTTTAGCTTGCTACCTTCGGTAGCACTATCTGCTTTTGATAACAGGGCTTTTGCATGTTCAATATCTTGCTGATTTACTAAGGGAATTCCTTCCTCTATCCATGAATTTGGAGTAAATGGTCCGAAATTCCGCTTTCCTTCTGGGAATTTATCGGGAAGAGCATAAGTTAAGGCCTGCCTAATCCTTTTGTCTGATAATATTTTGTCCTGATTATTATAGAAAACCGTTACCAAATTTTGGTCATCCTCTTTTTGTTTAATTGATGTATTTTTAAATTTAGAAAATTTAGTGTTTTGAAAGTCCAAAGATCTAAGACCTGAAGCGACAGTAATCTCTCCTAAGGCATATGCGGTTTTTACCGCATCCTCCGTAGGGTACATTTGGTAGGAAATAATATCATAATCATTTTTTGTTGATGTAATATCAATTCCCTGAATAAAATTACCGTTTAAATTTATACCTTTCACTTTATAATCTCCAACACCTGTGAATCCATTTTTAAAAATAGACCTACTTACCGTTACCAAAAAAGGTGCATATGAATCTTTTAAGATAAAAACGATTGTGTTTTTATCCGGTCGTTCTTCCTTAACATCTAGAAATGAATATTGTATAGATCTAGAATCCAGTTTGCTGCCGTCACTAAAGTAAATGTTACTTCTCAAGTGAAAAATATATTTTTTCCCGCCATTTTTTATTTCCCATGAGGAAGCTAAGTCCGGCTTTGGTGTTCCATCCTTGTCAATTTGAGTTAACCCCCTGGATACTTTCCGTAAGATTTCGTCAGGAATGTTATTTATTGTGTATGTGCCGGTAATTCCAATAATTGTTTTATTCACAAACGGAATTTTATTGGAGAAATAAGCAAATAAAAACCTAAGTGCGAAGAAAAAGATTAGGCCAAAAACGAAAAAAAATAAAATAGTTTTTTGCCATCGTTTAATATAAGCTTTTAGTATCCAAAATATTAATCTTCTTCGTTTTAAGAAAATCATAAAACTATTTCGAGGCTAGGAGTAGAATAGAAACAACTGCAAACATACCTGCAAGTCCAACTGTTGCCCAGACAAGTAGTTTCTCTATGCTTCTTTTACTTCTGTAAAAATCTCCACCACCACCGCCAAATGATCCCGATAGCCCACTTCCTTGCATTTGTAATAAAATTACCGTAATTAGTAATATTGCGATAATAATCTCAAATATCTTTAAAATAATCACGTTAATATTATAGCTTTTGCTCTAAATCATTTCAAGACACATCTTTCAGTTCTATTTTTGCTTTAAAAAAGTTTTAAATTAGCAGGCAAAATACATCGGCAATAATTTTAAGGATAAAGAAACGGAAATTTTTATAGTCAATTTTATTAAAATATTTAGATTTGTATGAAAGGTAAATTAGATTTTTTTGATAAAATAGTTATTTTTAGAACATCGTTAATCAATATATAGAGTATATAGAGGTTGAACCTCTGCAGAGGTTCAACCTCTGAGAGAACCATTGGAGAGATTTCTAAGGGTGAGCGGTAAATTTGACAGAATTAATTATTTTATGATATAAACAAGGTTACTGTCAGTACTCTAGGATATGAAACACGAAGTTGCGTCGCATTCTGCGACTTACATGGTGGAAGAAAATCCAGGATTAAGGACCTCCGGTAACGAAGGCCAGGCTTCTTCTGGTCAAAATTCCACGTTCTTCGGAGAATTAAGAAAAAAAGCTACAGTTCCGCTTGCGGTAGCGGGCGTTGCAACAGGTTTGTTAGGTGCAAAAATGTTTGCTCCAGTAGAAAGAGACATTAACCAAGAAGCTTTAAATTCCCTTAAGAACAGACCAGCTTCAGAGCTCGTTTTAGGCTCGGTAGAAGCAGCAAAAGCAGAAGGGGTAATAGGAGAGCCGGCATTTAAATCAGCAAGCTTCCCGGATGTTTCCGATTCTAATCCTTATTATGAAGCGATTACCGGAATGGCAGACGCAGGAATTATAGGTGGATTCGATGATGGAACTTTCGGTCCGGACAAATTAGTAACCAGACAACAATTTGCCAAAATGATTGATGGAACCATGGGTCTTTCGGTAACGGAAGGAGATATTAGCCACTTTACCGATGTAGAAAATGGAGGTCTAAATGACTTGTACCCTGACAATTACATTGCTAAGGCATTTGAAGTAGGAATAACTCAGGGAATTACTCCTACAACATTTGGACCATATAATCCCATAAAGAGAGCTCATGTTACTACGATGGCAGTAAGAGCTGCTCAGAATTTGGAGCCAGTATTATTGCAGGATCCGCCGGCAAATTATACCGGAACACTTGGGGATTTTGATCCAAACCACGGCAAAAACTTAATTAAAGCAGAATATAATGGTTTAACAGAAGGACTTCGGGAGTTTTATGCAGGTTGGAATCCATGGCAAGAGGCAACCCGCGGCGAGGTAGCCCAAATGCTTTGGAATCTAAAAACATTCGAAAAACAGGAAAAACAAGGTGCAGATTTAGTAGATGTGCAAAAAATGGCTCCTTATGATGCTGATGTTCCGCTTGCTCTTAGGGATGCAGTTTTGGGAGGGGTTTCCGGTGCTAAAATTATTACCTCAATACAAGCAGAACATCCGGCAAATGCAAGCATAAAAGCTTCTTTTTATCTTGTTGACACAGATGATCCAAACCTAAGACTTTTTATTTTAAAAGAAGGCGATGATTACGTTGTAAGGCCTTACCGCCCTACATTTTTTATTTTTTACAATCAATTTCACACTAACCTTGTATTTCTTTATGATGTTAAACCAGACATGTCTAATGCATTCATGTCCTTTGAATTAGGAAACCAGTTTGCAAGGATTAATGGTGAAAGCGCAGATGACTATTTAACAAGGGCAGTTCAGCTTACAGATAACATAGAGAGAGACCATGGATCTAATGGCTGGGTTAAACCGGAAGAAGTAAAAGACATACTTGGATCCTCAACTGCTCTTAAAGTATCAAGCAGTCAAGGAATGGTTACTTACAACAGGGATTCCGATCAAGCTGCGATTGCAAAAATAGCAAATAGCTTCTAATATAAATATGGTGGAGCAAAAACCTGAGATAAAAATTGACCCGGAAGGCTATTCGGATAGAGGTGCAGGCGTACTTGGGCAAACGAATAGGCAGTTAGGACGTTTGGGGAGCTTTTTAAGAAAGCATCCTACTGCACAAAAAATTGCAGCAGTTGGTGCTTTTGTAGGACTGGGGGGAATTGCAGTAGCGGAAGTTGCAGGTTGTGGACCGGGAAAAACAGAAAATACTACAAATCCTCCGGGAGCAACATCTACTCAAGTTCCGGGAACAGAGTCAAGTTCAACGACAATCCCTTATGCAACCACAGAGGGGAATAATACAACAACAAATACAATCCATAAAACTACTACAATCACGGAAGCACCAACTACTACCACTACGGAAGCTCCAATTACTACAACCACCGAAACTACTCTAAAATCATTTGATTCCTTGATAAACCACGACATCACCATGCAAGATGTTAGGGCATCAAAAATTACTTTCGGCGATTTCAGCATTGCAGATAAGCCACCGGTTAATGTGTCTGATAAGCTTCAGCAGGAAATGATTAAAAAGAATGGAATAAGGTTGTTGTACGTAGGCTCTCATAACAGGGCAGAAGATCCAAATAGCCTTGAAGGAAATCAGCTTAACAATGTTCTATTTTACCCAGAACCAAACAATATTACATCAAGTTATAATGGTTTTATCACTGTTTTTGGTGGAATTGGTCAATTTGATCAAGAAACATGGTTTAAGATGGGACAAGAACTTGCGGACAAACCAATCGTACCAATACCTAATTCTAAGGATTTTTATGCATATGATCAAGTAAGGAAAATATTTGTAAGAATTGTTAGAGAGACAAATGGTAAGTACGAACAAGCTCTTCTTAACTATTTTGATTTAAACAATACGGGACAGCTTGATAACGGTATTGCGCCGGAAGATGGTCAACAGCCAACAGAGCTTTATACAAACAGAGAAAAACACATGGCAGGAAACTTAAGCGAAGACTCCTTGGCCATATTCTTTGACCCTGGAAGTACAATGGGATATTATATGCAAGAGTATCCGAAGCTTCCTGGCACTAAGGGTATTGTAGATGAAAATGGAATCCCTGTAGCAAGATTGGCTTTTCGAGTTGGATATGATGGAATAAATATGATAAAAAATTTTTAAATAAAAAAGTACCCGTTAGGAAAAAGATCTTGACAACTATGCCAAGTATACTAGTATACTTGGCATATGCCTAGAGTTTCCAAAAGACCAATAGGAAAAAAAGTGGGGGAAGA
>Ga0210044_10011334_pt1 | contig 10409 bp, 4 predicted proteins | sample CryGey13umfilter_2_FD_183959 | JGI IMG/M metagenome (GOLD analysis project Ga0210044, IMG submission 183959) | Groundwater microbial communities from aquifer in Utah, USA - Crystal Geyser 4/9/14 3 um filter (SPAdes) (version 2) | ecosystem: Environmental > Aquatic > Deep subsurface > Groundwater...
AAGAGCCTGACCTCCTGCCGGAGCCAACCCCAAAAGGTCCCATCATCGAACCTGACCCCGGTCTGATCGCAGGCTTCCCCTACCGAGGCAGCATACAGGAGCTCACCGCAATCCTGGTGAACGAACGGGTGGATGAAGTCATCATCGGTCTGGGCACGCTGAGCGACCCTGAAACCACAGAAATATTCTCGATCTGCCAGCTGCACCATGTCCGGGTATCCTTCATCCCTGATGTCATGTCCCTCACTTCCCGGCTCTCTGTCTCAGAAACGCTCAACGGCATCCCGCTCCTCAGCCAGAAGCGCTATCCCCTGCAGGGATTTTCTGCCATCGTCAAACGACTCTTCGATATCTCTCTGTCCGGGGTCGGCCTCATCGTTCTCTCTCCGTTCATGGCCCTCGTGGCGCTGCTGGTCAAAACCGGCTCCCCGGGACCGGTGCTCTACGGACAGGAGCGGACGGGACTATTCGGCCGGACGTTCAGGATCCTGAAATTCCGCTCCATGCATCATCAGAGCGCAGAAAAGCAGGGAGTCCACTGGACGGTCGCGAACGACAAACGCCGCACGGGGATTGGCCGGCTGATCCGCCGGACCAATCTCGATGAACTGCCGCAGCTCTGGAATATTCTGAAAGGCGATATGAGCCTCGTCGGCCCCAGACCGGAGCAGCCGCAGTTCGTGCAGCAGCTGAAAAAAGACCTGCCGCTCTACAATGAACGCCACGCGATCCGGCCCGGACTGACCGGCTGGGCGCAGGTCAACGGCTGGCGGGGTAACACCTCCATTGCGGAGAGACTGCAATATGATCTATTCTACATCGAGAACTGGTCGCTGGGTTTTGATTTGAAAATCATGCTCCTGACATTTCGAAGTTTTTTCTTTGCCCGGGGGGCCTACTAGAGTGAAGATTGCTCTCGTCCATGACTGGCTGACCAATTTCGGCGGCAGCGAACGCTGTGTGCAGGCGTTTTCTGAGCTCTATCCCACGTCTCCCCTGTATACCTCACTGTGGGACAAAAAAAATGTCCCCCAGTTCGCCAACCAGGAGATCGTCACTTCGTTCCTGCAGAAAATGCCCGGAAGCATACATCACCATGCCTTCTATCTCAATCAGATGCCCATGGCCTTTGAACGCTTTGACTTCAGTGACTATGACGTCGTGCTCAGCTCATCACACGCCTGCGCCAAGGGGATCATCACGCTTCCCAAAACCATCCATATCTGCTACTGCCATACCCCGACCCGGTACCTCTGGGACTTCTGGCATCAGTACATCAACAATCCGTCATACTTCGGGCTGTTCAATCCGCTGATCAAACTTTTTGCCCCCCTGGCCGCAACGTACCTCAGACTCTGGGACCGCTCGGCCGCAGAGAGGGTCGACTATTTCATCGCCAATTCCCGCTACATCAGTGAACGGATCAAAAAATACTATCGCAAACCCTCGGTGGTCATCTACCCCCCTGTCGACGTGGCTGATTTTCACCAGAGCGATGACCTCGGGGACTATTTCCTGCTCGTCTCCAGGCTGGTGACCTACAAACGTGTCGATCTCGCCATCAGCGCCTTCAACGAACTGGGGATCCCACTGAAGATCGTCGGAGACGGACCTGAATACAAGAAGCTCCGTTCGCTGGCAAATTCGAACATTGAATTTCTGGGATCCGTTGAGGAACAGGAAAAACGGGACCTCATGGCACGGTGCCAGGCTTTCATTTTCCCGCCGGAAGAGGACTTCGGGATCACGGCCGTAGAAGCCATGGCGGCCGGACGACCGGTCATCGCCCTGCGCAGAGGCGGTGCTCTGGAGACGGTCGTAGAAGGCCGGACCGGCCTGTTCTTCGACGAACAGCGATCCGACCTCCTGTGCGAAGCGGTGCGCTCGTTTGACAATAAAGATTTCAACTCCACCGCCATTCGCAAACACGCCATGCAATTCGACCGTTCGGTATTCAAACAACGGATTCACGACTTCATCACTCAGAAATACCGGGAAAAACACACCCATTAACCAATCATGGAAAGGCTGACATGGAACTGCGCGACTATCTGAAAGTCTTGACCCGCAACTGGGCTATCCTCCTCATCGTAACCATCGTAGCCGTGGGATCCGGCTACCTGATCCTCAGCCGGCAGGAGACCCGCTATACCTCCGACCTGGCGATCATCGTCAACTATCAGGAACAGGGGACCATATCCTCCTCTGACTATTTCAAGTACAACAACTATTATGGCAACCTGATCGCCCAGTCGTTCAGTGATTCGCTCTCCGGGCTGATGAAAAACGCCGGCCTGGTGGAAGCAGTGTTCAAAAGGGCTTCCATCTCCTACGAAGAAAAAGATATCGCCAACCCGGGCAAATATTTCAGCCCGATCCCGAAATCAAAAAATGTGACCGAAGTCCGCTTCACCGCTGACACGGCGTCCGAAGCACAGGCACTGTCCTCGTCGCTCATCAGTCTGCTCACCGAAAAAGCCAAGGAATTCGTGCAGAGCCAGGGCGAAGGAAGTCTGGAACTCGGGGTAGAGGGACCCGTCATCGAAAAGGGGGAAATTCCGCTCGTCCTCTATCTCCTGCTGCTCGCGGTAGTCGGCTGCGGCTTCGGGATATTCCTGGCTTTCCTGCTGACCTACCTCAGGGACGAAGTTTCGTCAGTCGAAGAGTTCGAAAAAATTCTTTCCACTCCTCTGTGGGCAGACCTGAGCCTGCACTCAGGCAGCGAAGGAGATGGTGTCATGGTCCCCCTGAGAGAAAAAATCCTCGCCAAGTTCCCTCAGACCGAACACCGGGAGGTCAGGATCGGGCTGATCAGCCTCCGGAGCCTCGACAGTCTCCGGGTCTGCCAGCAGCTGGCCTCGGCTCTGAGGACCAAAGAAAACATCCAGACCCTCGACCTCACAGCCCGCTCGGAAGCGGCCGCTCTGGAAGAACTGAAAAAGACGGACAAACATGCGGCTAGCTATCGCTTGATCGCCATGCCCTCCTTTGATTCCCTGTCCTTCAGCCACCGGGTGCTCTCCGTCATGGATGCTGTCATCCTGGTAGCAGATAGTAGGCATACGCCACGCAGATCGCTCCTGATCGTATCCTCGCAGCTCTCATTGCTCTCCGCGCCCAGAGGTATCGTCCTCATCTAAAACCGACCCATGCGCATCCTCTACGATGGACGTATCCTGCAGAATCCTTCACCCTCGGGGGTAGGCTACTACGCACAATTTCTGCTCCAGGGGTTGCTCTCGTCGGACGACACTACCCTGAAGATCTTCACGAACTCGTTCCAGACCAGACCTCTGGGACTTGAGTCCGCGCTGCCTCCTCACGCTTCCCTCTATACGACCCGCTATCCGAACAAGCTGCTCACCCTCGCTTGGAGCCTGGGCCGCTTTCCCGCTGTGGACAAACTCTTCGCCGACAGTGACGTGGTCCTCTGCCCGCATATCAGCGTATTGCCAGAGACCAAGTTACCCAAGGTCGTCACCATCCACGACCTGTCCTATGAACATTTCCCCCAGTTCCATGGGCCCAAAGAGCGGTTCTGGCATCAGATCGCAGCGCGCTCTGCCAAGCAAGCCGACCTGCTGATCGCCGTCTCCTATGCGACCAAGGAGGACATCCTGAAGATCTGGGGTATCGAAAGTCGCAAGGTAAAGGTGGTCTACCCCGGTGCGCCTGACCTCTCAGAGACGGTAGAAGCAGATTTCGCGGACGTCAGCCGCAGGTTCAACCTGCGTGCGCCCTACCTCCTCGCAGTCGGTACTTTGGAGCCGCGCAAGAACCTCGTCAGACTCATCGAAGCCTTTGCCAATGTTTCAAATGAGCCAACCTGCCGGGATCTGCACCTAGCCCTGGCCGGTGCCCGAGGTTCTGATTCCCACCGCATCGAACAGGCTATCCACAAGTTTAAACTTCAGGACAGGGTCACCATCACCGGCTATATCACGGATGAGATCAAAAAATCCCTGTACCGTCACGCCGAGATGCTCGTCTACCCCTCGCTCTACGAAGGCTTCGGATTTCCGCTGCTCGAGGCCATGCAGATGCACCTCCCGGTCATCGCCTCCCGCGCCGCCTCGATTCCTGAGGTCACCGGCGAAGCGGCTGTGCTGGTCGATCCGTACAACAGCGAAGAGCTTGCTCAGGCGATCAGAGATATGCTGGAGGACAGTGCGCTCAGGGAGAGGTGCAGGACACTCGGGAAGGCACGAGTGAAGCGGTTCAGCTGGCAGGCCTGCTCGGAGCAGGTGAGGGAGGCGTGCAGAAGCCTGAAATGATACTCGTCATTCTATAAATCTTCATCTCCTGAATCGTCAATTTCTTCATCTGATCCGGAATCATCGATCCGTCTCAAACGTTTCCAGATAGCCCAAAGACCTGCCCCTAATCCCCCCAAGAGGAGAGCTCCGCCTCCCACCACCGGTACCAGAATATCATTCGGTCTCTCAGCCGGAACGTCCGTCGCCACCGGAACAGACACAACATCGGTCAGTGTCGCGACTGGAGGCTGCTCTACAGCGGCCTCGGTCGGGGTCGCAGCCACGGTAACCGTTGCCTGAGTCTCAGTGGCTAAGGGGGCAGACTCCGGCGTTGAAGTTGCCTGAGCTGCTTCGGTCGGCGGCAAGGTGGCAGTGGGTGTCACCGGCGTCTCAGTAGCCGCAGGCGCGGCCGTGGGAGCAGCCTCCCTGACTTCCGCAGGCAACCTGCTGCTTTGGAGCAGGAATTTGGCAGCATTGATCTCATCGGGCGTCAGACCAGCCTGCAGAGCAAAAAGTCCCTGATCACTGGTGAACAGCTTCCAGCACATATCCCGGATAGCCATGTACTCTGCTCGCTGTGCTTCGGTCAGAGTTTGGCTTGTCAAAGGATCGATCGATCCTGCCTCAAGGCTCATCGACATGACTTCTGGCACGAGATCACTCGCTCCCAGAGTGGAGCCGAATTTGTCGCTGAGCTGGTGTAGTGTCGCGGCATGCTCGAGCACGAAAGCGCCGAAATCAGAACCATCTGACAGACGGGCATCCTGAACCGTCCCAAAACTACCGAGCAGCCCCCAACTGACACTGTCCACCCAGGTCAGATCAGCATATAGTTTATTTGCTTCATCGATGACCTTCGGTCCAATACCACTCGCCAGTACCTGTGACGCAGTAATATCGTCACCGCCCTTGACCGCATTGAGAAAATCTACGGCTGCCTCAATACTCGACTTCCCGGGCAGATACAGTTCCAAAGCCGCGTCGAGACGCGCCTTGTCCATCGTCGTTTCGATTCCCTGCATGAGAAAATAGGCGACTGTGTCAGCGGTATTTTCGGTCTGCTCTAGCCGATCCACCTGTTCCTGCATCTGCCCTGCCAGCCCGCCATCATCGGCGCCATCGGCATCAGCATCCGTGGTCAACTGCCGCAGGATGGCTACCGCCTCCTCACGTCTCACCACAAGTCCGGCGATCTGAGCCTCGATCAGGGCATCATTGGATCCGTCTTTCATTGCTTCTGCTTTTGCTATCACCTGATCTGCAATAGCAATATCGCCCTGAAAACTCTTGACCAGATTGGCCATGTCGCCCTGGAGAGCCTGCACCTTTGTGAGATCAGTAGCTACCTTCGCTTCGTCGAGTAATTTCTGTGCGCTCTCCAGAATATCGGGCTTATCATTGCCATCATTACCCTCTTTTTGAGCGTCGAGATTGGCCTGAGCCTGAGCTATCTGATCAGCGACTCCGTCGGCTCCGTTCCAGCCTGGGATGGCGGCCACCGCGGCAGCACCCTCTGCCTGAACTACTGCCTGGTCGAGGCTCTGGTCAGCTATGGCAGCTTCCAGCCGGATCTTGATCGCATCGATGGCAGACAACACAGTCTGACCGTTTGCGCCTGCATGCTCGACCAGCTGCCCCAGAGTATTCTCCTTGTCTCCCTCGGCGATGAGCTTCTGGACATCAGCCTCGGCACTGTCACCCTGCGCGTCATAAAATTTTGCCCAATCCAGGGCCAGTTTCGCCTCACTTGAAGCCGGATCGTCATTTTTTTGAAATTTATCAAGCCAGAGTGCTTCCTGCGCGTGATACCAGACGATATCGTGCTCGAGCCCCAGGAGCAGCGCCTGATCGGTTTGCAGCGCATCGAGAGCAGCTTTCTGTGATTCCTCTACGATCCCCTCACTCCGGTCATGCATCGCCTCCGAACGCTCAGCCTGGAACAGTGATACTGTATCGCTGCCAATAGCCTGACCACGGCCAAACCCTTCCGCTGCAGTGGCTACGGCCTGAACCGCTGCTATCTGCGCATTCTGGGTATCCGTCGCGCTCACTGCAGCCGAGAGTGAACTGCCAAAGCCGCCGACCGTATCGCTATGTGCCTGCCGGCTGGCGTGGATCTGTTCTTGGGTAAAGTGATCCGTGTTTAGTTCCAGCTGTGGCATATCGGTAAAAGCAACAGGCAAACCCGGATCAAGCAAAGCCATATTGTCATCCAACGTCCCACCACGCCCGACGGCGACCATCCCATGCCGGATCGAAGCATCCGCATCGAGTACTACTCCACTGGCGTCAGTCACCACCACCGTGGTACCGTCAGCCCGGGTGTGATTGGTTACCACATTGCCCTCTCCATTCGGCTGGATCACCGAGTCAAGTCCATCAAGCGCCCCAGTGATAGTCGGTGGACCGATGATCAGCAGCTCAGCCGCATCAGCTGCTCCGTGCGCCTGTGCTATGATCGCCTCTACGACCTCGCCCCAGGCATCCGGCATACCGCTGACATCAGGCAGTCCGCTGCCGCCGGGCATCCTGTCCACTGCCAGCTTCAGGGCCTCTGACTCGGGCATGCCGCTCCCCACATTGGCCCGGTAATTGACCGCAGCCGCGATCAGGCGTTGCTGGTTGATGTGTTCCAGAGCTGTCCCGGGATCAGATGATCCGGCTACGACCCCCAGGAGGATACTCTCCATGTCGCCGACCAGCTGCTGCCCGCCGTCAGATCTGGCGATCAGACCGGTATCGACACCAGATCCATCCGTGTCAAACAGACTTGCTATAAAAGCTTTATCCGCGAAAGCTGCCTTGATATCGGCTACAGACCTGACCGACAGATCAGCTCCCTCGAGAGCCAGATCAGCCTGTTCGGCCAGCACCCGGGATGCGACATCCCAGTCGTGGTCAATGGTATGGGCGAGCCTCGCGATATCGACGTCGAGAACCGTTTGCACCCCATGCGAATGCTGCTCCAATGCTTTAATCGCACCATCCAGATCAACAGCGCCGCCCTTGGCAGACTGCGCGTCATAGAACTCAAATGCTGCTGCCGTGAGAGCCTCCGGATGCGCTACCAGATAGCGGGCGAGCTCGGTATTCCCTGCATGCACGACCTCGGTCACGATAGCCCGCATACCCTCGAGCCGCTCCACCCGGCCGTCCACCTCGAGGTAACCCTCAGGCTTGTCAGAAAACGCCGCCAGCTCGGGCTGTCCCTCCAGCTGGGCTTTCAGGAGGATGCTCTCGAGGCGTTGACCGGAGATATCGACGATCAGTGTTACCTTGCCATCGTTCGCGTCCCCCTGCAGTTTCGGGTCTGCGACAGACGCTCCATCCCGCCCATCGGCCATCTTGAGTTCATCCAAGCTGATCTTCCCATCCTTGGTGCTCTCCCCAGTCTTGACGCTGTCAAGCTGCTCTTTGAACACCTCTGTAAAAAAGCCCTTTAGTGTCTCCTGATGGTGCGGGTTGTTCAGGTCAAAACCCATACGCTGAAAATGCTCGAGGAGTATGGAACGATCCACACGGTCGCCATCTGCATCCAGCGTACTGTCTGCCCGGATCCAATCGATGTACTTCCCGGCCAGAACCGCACAGTCGATCTCACTATCGGAATAGCCATTAAGCGCGTTCAAAATAAATTCAGGTATCATCAGATCCAGTCGCACGTTATTGCCCACCCTCAGATCATCTGCCATATCGCCGTTCGGGACGGATGCCACCTCGGAATGATGCTTCGGCTGAAGCTTCGGCCGCTGACCCGCGTTTGCTTCCTTGGCGGCGTCGGCTACCCTGGCAGCCTCAGCACCGGCTTCGAGCCGGGCTTCGACCTCGGCGAGCGAGAGATCCTTGTATTCATCGTTGCTGGCAGCGATCCTGGCCAGCATTGCGCCCTTCGCGATTTTGAACTGACGATGTTCCTCCAGGGCTGCATTGAACTCTGTATTCAAACCTACAACCGCTCGTATCTGACCTACCAAGGGTAGCTCTTTCAGCATCTCCGAACGATTATCTCGGACGGCACCTTTAGAAAAGTGCGCCACCTCGACAATCTGATCAGGGGTCAAGCCCGGCTGGCCATTCTCTCCGGGCTTCTGCAACGCCACGAACTGATCCACGGGCAAGCCCTCTGCAGCTGCCAGAGCCGCAGGAACCATAGCAAAATCATGGTCGTGCAACTCCCGAACCACGAGATCGGTTCCCGTTCTCATCAGCCCACTTTCCCACTTGATGATCATTGTCTGTGCTGTGGCTTCGAGTATCGACTTCAAGAACACAGTCCCAAACTTATGGGACATGAGTTCCTCCACTGCATCACCGGCAGCACCGGCACTGCGGAACCGCTCAGCCAGAATACGGGCTGCTTCTGTTTTACCCTCGCCTTCAAGCGTCCTAACCTGAGACAGTTTCTCGCCGAGCTGCTGGGCGACCTGTTTCTGCTCTTCTGCCCTGCGGATAGACTGCATCTGCTCGCCCATGTTGAATTGCATACGGCTGAGAAATGTAGTGAGCATGATCCCTTTGCCCTGGAGTTTCGAGATGGTATTGAAAATATCCATCCCGGCATTGTTACCCTGCATGCTCAGATTCAGGGCAAATGTGTGTAATTGTGCCATCTGATCTGCCGGAACCTCAAGTGCCTTGCCCATCGAAGCCGCCAGACTGCCGGCCGATGCCATGGTCATCAGTATGATCAAGAAATCCTGCAGTAACGGATTTTCGGCATAAAACTTAACGGCACGTTTGCCAATATTGCGTCTGCTTAAAGAGCTTTCGGTCATGCGCTTCAGCCCCTGCTGCCCACGGAACGGCTTCAAAGCACGGTCAATAGCATTGAGCAGATCCAGGGTCTCGAGGGACTTATACTGTTCACTGACATTTCCTACCAGTAGCAGGGACAATTTATTGCTCTGTTCATCTGTAAGCGTTACCTTTTCGCCAACACCACCAGGGAACTCTGTCGCCACGAAATCCCGACAGATCGAACGCGCATACGCCTCGGCGGCGATCATCTCCCGGGTGTAGGGTGAGATCTTTTCGACGTCTACCTTTTTCACTGTCTTCATGACCTTGGACTTGATGAGCTTTTCTCTGCTCTTCTTGATCCAGTCTGCATCGATGCGTTGACCTCCAATATACATCTCTTCGCGTCCGGCGGTCAAGGCACCCTTGAACAATGCCAGCTGCGTAAGCGGGTTCACGCTTTTGACCACCGCTCCGAGGTACTTCAGTTTACCTTGCTTCAGCCACTTCGACCGGAAGGACATCCCGGCGAGAGTTTCTTTGAAATTATCCCATCCAGCCCGCTCCATATGGACTTCCAGCCCCTGTTCCTGCGCCAGTACCAATGCCTGCTGCTGCTGGGATGTGATGAAATGCTTGTGACCGTTGATGGTGGCCTCGTAGTGTCTTCCTTTGAAACCATCCTGCAGCTCCGAGAACCCTAACCGGAAATGGGATGCTGCTTCCAGAACACCTGACCACCCGCTCTTTTGGGCGGACTTGATACTGCCATTTACATCCGCAGCCAACGATGCAGCCTTCAACGATGCTGCATTCAGTACCTCTTCCTGGAGGCGTGCATCTAGCCCCTGCACTATCTCCACCAGGTCGGTGAGCAAGGTGGTCTGATCGCCGACTTGCTGATTTTTCCCCCACATCGACTTCATTTCTCTGACCTGTTCCACGAGGCTCGCGAACTGGGAGGCTTCCGCCGCATCCATGCGTGTGACCATATCGTTCATGAACTCTGCCCGCTCGGCTGATATCGCTTTCAAGGCATTGCGAGCCAGCAGCTCCCGGTCTATGGTATCCGTACCGGCGTATCGTTTCCTTTCAGGGGAAGCGGCATTTTTATTGGCCTGTTCTACCATATCATTGGTCTGTTTCACCGTTTCGATCATGCGCTGCGCGCGCTCCAGCCAACGCTTCACCACCCTGGGTTCACGATTCCCTCTCTCAGCATGCTCCGGCATCACCCCTGCGAGAGTATCGCGAGTGCGCTGTTCGAGTGTCGATTCCTGTTGTTGGAAGAGATTCTTTTCCATGGTGCCAGACAGTTTAATTGGTCAGAAAAGTATTATAGACTATTTTCCGATTTAATTCAAGTAATTATGGTATTTATCGTCCGTATATTATTTTCTCTTCTTTGAACTTTTT
>Ga0210044_10011335_pt1 | contig 10409 bp, 8 predicted proteins | sample CryGey13umfilter_2_FD_183959 | JGI IMG/M metagenome (GOLD analysis project Ga0210044, IMG submission 183959) | Groundwater microbial communities from aquifer in Utah, USA - Crystal Geyser 4/9/14 3 um filter (SPAdes) (version 2) | ecosystem: Environmental > Aquatic > Deep subsurface > Groundwater...
TAAATTAGTATATTAGTATCTTTATATTTGTATGGTTAGACGCAGAAGAAGATACAAAAAAAACCCCTTGGATTATGTGGCTTTACCCAGCTTTGATTTAGACCCGGAAATTAAAAAGGGTATTTTTGTTGTTTTTATTTTAGCTTTTGGCGCTATCAGCTTGTTGAGCCTATTTGATCTGGCCGGCGCCATGGGCGTTTATTTAAGTAAAGGTCTGTTATTGGTTTTTGGCTGGGGTAAATGGCTCTTCCCCATAATTCTTTTAGGTCTGGGGTTTTTGCTTTATAACGAAAACAAGCATTGGGTTAGAGGCGCTAATTATTTGGGACTATTTCTTTTTATTATTTCTTTTAACGGACTACTTCATTTATTTATTGAGCAAAGCCAATGGCAGGAGACCATTGCCCAAGGCGCTGGCGGCGGCTATTTAGGATTGCTGATTGTTTTAGTTTTTACCAAAATAATGGGTTTTTGGGCCAGCTTGATTGTTTTACTTTGTTTATTGATTATTTCTTTGATGTTAATGTTCAATGCGCCGCTGGAGGCAATTATCGGCGCTAACAGCTGGTTTGCCAAGCTAATGTCCCCGATTAATTTTCTTTTTAATAAAATTTTTAGGCGCGCTGATGTCTCTGACGAAGAAGAGTTTATTGAGGAAGAGCCTGCTCTGGAAACCGAGGAGGAAATAGCTGAAGAAGAAATTGATGATAGTGGTTTCCGCAGTCATAAGCTTAAGCCAGGAGCGGCTTTATTTGTTGATGAGGATGAGAAAAGAGCGAAAGAGAAAGAAGAAGAAGGTGATTGGCAACCGACTCATATTAAGATTGATTTACCTCTGGATTTGCTAAACAGTCGCCTTGGTAAGCCAACTAGCGGCAATATTAAAAATAATTCTTTAATTATTCAGAAAACTTTGGAAAATTTTGGCATACCTTGCGAGCTGGGCGAGTTTAATGTCGGTCCGACAGTAACTCAATATACTTTGCGGCCGGCTGAAGGCATTAAACTGTCGCGTATTACTACTTTAAGCAATGATTTGGCTTTGGCTTTGGCCGCTCATCCTATCAGGATTGAAGCGCCCATTCCTGGCAAATCCTTGGTTGGCGTAGAAGTGCCCAATCAAGTTAAAGCCATTGTTGGTTTAAAAGAAATTTTATCAAGCGAGCAGTTTAAAAATAGGAAAAGCAGTTTGCTGATCGCGTTAGGCAAGGATGTTTCCGGCAAAGTCTGGTTAGATGATTTAGGTAAGATGCCGCATCTTTTGGTTGCCGGCGCTACTAATTCCGGCAAATCAGTCTGCCTTAATTCAATTATTGTCAGTTTGCTTTACCAAAATAATCCTGATGATTTGCGTTTTATTTTAGTTGATCCTAAAAGAGTAGAATTGCCGGTTTATAACGGTATTCCTCATTTATTAGCGCCGGTAATTACTGATGTCGGTAAGACAGTTAATGCCCTAAGATGGTGCCTTAATGAAATGGATCATCGTTTTGAACTTTTTGCCAAGTACAGCAAAAGAAATATTGACAGCTATAATGCTGATAGGAACCACCGCCAGGGCGGGGCAGGCAAAATGCCTTACATTGTTCTTGTGATTGATGAGTTAGCTGATTTAATGGTAGCGGCGGCCAGAGAGGTTGAGGGCGGCATTATCCGTTTGGCGCAAATGTCCCGGGCGGTTGGCATTCATTTAGTTCTAGCCACCCAGCGGCCGAGTGTTGATATTATAACCGGTTTGATTAAAGCCAATATGCAAGCGCGCATTGCTTTTTCTGTGGCCTCGGGTGTTGATTCGCGCACTATTTTAGACTCACTGGGCGCGGAAAAACTTCTCGGACGGGGTGATCTGCTCTTTACCGCCGCGGGAATTTCCAAACCAAAGAGATTGCAGGGAGCTTTTGTCAGTGATAATGAAATCAAAAGAATCGTTAATTATATCAGCCAACAAGGCGGTGAGCCGAATTATCTAGAAAGTATTGTAGAAAAACAAAGGGTCTATGGCAGCGCCGGTATCGGCCTATATGGCGCTGGAGCGGATGATGATAGTTTATTAGAAGCAGCCAAAGAGGAAATTATTAATTCAAACAAAGCCTCGGCTTCATATTTACAGCGCCGTTTAGGTGTTGGTTACGCCCGGGCAGCCAGAATGCTAGATTTATTAGAGCGAGACGGTATAGTTGGCCCGGCCAATGGCGCTAAACCCAGAGAAGTTTTGATCTCTAAAGAGCAATATGATAGTTTAATAGACCAAGGTATTAGCGGAGCGCCGCTGCACCGTCAAGAAGAAACCGAAGCGCCGGATGATTATTTATCAGAAGGAGAGGAAGAAGGCGAGGAAGAGGGAGAAAATAAAGAGCCGGATTTTACCGAAGAAGAAGTTGATGGTGAAAGCGACCAAACAAAACCAGCTGGTTTAACAATGCCAAAAATACCAGATGACGATGACGACGGTAAATATTTTAGTAGATAATTTAAATTTTTTGGATTGAATTATGAAAATAAATATTTTAGACGCTTCTTTGGAGAAATTTATTAAATCTTTAGAAAAATCAACAATTGCTAAAGTATTACGCATTATTGATTTACTTGAGAAGTTTGGCCATAATTTAGGATTGCCTCACAGTAAAAAGGTATGTGGCCAGCTTTATGAATTGCGGATACGCAGCGCGCAGGAAGTTCGGATATTTTATATCTTTCGTAAATCGAAAATTTTTCTTTTACACGGGTTTATAAAAAAATCTCAAAGAGTTCCTGGAAGAGAGATTCGGCTGGCTTTAAAAAAGGCACACCGATTTGACAATGTATAACATATAAGTTATTATAGATAGTATGAAAAACTACCAACAATTAAAAACAAAATTATTAAAAGACAAAGAAATTAGCAAAGCGTATAGTAATCTTGGGCCTGAATTTTCTTTGATCGAAATAATTATTAAAAGAAGAATTGAACGGGGTTTAACGCAGAAAGAGCTTGCCAGAAAGATTGACACAAAACAATCGGCGGTGTCAAGATTAGAATCCGGCAGTTACAATCCGAGTATTGCTTTTTTGCAAAAAGTTGCCGACGCTTTGGACGCTAGGTTAAAAATTTCACTGTCAGCAAGATAATAGGTCGGTTGAGGTTGAACCTAAATTTTTATTTGCCGCATATAAATAATGAAAAATTTCTTGTATGACGAGCAAATTTAATTGGGGCGAATTAATTGTTATTGTTATTTTTTAATTTATGTACCTAACTTATCTCGGGCATTCTTGCTTCAAAATTCAGGATAAAATCGGGCCAGACGGCGTGACTATTATTACTGATCCGTTTGATAAATCAGTCGGCTTTAAAGTACCGCACCATGAGGCCAATATTGTCACTGTTAGCCACGATCATGCTGACCACAATAACATAGACGCTATTCGCGGCAATCCTTTTATTATCAAGGGAGCGGGTGAATATGAAATTAAAAATGTTTTTATTGAAGGCGTTGATACTTGGCATGATAATAAAAACGGCCAAGAGCGCGGCCATAATATTGCCTATAGTATTAATCTAGAAGATATTAAAATTGTCCATTTGGGAGATTTGGGCCATACTTTGGATACCAAGCAATTAGAAAAGCTTGAAGGAGCTGACATTTTATTAATTCCGGTTGGCGGCAGTTACACCATTGATGCTAAAAAAGCAGTAGAAGTCGTCAGCCAAATTGAGCCGCGCCTGGTTATTCCCATGCATTATAAAACCGGCGCTTCCACTCTGAAAATTGACGGTGTTGATAAATTTATCAAAGAGTTGGGCATTAAGCCGTCTTACGAAGAAAAATTAAAAATTACTAAAAAGGATTTGCCGCAGGAAGATATGGAGTTGGTAGTATTGAGCATTTAAGATAAATTATTATTTAAATAATGGAATCCGTCTTGTTTTATCAGGTGGATTTTATTTAATTTTAGCTAAAATATTAAATATTTACCTTCCGTCAGAGTCTCTCGATAGAGGACTCTGACGCCAATGTGGTGGATTTTTAAGAGAGACGCCAGAGTCCCTTTCAGGAGACTCTGGCGGAGGGAAAAAAATAACTATGCTATTTATAGCTTAATTGGGGTTTACTCGCTGGTATTTTTTTGCTATAATTCAAGTAGTTTTAAACACTCACAATGAGTGATTTTTAAGTGTTAATTTATGCCAAGGAGACAAAAAAGAATTAAGAATGATGAATTAAGAATTAAGAATAAAACAGCAGGAGGTAGTGTTGGCAGTGCTAAGGCGAAAAGTAATTTTAAGATTAAAGTTAGGGTTAAAAAAAGCAAAAAACAGGTAATTGCTCAATCAGCGGAAGAAACCTGGCGCGAGCCAGCTGGGTATCAGCCGGTTGAAAATGAAGCCCCAAAGGCAGATATTACCGACCAAGATAAAAAGATGATTATGTGGAGCGGCATTACTTTTTTTATGGTTTTAATAATCGGTTTTTGGCTGTTTAATATCAAAACTATTTTTAAAACAGATTCTAACACAGCTAACGGTAATCAGCAGTTTAATTGGAATAATATCAAAGGTGAGCTTAATCAAACTATGGCCGAAGTGAAAAAAAATTTATCAGAGATAAAAAATTTACAAAATCAAACTATGCCGAATACCCTGCCGTCTGGCAATATTTCCTCCAGCACTGAACAAAAAATTGAACAACTCAAAGAAAAATTGTTATCAGACACAACAGCCGCCTCTACGGCTACCGCCACACCTTAAGGTGAATTACAAATTACAAATTTATTTTACAATACCAAATATTTTTTGTTGCGCCACGGTGGTAGAGACGCCCCGCACTTTGCGGGGCGTCTCTACCTAATTTTTCCATGATTCATCATTTATTATTTTTTATTTATGGTAAAAAAGATAAAAGATAAAAAAATAAAAAATGTGCCAAATAAGAAGTTACCCAAAAAAGCAACTTCTGTGCCTTTGGCTAAGAAAAAAGTTGATGCAAAAACAGTTAAAAAATCACTTCAACCGCCAAAAAAAGAGCAAATAAAATCAGACCAGAAAATTTCGCTAGGAGATAATAAGCAAATAGTTTTAAACAATGAAGAAGCCAAAATTGCTTCTAACAAAATAATTCCTAAACAATTAGTTAACGGTAAGCAGCAAACTGAATATGGCTTGGTCCAGCCCCAGCCAATTATCGAAGAAATGAGCCGGTCTTATTTAGATTACGCCATGAGCGTGATAGTTTCCCGCGCTTTGCCGGATGCGCGGGACGGCTTAAAACCAGTTCATCGCCGCATTCTTTATGCCATGTGGAGTATTGGTTTGCGCGCCGGCGCAAAGTTTCGCAAGTCAGCCACCGTGGTCGGCGAAGTTTTAGGCAAATACCATCCGCACGGCGACGCGGCTGTTTATGATTCTTTAGTCAGGATGGCGCAGGATTTTTCTCTGCGCTACCCCTTGGTGCGCGGCCAAGGCAATTTTGGTTGTTTTACTAAAGATACTAAAATAAAATTGACCGATAGCAGAAATTTGAGTTTTAGCGAGCTTATAAAAGAGTATAAAAAAGGTAAACAAAATTATACTTATACTATTAATAATTTGGGGTTTATTTCTATTGCTAAGATCAAAAACCCCAGATTGACCAGAAAGCAGGCGGAAATTATTAAAGTTATATTAGATAATGGCGAAGAAATAAAATGTACTCCTAATCATCTGTTTATGTTACGAGATGGCCTTTATCAGGAAGCGCAGAAGCTAAAATCAGGAGATTCTTTGATGCCTTTGTACCAAAAATTTTCAGTCAAAACTGATCGCCTAAACAGAGAAGATTACATTTTAATATATCAAAACAAAAAAAATGAATGGGTGCCAGTGCATCATTTGGCCGATAATTATAATTTGAACATAGGTAAATATAAGAAGAGCGCAGGACGGGTAAGGCATCATATAGATTTTAATAAATTGAATAACGATCCGGACAATATTGTCAGAATGCAGTGGGGAGAACACTGGAAAGTCCATTATAAGCAAGCGTCTCGTTTGCATCAAAGCAATGAATATCGCGAAAAAATCGCGCAAGGCAGAAAAAAATTTTGGTCTAACCCCAGTAATAAAACTCGTTACGCGAAAGCGTTGTCAGAAAGAAACATCAAGAATTGGCAAAACCCCGAATATCGCGAGAAAATGAGGCGCTTTTTAAGTGAAACCAACAAACAATATATTTTAGCTCATCCGGAAAAACGCGAGGAGTTAAGCCGAACAGCTAGTAATACCCTAAAGCGATTATGGCAAGATACTTTATATCGTTCTCAAATGCATAAAAATATTGTTAAAGGCAATAAGAACCATGTTACCAATAAAACAGGAAAAATCAAATTTTTGAATGTTTGCCGCGAAATTATCAATCAGCAGTGCACGCTTAATGAAGAAAATTATGAAAAGATCAGAAATAAAATTTATCCATACGGCGCAGCGCCTATTTGGCAGAAAGCATTGGAACAATATTCTCAAAGCAATCCGGATTTAGTTCGCCAAGAGATTAATAATAATCATAAAGTTGTCAAGATTGAAAGGGTATTAAAAAAAGAAGATGTCTACGATCTTACAATTGATAATACTCATAATTTTTGTTTAGCGGCGGGAATTTTTGTTCACAATTCAATGGACGGCGATAGCGCGGCGGCTATGCGCTATACCGAAACAAAATTATCTCCCATTTCCGAGGAATTATTATTTGATCTTGAAAAAAATACTGTTAATTTTATCCCTAATTTTGATGGCAGCCAAAAAGAGCCGCAGGTAATGCCGGCTAAATTGCCTAACTTACTGCTTAATGGCACTATGGGTATTGCGGTTGGCATGGCAACTAATATTCCGCCTCATAACTTAGGCGAATTAGTTGGCGCAATTACTCACTTAATAGACCAGCCCGAGGCAATGGTTGAAGATTTACTGCAGTTCGTTAAGGGGCCGGACTTTCCCACTGCTGGCATTATTTTTAGCAGTCAAGACATCCTGCAGGCTTATGCCACTGGCAAGGGCGGCATTGTCATGCGCGGCTTGGCTGAAATTAAAGAGACCAAGAGCGACAATTTCCAAATTGTTATTACGGAGATACCCTATCAAGTCAATAAAGCCAGTTTGGTGGAAAAAATCGCTGATTTAGTCAGCTGAAATTAAAGAGACCAAGAGCGACAATTTCCAAATTGTTATTACGGAGATACCCTATCAAGTCAATAAAGCCAGTTTGGTGGAAAAAATCGCTGATTTAGTCAAAGACAAAAAATTAGAAGGCATTAAGGATTTGCGGGATGAATCTGATAAAGACGGCGTGCGCATCGTGATTGATTTAAAAAAAGACGCTTATCCTAAAAAGATTTTAAACAGTTTATACAAGCAAACTCAACTGCAGGAAACTTTTCATGTTAATATATTGGCTTTGGTGGACGGATTGCAGCCTAAAGTTCTTACTTTGAAGATGGTGTTAGAAGAATACATTAAGCATCGTCAGGAAGTAGTAAGAAAGCGAACCCAATTTGATTTAGATAAAGCGCGCGAACGCGCTCATATTTTGGAGGGTTTAACTATCGCTCTGAATAATATTGACGCGGTTATCAAGACCATTAAAGCGTCGCGCGATCGGGAAGTCGCTAAGGTAAACTTGATAAAGAAATTTAAATTAACTGAACGCCAAGCTATAGCTATTTTAGAGATGAAATTAGCGACTTTGGCGAACTTAGAAAGATTAAAAATAGAGAACGAACTAAAAGAAAAAAGAAATTTAATTAAAGATTTGGCAGCGATTTTGAAGTCAGCCAGCAAAATTAAAAATATTATTAAAGAGGAAATTAAGGTTTTGGCTGATAAATACGGTGACGAAAGAAAAACTAAGGTGATGGTCCATAGCGTCAAGGATTTTTCCACGGAAGATTTGGTGCCTAATGAGGCAGTAGTAGTAATAATGACGCGCGACGGCTATATCAAACGTGTCGCGCCTGACACTTTTAAAGTTCAGGGCCGAGGCGGCAAAGGCGTTATTGGTTTAACTACTAAAGAAGAGGACATGGTGGAGTTTATGTTCACTACTTTGACTCATAATGACATTTTGTTTTTTACTACTCGCGGCCGGGTGTTTCAGCTAAAGGCCTATGAAGTGCCGCAGGCGGTTCGTACTGCCAAAGGCACGCCGATTATTAATTTTTTGCAACTGGGCGGCGGCGAAAAGATAACTTCGGTCCTGCCCTTAGATAAATTAGTTAAAAGTAAATATCTATTTTTTGCCACGGAAAGAGGTCTAGTTAAGAAAGTCAAGATTGAAGCCTTTGCCAATGTCCGGCGCTCCGGCCTCATTGCCATTAAGATTAAAGATGATGACAAATTAATTTGGACCAAGCCGACTGGCGGTCAGGATCAGATACAATTAGTGACAGCAGTTGGCCAGGCGATTCGTTTTAAAGAGACTGATGTGCGCGATGTTGGCCGCAATGCTGCCGGCGTTTATGGTATTCGTTTAAAAAAGAAAGATGATGCCTTGGCGGGCATGGGAGTGATAAAGGATGATAAAGAAATACAAAAAAAATACCAAGTTTTGGTTATTACTGAGCAAGGCTTTGGCAAACGCACGCCGCTTTATCTTTACAAAGTGCAGGGCCGCGGCGGTTCAGGCGTTAAAACAGTTAAGGTAACAGCTAAAACCGGTCGGGTGATTAATGCCTTTATTGTTAAGGCGGACAATATGCAGGATAAAGATTTGATTATTATTTCGGAAAAGGGCCAAGTTATCAGGTTGCCTTTTAAAACCGTTAATCAGTTGGGCCGCGATACGCAAGGCGTTAGATTAATGAGATTTAAAGAGCCAAGCGATAAAGTAGCCTGTGTAACCTGGATATGAATCGGTTGCGCGGTTAATCGGTTAATCGGTTAATCGGTTGCGCGGTTAAACTGATTAACTGATTAACTAATTAACTGATTAACCAAATTCTATGTCTAAAAAAATACTTATCGTGGAGGATGAGGAGGCCTTATTAGATATGTATAAACTCAAGTTTGAGCAAGCAGGCTATCAAGTAATTGTAGCCGAAGATGGCTTGAGTGGTTTAGAATTAGCCAGAAAAGAACTGCCTGATTTAATTTTATTAGATTTAATTTTGCCAGAAATGGACGGCTATCAGGTACTCGGCGAGTTAAAAAAAGACGACCGGACTAAAAAAATTAAAGTTTATATTATTTCTAATCTGGGCCAAAATGACGAGATCAATAAAAGTTTCAATAGCGGCGCTAATGGTTATTTGATTAAAGCTAATTTAACGCCTAGCCAGTTAATTGAAAAAGTAAATCAGATTTTTAACGGCCAGGAAGTCGGTGTCAAGAGAGCTGGCGTCGTTGTTAATAAAAAACAAGCGATTAAACCAGCTGAAACTTTAGTCAAAAAAGATCAGTCAGCGCAATTTGGCAGCAGCGAACCAGCCAGAATAAAAATTTTGTTAATAGAAGATGAAGAGGTAATTGTTAATATGTATAAGTTGCGTTTTGCTAAGGCTGGCTACGAAGTAGAGACAGCGCTCAATGGCGCCTGGGGACTAAAGATAGCTAGTCAAAAGCCTTTTGATATTATTATTATGGATATGGTTATGCCGGCAATGTTTGGCAGCAGCGAACCAGCTAAAATAAAAATTTTGTTAATAGAAGATGAAGAGGTAATTGTTAATATGTATAAATTGCGTTTTATCAAGGCTGGCTATGAAGTAGAGACAGCGCGCAATGGCGCCTGGGGACTAAAGTTAGCCAATCAAAAGCCTTTTGATATTATTATTATGGATATGGTTATGCCGGCAATGGATGGTTATGAAGCGATTAAGCGATTGAAATCAGATGACAAAACTAAGAATATTCCTGTGATTGTAATTTCCAATAGTGCCCAAGACGCTGATATTGAGCGAGCTAAACAGTGCGGCGCGGTTAATTATCTTTTAAAATCGCAGATTACGCCGGCTAGATTAGTTAAGGAAGTGGAAAAATTTGTTAAAAAATAAATTAAATAACAGGACTTACGCGTTTGCTTAGTGGTTGGCTAAAGTTAGTAATTTTTTCGTTGCGGAACTCCCCCGCATTAAATGCGGGGTCAAACAGTCCTCACTTCAAAAATTACTAACTTTAGCCAACTGTTCTGAAAAATGTTTTTTAGGTGTGTAAGTTCTGTAAATAATATAAATATGGCTATTATGGTTAATCAAGATTTATGCATTGGCTGTGGCACTTGCGAAGCTCTTTGCCCCAGCGTTTTTAAACTTAATCAAGCAGGCAAGGCTGAAGTAATCAGGCAAGATGGCGCTGCTTGCGCCAAAAACAGCGCGGAAAGCTGCCCGGTGCAGGCAATTAGCATTGAATAGGGTATTGCCAAAAGGTCGCCAAAAATTTATAAAACGCTAAAATTCGCCAAAAT
>Ga0210044_10011342_pt1 | contig 10406 bp, 9 predicted proteins | sample CryGey13umfilter_2_FD_183959 | JGI IMG/M metagenome (GOLD analysis project Ga0210044, IMG submission 183959) | Groundwater microbial communities from aquifer in Utah, USA - Crystal Geyser 4/9/14 3 um filter (SPAdes) (version 2) | ecosystem: Environmental > Aquatic > Deep subsurface > Groundwater...
GCAGAATCTAGGCCTCCTGGCGAAAAAGAACTTTGCCAAAAAGGTCGAGAACGGCGAGGCAGACCTCGTCTACCTGCGAATGAAGCGCAAGGACGAGGGGTACAGCTACCGTATCGAAGCCACCGGAGCAGATGGCCGTGACCTGGTTGATGGTCTAACGGCAAAGGTGCGTGCGATGATTGACGAAGTATCAGAAAACCCATATGACTACGATACAGAAAAACACCCTGGCGCAGATGCGACCGGAGATGCTGATGCCGGACAGAACGGGGCTGGAAATGAAGCCCGCCCTGCCGACGTTCGGGAAGAAAGCGAGAAAGCGAATACTTGACCTCGCCAGTTTCTTCAACGTCGAGGGTGGTAGGGGCGATAAAAAAATAACCGAGGGACAGATCCACATCTTCGGGGCTATTGTTCTACGCAAGCACAACCGCGTGCAGATCATTTGCTCCACGCAATACGGGAAGTCCCTGTGGGTGGCGCTCGCCGCACTTATTCTCACGTGCGTGTACGGCAAGGTGGTGGTCATCGTGGCTCCCTCAAAGGACAAGGCGAAAATCATCATGAGGTACTACATCGACCACCTGGCCGACGACATCATCTTCTTCAACAAGCTCGATAAAAAAAGCCGGCTCGAGAAGCTCCGCATGGAAGAAAACAAAGAACGCATCATGCTCAACAACGGCGGGGGCATATTCGTCATTTCAACCGATGAGAAAAACAGCAAGAAGTCGCTCGAAGCGGCGATGGGTCAAGGAGCGGAGGTCGTGATCGGCGACGAATTCTGCCTCGTCTCCGACAACACCGAGTCGACCATCTTCCGTATGATCGCGGGCAAGGGACCACAAGCCCGATACATCAAGATCGGCAACCCGTTCTACTCGGCGCCGCCAAACAGCCATTTCCTCAAAACCTGGCTCCAGGTGAATCTATACCACCGCATCTTCATCGACTATCACCAGGCGCTCAAGGAGGGACGCTACCAGCAGGACTTCATCAGCGAGTCGAAAAGCAAACCGCTCTTCGACATTCTCTACGAGTGCCACTTCCCCGACCTCTCCGTGATGGACAAGGATGGTTTCCGATTGCTGGTGCTACCGGACCAGGTGAAATTCGGCGTCACGCCGGAGATCCTGAAAGCGGCGATGGCAAAGGCCAAGGAGGAGCAAGGGGGCGTGCTGAAGATACGACCGAAGCTCGGAGGCGACATCGGCGGAGGCGGGGATTGGAACGTCTACGTGGTGCGCTGGAACCGGATGGCGTGCGTCGTGCGCCAAAACAAAAGCAACGACACGATGACCAACGTCTCCCTGGTCCAGGAACTCATGGAGGAGTACGGCATCGCAATGGAGGACGTGAACCTCGACGACATCGGTATCGGCCGTGGCGTGAGCGATCGTCTCAAGGAACTGGGAATAGCAATCAATCCGGTGAACGTAGGCGAGCCGGCAGTATTCGCACCGGAGTCATTCGCCAACCTCAAAGCAGAGCTGTGCTGGGAAGCTCGCAAGTGGGTGATGGCCGAGGACTCACGACTCGACAAGCGTGACGAATGGGTGCAACTGACCTGGCTGAAATACAAAACACTCTCCGATCGCAAGGTGCAGATGGAAGCCAAGGCAGACCTCAAAGCGCGCACCGGTGCATCGCCGGACTTTGCGGAAGCATTTTATTTGACCTTTGCAGAGCAACCGTATATTGGATTTGTTTAGGCGAAGTGCTATAATGTTCGTATGCAAACAAACGCACAATACAAAAAGCGCAACGCGATCAACGACATTCCCCAACGGGAAGCGGAAACAACAGAGGAGCGATTACTCCTCGGACTATTAAACCAAGAGGCAGATCGTGTCAGTTTTGGTCGCATTGTGGTAGAATTAGGCGTGAGAGGCGGGAAGATCGACCGCGTCACCCTTACCGAGGTGAGTCGTGTGGTCAACATCGGCCTGCGCGATCAAGCGGGTAAAAACATGCAAACGTCTTGACCGCAATTCAAATAACTGCGAGAATATAGGTAACGATCCTTACGGGAGTACCGCAGGATGCTGAAGCCAAAAGCATCACTATGGATATCCGTAACTTTTTCAGAACAATCGGCAATGCATTCAGAGCAAAGCGCTACCTCGGACTCCTCACCGGCGCACTCCCAGTAAACGCTAGAGCTTGGGGCTCGAGCGACTTTCTTAATGCACTCGAAATATCTCTCTACACCAACCGCGCTATCGCAAAGCGTGCGGACAAAGTAGGCGAGATTGAATTCGTACTCAAGGACGCCAAGGACAATGAGATCGAAAACGATCCGATCCTCGACATCCTCTACAAACCAAACAAGCTATTCTCCGGCGCTGACTTTTGGTCGCTGTATCAAAAATACTACGATGCAGTCGGCGAGGTTTACATCCTGCTCGAAAGCGACCGACAGATCTTCGAAGCAAAGAGGATCACGGCAATGCACCTACTTGTCCCCACCTCAGTCACACCGCACTTCAACAGCGACGGCACTGCGGAGAAATTCGTATACCGCACCAATAGCTCCACGGTGGAATACAAACCGGAGCAGATTATTTATATACACAACCCTGATCCCAAGAGCCCACTCCGAGGGCAGTCACTGCTTAAGGCCGGCGTGAATGCCATCCAAACCGAAACGCAGATCAGCACCTACCACTCACGCATCCTAGAAAACGGAGGCAAGGTGGAGGGTGTCTTCAAATTCAAGACCGGACCACTCACCGAAAACCAGCTCACGCAGATCAAGGACAAGTACCAAAAGGAATACGGCGAAGCAAAGAAAGCCGGACTGCCTCTCTTCCTTGGCGGAGACGCGGACTACATCAAGACAGGGCTCACACCGGACGAGCTCGCATTCCTCGAAGCGAAGAAAATGACGCTCGAGGATATTTGCATACTCACCAGCGTACCGAAATCACTCCTTGCATCAACCGCTGACGTGAAGTTTGATAACGCCAACGCTGACCGCGCTATCTTCTTGCGCGAGACAATCAAGCCACTCCTGAAGAAGCTCACGGTGTCACTCGACACGGCGCTATTCCCTGACGGACGCAACCTCACATTCATAGATCCGACACCGGAAAATACCGAGGAGAAGCGCAAGAACATAGAGACGGCAAACACCATCAACGCAATCACAACAAACGAAAAGCGCGCACTCCTCGCAGACCTCGGCATCATCCTTGACCCGATCGGCAAAGAGGGTGACGGCATACTGGTCCCGTTCAGCTTGGCACCACTCGGAGCAGAGCCGGCAGCACCGGCCCAGGATCCTAATGATGACGAGAGCAAAGGCATCGAGACAAAAGAAATCGAACACCCGCTCCGCGATCACGATATGCGACGCCTCTACTGGGGCATGCAGATCAAGCGCATGGACGCGCGCGAGAAGAAAGTAAAGTCCGCGCTCAAGGACTACTTCGACGATCAGGAGAAGCGCGTCACCGAGAAGCTCTCCCCTACTAAAAACCGATACTTCCGCAAAACCAAGCTCGACGAGCTTCTCTCGATCGAGGTGGAGGTCAAGATCGGCAAAAAGATATTCATCCCGATACTGACTGAGCTCCTGAAGCAAGCCGGCATCGACGCGATAGAACTCGCGGGCAGTAAGTACGACTTCATCCTCAAGGACGAGATCAAAAGCTGGCTGGAGAATCGAGCCGACATCTTCTTGCATAAAATCAATGAGACGACGTTCGCAAAGCTCCAGGATGAATTCAAAGCGTCCTTAGAGGCCGAGGAGGGACGCGAGGGTCTTATCAGCCGGATCCAGGACGCCTACGGAGGAATTAAGAAATCAAGGGCTGGCCTCATCGCGCGCACCGAGACGCACAACGCGACTCAGTACGGCACGATGCAGGGATACAAACAGGGAGGACTCACAACAAAAATATGGGTCGCAGTCCTGGACGGATACACAAGGGACTCTCATGCCGCTGTCGACGGCGAGGAGAGGCCGCTTGACCGGCCATTCAGTAACGGACTGATGTTCCCCGGGGATCCGAGAGGAGACGCCGGAGAAGTTATTAATTGTCGATGCGTTATCTAGCGTGTTATAATATAAAAACATTATGAAGCAGAAATTTACAAAAGGAGAGAAAGCGTACTTGCAAATGCCGGTGGAGGTGAAGTCCATCGACAAAGAACTCGGCGCGCTCGAGGCGATATTCTCCACACAAGACGTCGATCGCCACGGAGACATAGTCCTGCAAGACGGGTGGGATATTTCAATGTTCAAAAAGAACCCCGTCATTCTCAACTCTCACAACTACGGCGACGCCGCAGAAGTGATCGGGAAAGCATCGGGCGTGAAAGTGGAAGCCAAAAAGCTCCAAGGTAAAATCACGTTCGCGGTCAACGAGAACCCAAAGGCCAAGATCATCTTCGACCTCTACGCCGGCGGATTCCTCAACGCATTCTCCGTGGGCTTCATCCCCACCGCATTCAAGACCAACAAGGATGGCAGTACCGACTGGTACACCATCGAAAGCGCCGAGCTCCTGGAGGTATCTGCTGTCTCCGTGCCGGCCAACGCACGCGCTCTTGCAAAAGCAAAGGGTATCGACATCGACATGCTAAAATCAAACGATGATGACAACACAAACAACGAGGACGAGGGAGCCGAACCGAAACCCGAGGGAGACGCTGACGCGCTTCCAAAAGGTGACGAAGTACCGCCAGCTGATGGGGACGCACCTGCCGGCGACGGCGACGGTAGTGAAAGCGAATCAAAAGCTGGTGATGAAGAAGCCGGAGCAGATGCCGGAGCACCAGCAGGTGACGAAGTTATACCCGACGCCGATAAAGAGGGCGATGAGGTAACGCCACCGGCCGGTGATGAAGTAACTCCTGAAGAACCGGTCCAGGCAAGCTATGCTTCCAAGGTAGTGAGAGCGATAGAAAACATCGACTCACGCCAAAGGGAGGAGCTGAAGCGAGCGGCCAAGATCATTAAATCCATCCTCGACGGCGACGTAGAGGGGACGCGAGTCGAAGCAAAGGTGCAGGATCAGATACAAAAGCGTAAGGTCAACCAAGCAATCCGGTCCCTCATGAAAGTGAGGTAAATATATTATGGAAAAAGTGATCCAAAATTACGAAAGAACGGAAATCTCTATAAGAAGCGGTGATAATATGCAGTTAGTCGGATAGGTCGAAACACCCCGAGCATACGGGTACCTAAAACTTTATTAACCAACTTAAGCACACATCACTATGAGTGAAATTCTAAAGCGCATTAAGGCACTTTTGGCACAGGGGTTCGCCTCTGCTGACGAAAAGGCCAAGCTCGCTGCCGACGTTGCAAAACTAAAGGCAGAGGATCAGGCGGCTATCGGAGACGAAGTGGCGAAAGTCAACGACCTCTCTGAAACCAAGCAGATCCAAAGTGAGGATGAAGCGGATGCTGAAGTAGAAAAGGGTATCAAAGCCCTCTTCGACCGTCACGCAGATCGCATCGAGAAATCGCTGAAAGGCGAAATCAAATCCTACCTCGACGAACAGCGCACCCTCATGGAGCAGAAAGCGGGTGTATACCATCCGTCACTTGTTGGCAAGCGTAAGGAGCTCTCGAGCCGCCTACGTGACATCACCAAGGCACTGCTCTCCGGAGACGACGCCAAGCTCAAGGAACTGACGTCTGATGCAACTGGATCACCGTTTGCGGGTTACACCGTGGACAGCGAACTCTCAGCCGAGATCAGACATCTCATCCTCGAGTACGGCGTAGCACGTAGAGAGATGACCGCGATTCCTCTAAGCAAGGGATCCTACAAGGCCAACAACCTTGCAACCGACGTAACCGTCTACTGGGTAGACGAGGGCGCGGTAGTCAGCTCAACACAGGCAGTCCTCGGGCAGGAAGAACTCACACTCAAGAAACTTGGAGCGATAGTCACATTGACCTCCGAATTGCTTGAGGATACCGAGATCGACTTCATTTCGTTCTTGGCGTCACGTGTCGCTGAGGGCTTCGCGCGAGCGGAGGACTTGGCGTTCTTCCAGGGTGACGGCACTTCAACCTACGGTTCATTCACCGGCTTGCTCATCGCAACCGACGTGAACGAGGTGACACTTGCCGGCACGACTTTCGCATCGATGGACGCAGATGACTTGCTCGACATGGTCGACGCGACACCTAGCGGAGCATTGGCAAACGCCAAGTTCTACTACCACCGCACGATCAAGAGCATCATCCGCAAGCTGAAAGCTGCGACAACTGGTGAATACATTTACCAGCTTCCGTCACAGTCCGGACCGGCAACGGTTTGGGGATACCCTGAGGTTCTCGTGGAGGCAATGCCTGGCATTACCAACACAGCCGCAGACACGTCATTCGTTCTCTTCGGAGATCTTCGAAAGGCATGTATCCTTGGCTTCAAATCCTCGGGCTTGGTCGCGTCGCGCTTCAACGCTGGTACGGTGAGAAATGTCGCAAACAATGCTGACATTAACCTCATCACTACCGACCGAGAAGCCGTACGATGGACAGAACGTACTGGCTACATCCGCATCATTCCGACTGCGGTCACGAAGCTAACTACGGCAGCGGTTTCCGCTTAACCGTAGGCGCTCTACCACTCGGTAGCGCATCCACTCTGACCATTTTCGTCCGCAAGGCCAAAATGGTCAGCGATGGGAGCACTCCAAGCACTATGATTTTCCAAGAGCGCAAACAACCAAACGATGCATACTCCTACGACGTGGAGGATGTATTCGGAACCGTTCACATAGAGTCGAGTGTGAAGCTGACCGGCGATATCCTTGACGGCATCGTTATGGTATTATTGAAACAGAACATCTCGGCCGAGGAGATCCGAGGCGAGGTGAAGCATAACAAAGGAGTCGTGCAATACGTCTTCAAGAAGCGCCCGATGTGGGAGGATGAGGACGAAGCAAAACAACCATGCAACGATACCAATAATCAAATTATCCATGCAAAAGAAACAACTCACGGAGAGGCAGAGATTCGAGACGCACTTCACCACTTCAAAAAATTGTTGGAATTGGCACGGCGCATCCTTTCTCGATGGATACGGAAGGTTTTTATTCGGAAAGTATAAAAAGCAAACAGTCGCGCATAGAGCATCTTGGGAGATATTTGTCGGCAAAATACCAGAGGGAAAGCTCGTCTGCCATCGTTGCGACAATCGAAAGTGTGTGAGGCCAAGCCATCTATTTATTGGAACGCAAAGGGATAATATGAGGGATATGATGGCAAAAGGAAGGGGGAATAAGTCGTTCGGGGAAAATTGCGGAAACGCCAAGCTCAAAGCGACAGAAGTAGTCTCGATACGCAAGGAGTACGGCAAACTAAATCAGAGGGAGCTATCTGAGCAGTATGGAGTCCATCAAAGCACAATATCGAGAGTTATAGGCTTAAAAATGAGGGTGATATAATGAAAAAGTACACTTACATCAACACCAAAAACGGAAAGCGCGTCTACTCGGACACGCCTCTTAAGGATCCCCATCTTAAGCTGGTGCAAGAGATTCGTGGAAGCGTTCCGCGCGGCGTGGAGAAGCGCAAAGAAGTAAAGAAAAAATGATATGACGGACACCTGCACACCAACACCATACGAAACCCAGGCGACGCCGTACCAACCAAAGACGTCTCCATTTTCTCCGAAAGCGAGCGTCTTCACTCCCAAGGAGGTCTACTCACCAAAGACATCGCCGTTCGGCCAGGGAATGTACTGCCCGATACTCTTGCAGGAAACCGGAGCACCCCTCCTCCAGGAAACGAGGAGCAACATTGAACTATGAGCGGATCAAAGAAAATATCAGAACTTGATCCATTAACAACATCCGGTGTTGATGATATTATCGTTATTGTTGATAACTCCGCAACAGAAACAAAAAAGCAGACAAAGGGAAACTTTCTTGCTGAAGTACAGGCATCGGTCAATGACCATATTGCTGATACCAGCAATCCCCACAGCGTCACAAAGACACATGTTGGTCTAGGCAATGCAGATAACACTTCCGATGCCGACAAGCCCGTTTCTATAGCACAGCAGGGAGCCTTGGATCTTAAGGTGGCTATTGCAGACATAGTCAACGATATTATCAGCGACGATACGGACAAGCCACTCTCGGCTGCGCAGGGCAAAGCCCTCAAAACACTCATCGATGATGCCGGTACTTGGGTTATGGATTATACACCTCCCGAAGCGGTGAATGGAGTGAACACCAACTACACCATACCGGTAAGCGCCACACAAGTAGTCGTTTACGCCGATGGCGTCCGAGTCAAAGGGCTAGGAATAGCCTACACTTTCAATGGGACAACAGGTATTACATTTACTTCGGGACTCCAACCATTCAGCTCATTGTCCGTAGATTATTTGCCAGTATAATCATAATAGTCATATGAAAAAAAACATTAAAGTAATTGCGGTGATGATTGCCATAATAGCAATGAGTACACAAGTATACGCGCAGGTGATCTATCCTAACCGTGGAGGAACCGGTACAAATAGCATACCTTTATACGGGCATATACTCATTGGTCAAGAGAATGGCACCTATGGGCCGCAAGCCACATCTACACTCGGTATACCGAGTGAATGGTCATTTGATACAACTTATAATGCGCTTTCCCTTACACCCTCAACAACCATTCCCGTGTGGCTAAAAGACACGCTCTACGCGTCATCTACCGCTATATTTGACGGAGATGTTTCCGCGAGCTACTTCACCGCGACAAGCACCCTAGCATCGCATTTTCCGTACGCGAGTACTACTGCTATATCTGCAGGAAACCTTACTTCAGGGAGGGTGGTGTACACGGCAAGCGGAGGATTGTTGACCGATGACGCGAATTTTACCTATAACGGCACTGATCTTAACGTGCCAACGGGGTATAAGATTGGTGGTACGCGGGTGCTTGATGTTACAGGAACCAGTAATACATTTGTGGGGGAGTTTTCCGGCGATGCGATTACTTCAGGTTTTACGAACACCTGCGTGGGTAAAGCTAGTTGTTCCAATCTTACGGAGGGTCAGCGCAACACCGCGTTAGGTCTGGGGGCGCTATATGATCTTACCACGGGACATTATAATACTGCTGTCGGAGAAAATTCAGCCAATGATATTAGAACAGGGATATTTAATACCACGCTAGGCTACGAAGCCGGTAGGACACTCTATAACGCGGCATCCAGCAATATCGTTATTGGCGCGCAATCTCTAAACTCCGGCTCTTTTGCAGGCTCCAGCAACATCCTTATCGGCAATGATATTGATCTGCAGAGTTATGCCTCCGCCAACACCTTAACCATCGGCAACCTCATCTACGGCACGGGGGTTAATGGCTCGGGGACGATAATCTCAACAGGCAACATCGGTATAGCAACAACTTCTCCATCGTACAAACTCTCGGTGGCGGGTAAAGGTTATTTTGATAATTTCGTGAAGGCTTCGTACTTCACGGCGACAAGCACCGCGGCGACGAGTACGTTCGCGAATGGGATTGATGTAATCAATGACGGCTGCGTAGCTGAAGACGGCGTATGTCTTACCGATACCGCAAGCGGATTATACGTGGCAAAAGCTGGCGATACGATGACGGGGGCGCTCGGTATCGGGATTGCTCCAACATATAAACTTGATGTAGCGGGTACCGTGGCGACAGACGCGATACGCTCTCAAGTCGGGTTTGACATAAACCCCGTAACAAACTCGGTGGCTCCCACAATCGCGTTGATTGCGTCTCCTGGGAATGTAGACGCTGGAGTTCATTATTATTTTACAACATTTACCACCGCGATGGGAGAAACACAGCCAAAGACCTCAAGTCCTATCAGTGTAACGACTGACGCGTCCAATGGACAAGTAACCGTAGGTATTCCTATTTCTACTGATCCTCGTGTAACGGGCAGGAAAATATACCGTAGTAAAGCGGGAGAATCTTTTTATCTTGTAAGATTATTGGCCACAATATCGGATAATGTAACTGCCACATACGTAGACAATATCGCGGATGCTTCTTTAAGCGGAATAAACTCCTACTGGAGGGAAAACACGACGACAAAATATGTAACTATCAACGGGGCTTCCGCTCTTATGGTGGGAAATGGTTTTGAGTCATCAACACTGCTTGGCAAAAACGCGGGTAAAACAATATCGGGAGGAACGGCGATAGGCGGAGCTTCTGTTTTTATTGGGGCTGACGCGGGAAAATCCATCACGACAGGGGGAAAAAATAATGGGGTTGGTTATGCAGCTATACAAAATACCACGACAGGGAGTTTAGATAATGCTTTTGGGTGGGGCGCGGGTGCCCATATAACAACAGGTAGTAATAACACGCTATTAGGACATGACACGATTTTTTATAATCAAACTGGTAACGACAATGTCGCTGTAGGTGCTTACGCTGGATTTGGCGTATC